>Ga0247611_10011299_pt1 | contig 10321 bp, 11 predicted proteins | sample 177DNAGHGhighgp2_FD_192422 | JGI IMG/M metagenome (GOLD analysis project Ga0247611, IMG submission 192422) | Sheep rumen microbial communities from Palmerston North, Manawatu-Wanganui, New Zealand - 1770 DNA GHGhigh gp2 | ecosystem: Host-associated > Mammals > Digestive system > Stomach > Rumen... | reverse complement strand
TGTTAACAACATAAGTATAAAAAGGAAGTGGATTTGTGAGAACATATAGAATTCCAACAGCAATTAAAGTTATAACCATTATTTTTTATATCCTTTTAACGATTATTACCTTTTATATATTTTTTAGTAATTCTTGTTTTGATATTGATATAATTTTAGTCATAACAAATCTCTTCTTACCTACATCCTTAATAGAAGAACCAATAGAATATATGTCATCATCTATTATTAAAAACCTATCATGTATTATATTTGTTCTTTTTATTGTTAAATTATGATTAATTTGGAATTTATTAATATCTTGTTTAGAAACACTAGCTGAAGGTAATGTATATATAGTAATAGGTATATTTATTTCATTTAACATATCTAATACAGTTATACCAATATATCCATCGATAATTATTATTTCTTTCTTAGCAGATAGAAGAAGCTTTTTAATATAAGAATATGCCTCAAATATATTATTTTCATAAAATAGCATATTGGATAATATATTATCAGTTGATTCAAGTGATAATAATCTATTATTTATATTAGATGTATTTTTAATCAAATTATTTACTTTATTGTTTAATGTTATTATATTTTCTTGACATTCAATACATCTTTTATTATTTATAGAGTATCCATTTAGTAAATATTGTTTTAAGATTGAATTGGCCCATTTCCTAAATAGAATACCTCGTTTAGATTTAACTCTATATCCCAATGATATTATTACATCTAAATTATAATAAGCGACATTGTATGTTTTTCCATCTAAAGCAGTTGTCGCAAAAAATGCGACAGCTGAATTATCACATTCTTCATTTAAAATGTTATTAATATGCTTTCTTATTGTTTTTTCATCTCGTTCAAACAATTTTGCAAGATCATGAACATTTATCCATACAGTATCTTCATCAGGCGATACATTCACATCTAAGCTGAATTCTCCATCTTCAAATTTTATCAATTCATATTTTTTTCTTGATTATTCATATTATTTTCCTTGGATTTTTCTATCCGGCATGGAAGAAAAATCCTTTTTTAATTGCTTCTTATTTTAAAAAAATGTTATTAAACACTAATGTATCTAATAACATTTAATCTTTTAATTTTCTTCATTTATATTAATTTCCTCATCATTTAAAGTATCATTTTCATTATCTATAATATCCAAATCTTGTTTCGTTTTATCTTCAACTAATGTATCATCAATGTCATTTTCTTTTAAATCAATAGAAGAAGATGTATCATCTTTAGTCTTTTCTAAATTAGAATTAGTATTATTTTTAACTATACGTTTATAAATAAATCCTCCTATGAATATTAAATAGATAAAAATTATAATAATAAATATTGCAAAAAATTTTGTTTCTATATATCTAGAAATTATTTTATTAGTATCTTTAAACATATCCCCAAATGAATCTTTAATAAAAGCCCAATCTTGTGGAGTATAATAAGCAGAATTTTTATCAAAATTAGGAGGAATACGATTTTCTAATATAATTGCTAAAAGTAATGACAAAAATACCATGATATGAGAAAAAATATTGAATAATAAGCTTGAAATGCTAAAACTTGATGGTTTTTTATTTAATAAATTCATTAAAATATTTCTATAAATAAAAGGTAATATTAATATTAACAATGAAATACATATAACTAAAGATATATTCATAATAGATATCAAATTACGAAAATATTCATCTTCAGCACTTATTTTAACAAATGAAGTCATAAAATTTGACCAGTAATAATTGATATAAAACATATTGCCAAAAAGAGTGATAATAACGATTAATGAAAGTGATGCTTTAGCATATGAAAATAATAACATAACAAAGTTTTCTTTTAATGATTTAGATAATAAATGATTTAAAATGGAATAACCCACCATTATAAAAAAATTAAATATAATTAAAAAATATGAAAAGGAATAAATATTTCCTGGTGAATAATAATAAATATCACCTGGGTAACAATATGAATTATATGTATAGATAACATTAACTATATATGCCGAATTTGAAATCATATATAGAGAAATCATTTTATTATCATTACCACTAATCATTGTTTTTATAAATCTAATAATGCCTATAATGATAATTATTATATGTGGAATAAAATTTAAATGCAATAAATAAAAATACACTTTATAATCATTAGAATCATTATCTTTACATATATGTAAAAGATCCCAAATATTTATTGTTCCATAATTGGAATTAGATAATATAGGTATCGTTATAGTGCATACTGGAATTATTAAAATTCCTAAAAAAAAATAAAGCAGCAAATATTCTATTTAAATATTTCTTTTCGATTATAAGATATTTAGAATCATTCATTGTCTCACTCTCCCAAAAAAATTATATAACATATATTTGTCTTTATTCAATAATTAGATTATTTTTTATACCACTTACTTCAATAAATTGACCGAATACATTCAAATTATTTACATATATAATAATAAAAATATAATTGATGTTGTAAGGATGGTGTATTCTATGGAATTAATAAAAGTAGATAAGCTAACAAAAAAATATAAGGATGTTTTAGCATTAAACGAAGTATCATTAAAAATCGAAGAAGGAAATTTATATGGTCTTTTAGGTGTTAATGGTGCTGGTAAGACAACATTGATTAAAATATTATCTGGATTAACTAGAAAAACAAGTGGTAATGCCTATGTTAAAGGATATAGCCTTGATGAGATGGATGAAATAAAAAAGATTGTTGATATATCACCTCAGGAGGTTGCGGTGGCACTTAATTTAACTGTATATGAAAATTTATTATTTTTCCAAGAATTATATGGAAAAAAAGATAAAGATTATTTAGATGATGTAATTCATTCACTAGGCTTAAATGATGTATTAAAGAAAAAGGCAAAAACATTATCAGGAGGATATCAAAGAAGATTATCAATTGCTATTGGCTTAATGTCTAAACCTGAAATATTATTTTTAGATGAACCAACACTTGGACTTGATGTTATATCAAGAAGAGAATTATGGAATATTATAAGAAAAATAAAAGGAAAAATAACTATTATTTTAACATCACATTATCTAGAAGAAATAGAAGCATTATGTGATAAAATCTCAGTTATGTCTAAAGGTAATATATTATTTGAAGGAACAGTAGATGAAATAAAAGAAAAAACTAATGAAGATTCATTTGAAGAAGCTTTCATTAAAATTGTTGGAGGTAATAATTAAATGAGATCATTAATATTCGCTAAAAGAAATTTAAAAGAAATGATAAGAGATCCATTTTTATATATATTTTGTATTGGATTTCCTATTGTAATGATTGTATTATTTCAAATTATTTTAAATTATACAAATGGAAGTACAAATATATTTGAACCTAAAAACCTAATACCTGGTGTTATGATGTTTTCATATTCATTTTTAATGCTTATGACATCACTTTTAATATCTAAAGATAAAACACAATCATTTTTAAAAAGATTATATACATCTCCAATGAAGGCACATGATTATATTATTGGTTATTTTATTCCATATTTTATAATAGGCGTATTACAATCTATCGTATGTATAATTATGGGATATATTGTATCTATAATAAGAGGAGTTGAATTTATTTCTTTTTTATCAGCCATATTATTATTTTTAACAATGATACCTATTATGATTATTAATATATTTATTGGTATGTCTTTAGGTATATTATTAAATGATAAGACAGCTCCTGGTGTAACATCAGTATTTATATCATTATCTGGAATTATAGGTGGTGCTTGGATGCCTTTAGATGCAATGGGAGGATTTGAGGTTTTTTCAAGAATCTTTCCATTTCATCCATCAGTATATTTAGGTAGAATAGTTACTAATAGCTATCATTCATATTTAGATGAATCAGGAAATTTAATACCTTATAGCTTTAAAGAAAATGGTATGTTATTTATAATAATTATCGCTATATATTTAATTATTTCATTATTAATTACTATAATTTTATTTAATAGAAGATTAAAATCTGATAATTAGTTGTATAATATTATCAGGTGATAAATTATGAAATGTCATACATATATTTTAAAAGATCATGAAGAAGAAGTATTAATATATGCACATGAAAGAAATAAAATAGTTGAAGATATTGAAAATATTGTTAATACTTCATCTATTGAAATACTTGGTATTTATAACGAAGAAAAAGTAATTATAAATCCAATAGATATTACGTGCTTTATTAGTGAATCAAATAAAGTATATGCCCTAATTAAGGATAAAAAATATCAAATTAAATATCGATTATATCAATTAGAAGAACTTAATATTAATAATAGTTTTATTAAGATTAATCAATCATGCTATGCTAATATTAAAATGATTAAAAAATTTGAATCAACATTTTCTGGTGCCTTAAAGGTTATATTTAATAATGGATATGTTGATTATATATCAAGAAGAGAATTAAAAAATGTTAAAGAAAGGATGGGATTATAATGAAGCCATTTATCAAAACATTTTTACTACGAGGCCTTATATTTAGTGGTCTTGGTCCAATTATTGCTGGAATTGTCTATTTATGCTTAGATTTATCTAATGTAGATGTAGTTATTAGTGGTAAAGAAGTATTCATGGGTATTTTAACTACTTATATTATCGCATTCGTTCATGCCGGAAGTAGTGCCTTTAACGAAATTGAAAAATGGGGTAAGGCGAAAGCTTTATTATGTCAATTATCATGTATATATGTAATATATTTAGTAGGATATTTAATTAATAATTGGATTCCTTTTGATTTTAAAGTAATATTAATATTTACTATTGCTTTAATAGTTGGTTATTTAATTATATGGTTTACAATCTATTTTATTGTGAAAAATTATACTAAAAAATTAAATGAAAAATTAATAATAAAGCAAAATGAATTAGATTAAAAAATTAAGCGACTGAAAAAATCAGGCGCTTAATTTTATTACATAAACATATAGCATATGGATATATTATATAATAATAAAAGAGGGTGTTAATATGAAAGCAATAGAAGATATGATATTAAAATATGGTAAGGTATTAGATGGAGATGTAGTAGTTGTAAGTAATTTTTTAAACCAAAAGGTTAATATTAAATTATTAAAAGAAATGGCTATTGATGTAAAAAATCATTTTAATTCAAAAATAGATTTAGTATTAACTATAGAGGCATCAGGAATTCCTTTAGCTACTGCATGCGCGTTAGAATATCCTTGTAATATGGTATTTGCAAAGAAAAGTAAAACAACAAATTTAGATGGTGATTTATATAAATCAAGTGTTTATTCATATACGCACCAAAAAACATTTGATATATTTGTTAAAAAAGAATTTTTAACTGAAGGAGAAAATGTTTTAATTGTTGATGATTTCTTGGCTTTAGGTAATGCAATGAATGCTTTAATTGATATATGCAGGCAAGCTAAAGTTAATATAATAGGCTTAGTATCTGGAATAGAAAAAGCATATCAAAATGGTGGTAATGAATTAAGAAATCTAGGCTTTGATGTATATTCACTTGCTAAAATAGAAAAAATAGAAAATGGTAAGGTTATATTTTCTAAATAAAACTAAAAAAATCATTGAAAATATACAATGATTTTTTTTCTTTAATGAAATTAAATAATTAATATGATAAAATATAAATATTTAGGAGGCATTTATGATAACTAGATCAAGAATTGAAAATTATTTTGAGGATTTAGAAGTTGATACTTTTATTACGAAAGAAGAAAATGGATTTGTTGTTACATTTAATATTGATTATTCTTGTTTTACAAAAGAAATAATATTAGATATTGATGAAAACAATATTAAATTATCTTTAATATTTTCATCAGTTGATATCAATGTCAATTTATTAGAAGCAATAAATGAATTTAATATTTATTCAAAGTATTATAAAGCTTTTTATAATCCAATAAGAGAAGAAATAGTAATTGAAACTAATCAATTCTTCCAAAATAATAAATTTGAAGAAATATTAGAATTATCATTAAATAGCCTTGTGAATTTAGATAGTGAATATATTGAAAAGATATATGAATTAATAAATAAAAATGAAACTATTGAAAATTTATTAAAAGAAGAGTTGGAGGAAATATGAAATACATAAAGGTAGAAGAAAAATATATAAAAGAAATTGAATCTAACGTTATAGTATATCGTCATTTAAAAACTAACGCAAGAATTGTAACATTAAAAAATGATGATGATAATAAGGTGTTTACAATTGGCTTTAGAACACCACCAATTAATAATACAGGATTAACACACATTCTTGAGCATTCAGTTTTATGTGGATCTAAAAAATATCCAATAAAAGATCCTTTTGTAGAATTAATTAAAGGATCACTTAATACATTTTTAAATGCGATGACTTATCCTGATAAAACAGTATATCCTATCGCATCAAGAAATTTAAAGGATTTTCATAATTTAATGGATGTTTATCTAGATGCTGTATTTTATCCAAATATATATAATAAAAAAGAAATATTCATGCAAGAAGGATGGCACTATGAATTATTAAATGAAAATGACCCAATTATATATAATGGTGTAGTATATAATGAAATGAAGGGTGCATTTAGTGATCCATCTCAGGTTTTATTTAGAAGAATTATGCATTCATTATATCCTGATACTGCATATGGTTTTGAATCAGGAGGAGATCCTAAATATATTCCGGATTTAGATTATGAAGAATTTAAAAAATTCCATTCTGAATATTATCATCCATCAAACTCATATATTTATTTATATGGTAATTTAGATATGGATTATGAATTAGAGTATTTAGATAATGAATATTTATCTAAATTTGATAAAATTGATTTTGATACAACAATTTATAATCAAAAGCCATTTGATAAGCCTCTTTCTTTTGATTATTATTATCAAGCTGAGGATTTAAATAAAAAAGCTTTTTTAAGCTATAATGTGGCACTTACAGATCCTAATCCTAAATTATTAATTGCCATGAATATTTTACTTGATGCAATATTCAATACTCCAGGTGCAGTACTTAAAGAAGCATTAATTAAAGCTAAAATTGCAGATGATGTAGATGTTACATTTGAAACTGAATTAAAGCAACCAATGCTTATGATTGTCGCAGTTAATGCATATGAAGATAAAATGGATAGATTTAAAAAGATAATAGATACTAAGCTTAAGGAATTATTAAAAAATGGCTTAGATAAAAAAGGTATTTTATCTTTAATTACATATGCTGAATTTAAAGCAAGAGAAGCAGGATTCTCAGCTAGAACACCTAAGGGCTTAAATATTATTTTATCTTCATTCTCTTCATATTTATATGATGATAATATGCCATATTCTAATTTAGAAGTAATTAAATATTATGATGAATTAAAGAATGATTTAAATAATGGTTATTTTGAAAAAATAATAGAAGAATATATATTAAATAATAATCATAAAACATATGTTAGATTAATTCCAAAATTAGATTATAGCCAAGAAGAAAATAATATTGTAATAAAGAAATTAAAAGAATATAAGGATAAATTATCTAAAGAAGAATTAAAGAAATTAGTTGAAGAAAATATTAATTTAAAGAAATATCAGGATGAAGAAGATAAGAAAGAAGATATTTTAAAATTACCTAAATTAAAGAAAGAAGATATTGAAAAATATAGTGAAGATTATAATTTAGAAGTAATTGATGATAAATATAAAATATTATTTAGTAATTATAATACTAATGAAATTGGCTATGCTAGATTATATTTTGATATAACTAATATTGATATTAATATGGCTAAATATTTAGCATTATATACTGATATTTTATTTGATATATCAACTAAGGGACATTCATATTTAGAAATTAATCAATTAATTCAAGAATTAACAGGTGGTATGTCTGCATCACTTTATATGACAAAAGATATAAATAATATTCCTGTTATGAAATTAATTTATTCGTTTAGTGCTTTAAATAAAAACTTTGATAAGGTATTTAATTTATTAAATGAAGTAATAAGTGATACTTTATTTAATGATAAAGATAGAATTAAAGAAAAATTATTAGAAATAAAAGCTAATTTAGATATGCAGTTACTTTCTGATGGTCATAGAACTGCAGCTACATATGCTAAAGCAGGAATGGATGAAATCGCATATTATGATGATAATACAAAGGGTATAATGTATGCTGATTTTATTTCAGATATTATTAGTTCATTTGATAAAAAGATTGATGATGTAATAAATAATTTAATATCTATAAATAAATTATTATCTAAAAAGAATTTTATATTTGGTTTTGTTGGTGATAAATCATCATTAGATATTATTAAAAATAATGTTGATTCATTCTATAATAATTTAAATGAAGATTTTAAATATGATACATTTAATTATAAAGAATATAAAGTAAGTGTAGGCTTTAAGTGTCCTATTAATGTTTCATATAACGCATTATGTGCTAAATATGATTATAAATTTAATGGTGGTATGCTTGTTTTAACTAATGCTATAAATATGCAATATTTATGGTTTAGAGTTAGAGTTAAAGGTGGAGCATATGGCGTATTTTCATCAATTTATCAAGATAAGTGCTTAGTATTTACAAGCTATAGAGATCCTAATGTTAAAAACACATATGATGCTTACATAGATACTCCTAAATTCATTGAAGAATTTAATCCAAATGAAGAAGAATTATTAAATTATATAATTGGTACAATCGCTAATATATCACCAGTATTACATGTAAAGAATAAAGGTATTTCAGCATTTGCTAATTATTTTAGAAAAAATACAATTGATATAAGAAATAAAATCAGAAATGAAATAATAAATGTTACACTTGATGATATTAAATCTTATAAAGAATTATATTTAAATGCACTTAATAATTATAATAATGTAACACTTTCTAGTGATAATAAAATTGAAGAAAATAAAAACTTATTTGATACAATAAGAAATATAAAGAAATAAAAAATAGGGATGATTCAATCATCCCTAAATTTATTTATCATATATTATTTTACTTCGTATGTCCAATCATAATTGTCTTTGATTTTTCCTGATTGAATACCAGTGATTTCATCATATAGCATTTGAGATACTTCACCAATTTTTCCATTGTTGATAGTGAATTTTTCACCATTAACTTCAAGTAAGCCAATTGGAGAGATTACAGCTGCAGTACCAGTACCCCAAGCTTCCTCTAATGAACCATTTCTAATAGCTTCTTCTAATTCATCTAATGTAATTCTTTTTTCAACTACAGGAATACCTTTGTTTTTAAGAATTTGAATACAAGATTTTCTTGTAATACCTGGAAGAATGGAACCAACTAATGCTGGTGTTACAACCTCACCATTAATTTTAAACATTACGTTCATAGCTCCAACCTCTTCGATGTATTTTTTATATACACAGTCAAGCCATAATACTTGTGAATAGCCTTTTGCTTCAGCCTTTTTACCAGCACGTGTAGAAGCAGCATAGTTACCACCACATTTAGTATAACCAGTACCACCCTTACCAGCAACACGCTCATCTTCAGTTTCAATCATAATTGATACTGGGTTTAAGCCTTCTTTATAATAAGAACCAACTGGACAAAGGATTACAATAAACATTGCATGATGTACACCATGAACACCTAGTGTATGATCATCACCAATCATAAATGGTCTTACATATAATGATGTACCTGGAGTTGTTGGAACCCAATCTCTATCTATATTAACAAGTGAAGATACAGCTTGTACGAAATCATCTTCGTTTAATTGAGGTAAGCATAATCTTTCAGCAGAAGAATTCATTCTCTTTGCGTTTTCGTAAGGACGGAATAATTGAATTTTACCATCAGCTGTATGATATGCCTTCATACCTTCAAATATTTCAGCACCATAATGTAATGCAGTAGATGCAGGTGACATTTCAAGTGGTCCATAAGGAACTATTCTTGCATCATGCCATCCCTTTCCTTCATCATAGTCCATAATGAACATATAGTCAGTAAAATATTTACCAAATCCTAGATTATTCATATCTGGCTTTTCTTTTAATTCAGCTCTTTTTTCAAATCTTATATTTAGCATAAAATTCAACCTCTTTTCTATAATTAACTAATATTATACTACTAAGTTTAATATTTTTAAATATTATATTTTAAAAAAATCGATATTTATTGTATAATTTAATTGGAGGCATTTTTTATGAATTGGTTATATGATGTATTAAGTATAATTATTGGTATAATTATTTTTATATTTTCATTTTTTACTTATAAAAATAAAAACAAATTAGCATTTTTTATTGTT
>Ga0247611_10011298_pt1 | contig 10321 bp, 10 predicted proteins | sample 177DNAGHGhighgp2_FD_192422 | JGI IMG/M metagenome (GOLD analysis project Ga0247611, IMG submission 192422) | Sheep rumen microbial communities from Palmerston North, Manawatu-Wanganui, New Zealand - 1770 DNA GHGhigh gp2 | ecosystem: Host-associated > Mammals > Digestive system > Stomach > Rumen... | reverse complement strand
CCTTTTCAGGAACACCTTTTTTTGTTTTTCTTCCTTAATTTTCCTGTTCGAAATGCTATTAAGTTTTGAAAAAAAGAAGTATTTTTGCAGCCAAATGGTAAGAAAAGTTATTGTTTTTTTTCTATTGGCTGTTCTCTTTAGCTATAGGAGTTCAGCACAGCAACGTCCCATGACAGAACTTTTCTGTGGGGCTACCTTTGACTATGCTGACACCAATTGGCTTAGACTTTATGACATACAGGTTTACGCTACTCCCGGTCTTCGCCTGAACCTTCAGCACAATTGGAGTTTTGCTTTTCAAGGAATGATTCCTGTGGTCAGCGATGGCTATACTTTCCGTGACAGGGTGAATAAATATTGGCGAATCGGCATGGTCTCGGTTTCACACCAGCTGCATTTCAACGATGCTGGACAGCATCTGAAACTTTCTGCCGGACTATTTGGCAGCAGTCGTTATGGGGCTGACATCAAATGGATGTGGCCAATTAATTCATGGCTGCTACTGATGGCGCAGGCAGGACTCACATCCTCGTGGCTCGTGGGGTCAGACCTTAATGGTCATTCCAATGCCGAGATGAAGTCAGACTTCGTCTTTAGTGGCCAGGCAGGTGCCTCCACTTATCTGCGTCCTTGGAATATCGAGATGAGACTGTCGGGAGGTCGGTATGTGGCCGGTGATTATGGAAGTCAGTTTGATGTCATGCGCCATTTTCACCACTGCACTCTTTTGGCCTTTGCGCAGTTACGTTTTGGTAAAAAATTTGCAAACCTTTACGACGATAAGCATTATTCTACCAATGGTGGATTCAAGATTATCATGATGCTGCCACCTTATACGAAGAGTAGAAAAAGTTATGTAGTTCGGCCGGCCTCCAACTTCCGACTCACTTACGATGCACGTGCCGACGGATTGCCCATGAATACATATAGGACAGATCCTGAGGAGAACGAGCGTGAGTTGCAGGTCGACGTAGATTGGGGATTGAGAAAGGAGGGTGACCAATGAGAAATCTTTTCTTTTCGCTTGTCTTGATGTTCGTTTCCGTTGGCTCTGTCGTCCGTGCTCAGCAATATACTGGCATGGGAGGACTGATACACGTCCCTTCCGCTGAGATGGATACAGTAGGAGCTGTTCGTATTGGCGGACATGCCTTGCCTAAAGAGATGATGTCCGATGGCATGCGCTTCGAAGGAGATAAGTATGCCTCGTCCAATTGGTACTTCTCCGCCACACCGCTTCGTTGGATAGAATTGGGCTATAGCTTCACGTTGATGAAGTTCCATCGTAATCTGAATAAGAAAGACCCTGATGTTGGGTTTTACTCTAAAGACCGATATTTCTCGGTTCGTCTGCAGCCTCTCCGCGAGGGACGCTATCACCCTTCTGTAGTCATTGGCGGCAATGACGTATGGGGTCAGCGCGATGGTGGATCCCATAGCTTCTATTTCCGCAATTTCTACATCGCCGCATCCAAGCATCTCGCTACACCTGCAGGCGAGTTAGGCACCCATCTGTCCTATCGCCGATGGACGAAAGACTACAATAGCCGGTGGAATGGTGTGGTGGGTGGCATCACGATGCGTCCAGTATTCTATAGTCCTCTGCGCCTTGTTGGCGAATGGGATGGCTGTGGTATCAACATCGGTGCTGACTGTCTGCTGTTCAGGTATGTGCAGTTGCAGGCATCACTCATACAGTGCCGCTATCCATCCGTAGGCGGAGCCGTAAGAATTGTTTTGAAATAGACAAAAATGTATTGAAAAAATCATCGTTCTATGGGCATCAATAATAATTACCATACTAATAGACTTATCAAGTTGTGTGTTGTACTGCTCGACTTTATGGCGCTCAACGCATTGCTCTTTTTCACATTGCCTCATATAGGAAGTTCAGAGTCGTGGAGCTTCGAGAAGATGCGTACCTTCTGGCTTATCAACAACCTGGCCCTGATGATAGCTGAATATCGTTTCTCAACAATCATCCACGAACGCTTGGTGGGGGCTGATGCCATTTTCAAACGCATCTTACTGTTGGCATCGACCCAAGCATTGAGTGCCTATCTGATGTTCAGAATCATCCATTTCAATGCTCGTCTGGGATGGCAGCTGCTGTATGTAGGCATCGGCTTACTGGTCTTTTTGATTATCATCCGTTTTATTGAGCGATGGGCGCTTAAACGATTGAGAGTTCTTGGCTACAACACCCGGACTGTCACCTTCGTTGGCTCTGGCAAAGAACTGCTCTCGCTGAGCAAACGTTTTATGGCTGACCCTACTCGAGGTTATAAGATAAGTAATTACTACGGCGAACTGACTGAATTGCAGCCTAGAGGAAGTGTTGAAGACTTCATTGCCCTTCTCGACCGCCCCGACGAACTTAAAATAGGCGAAGAACTATATCTGAATATTTCTAATTCTCAGCGCGAAGTCATCAAGCGGGTGTCGAGACTATGCGACCAAAGAGTAGTAAAGTTCTACTATGTGCCATTGCAGGATGAGATGCTCAATCTTCAGCCATTGTTTGTCGACGATATTGAAGTGCAGACTGCCTATGTCAGCCCTTTGGAAGAGTCTCTGAACAGTTTCTTGAAGCGTTCTCTCGACGTGTTTATTTCACTCATCGCACTGGCAGTGACTGCCTTGCTAATGCCTTTCATCTATGTTATTGTAAAGATTCAGAGTCCTGGCCCGCTGTTCTTCTCTCAGCAGCGTACCGGTCTTGATGGGCGAACCTTCCGCATGTATAAGTTCCGCTCCATGCATGTTAATGCCGATAGCGACCGCCTTCAGGCCACCAAGGATGATCCGCGCAAGTATCCATTTGGCAATCTCATGCGAAAGACCAATATCGACGAACTGCCCCAGTTCTGGAACGTTCTCCGTGGAGACATGAGCGTGGTAGGCCCGCGTCCCCATATGCTTGCGCACACCGAACAGTACTCTCGTCTCATCGAGAAATACATGGTTCGCCATTTCCTCAAGCCTGGCATCACCGGTTGGGCTCAGGTCACGGGCTTCCGTGGTGAAACCAACGAGTTGTGGCAGATGGAAGGACGCGTGGAGCGCGACATCTGGTACATGCAGCACTGGACCATTTGGCTCGACTTGCGTATCATTTGGATGACTTTTAGGTCCATCTTTATCCGAGACAAGAACGCCTACTGATACTTTTTTCTATATTTAATAAGGTGTATAGAAAAAACAAACTATCTTTGCACCCAAATTTGCATTACAACACCTGTATGCAATCTGCTCATGTAGCTGGAAACCAGCGCAGAAGTTGATGATATGCATCTATCAGTACCCGTTCGGAGTCTCCATCATACCCTATGGTGGTGACCCCCTCTTTTTTTCTCACGTCTGATGGAAACAGCCAATACTTCCGTGTTGCGCCGAGAAATGGTACTCTGGTATCCCATGAGAATTACCTATGGTCGTGAAGAGCAAATCAAGGCCGCTCTTGACGACATCCATCTCGAGAATTTCCTTCCTATGAAGCAGCTTCGCGGCTGGCTCGATGACGATGGCAACCCTCATCAAAACATTGTACCCGCTATCCGCAACCTCATCTTTGTTCACTCCTCACAGGAAGAGATTACCCGACTTAAGATGTACAGGAAGGAGTTCCAGCCCATGCGCTATATGTCTAACCCATTCTCCTCTACAGACGAAGACCACCTGCTGACCATTCCCGACCGTCAGATGCAGAGTTTCATCAAGGTAGCCTCTGTTCAGGACGACCGCATTGCCTATCTCGATCCCTCCTCTGACTTCCTTTCCCGTCCAGGGCGTCGAGTCCGCATCACCGATGGCGACTTCAAGGATGCCGAAGGTGTCATCAAGCGCATCAAGAACAATCGCCGCGTCGTCGTCGAGGTTAAAGGCATCTGCGCCGTGGCCATCGCCTTTGTCCCCTCGGCCTGGATACAACCCCTCGACTGAGGCAGCGCGCAGCTAGGTTCCACTCCTGTCAGATAGAGCGGTGGAGAAAGGAAGAATGATGACAGGGGTCAGCCCCTGTGGTACTGAGAGAATCAAAGATTTGCGGATATAGCCTATGAAAATTAGAGTAATAGAAAGATTGCGAATTATTATTCGGTACTTATGGAGGCAATCTATGAGTAGCGAAGAATATGTTCGTTATTTAAGGAAATTAGGAATTAAAATTGGCGAAGGTGTTCATTTCCGTTATCCAGAACATACGATTATAGATACAACACGTCCATGTCTTATAGAATTAGGTAACAATATAGATATTAATGACAATTTTACAATTCTTACTCATGATTTTGCGACTTTTGTTTTTCGAGAACGCTATAATGATTTTGTAAACTCATCAGGTAAGGTTAAAATTGGAAATAATATTGTATTTGGTCGGAATGTGACTATATTGAAGGGAGTCACTATTGGAGATAACTGTATTATAGGAGCAGGTGCAATAGTCTCAAAATCCATTCCTGCTAATTCTGTAGCCATGGGATCACCTGCAAAAGTAGTCTACACTCTTGATGAGTATTACCACAAAAGGAAAACCGATTCACATAAAGAAGCTTTAGAATATGGGAAGGAACTTGCAAAATTCAAAGGGGGTATTGAGAATATTTCAATAGATGATTTTCCAGAAGAATGGGTTCTTTTCCTATCAGAAGAAGAATACAAATTGAATGATGCTATCCGCAGCAAAGTTGATTTTCGTCTGAATGGAAGAATATGTTAACGAATTTCTGAAACGTCCTCGACCTTATTCATGTTTCCAAAATTTTATAAACGCTATCAAAAAAGAACTTTGAAAAAATGAATACCGAATTGGTCTCAGTTATTGTACCAACATATCAAGGTTGTAATGTTATTAAAAGAGCTGTAGACTCAGTTCTGAATCAGACATATCCGAATATTGAGGTTATTGTCGTTGATGACAATAGTCCTAGCTCTCAAGAAAGGAAGGATACAGAAACAGCCATGAGCAAGTATGAAGGTAACGATAAGGTTATTTATATAAGACATGAGCGCAACAAAAACGGAGCAGCAGCTAGGAATACTGGTATACGACATGCTCACGGTCAATTCATTGCCTTCTTGGATGACGATGACTGGTTCTTACCAGAGAAAGTTGAAAAACAATTGCAATACCTGTTGTCGTATCATGAATACGCGGCATGTTACTGTTTGGCACAAAGAGAAGGAAAGGCCATTCCAACGACAGCTTATCAAGGTGATGTTACCAAAGAACTGCTTTTAATGAAATCCTGTATGTTTACTCCATCTTTGTTTTTCCGCAAAGAGGTTTTTGTGTCACTTGACGGCTTTGACGAGTCATTCAAAAGACATCAGGATTATGAATTGCTTTTGAGATTCTTCCATCAGGGATATAAAATGGGATGTGTAGAAGCTGTGCTTCTGGAATTAGGGACAGGAGCAGGAAATAATATTCCGTCGGCAGAGAATCTGTATGAGCTTAAACAAATCTTTCTTGAGAGATTCTCATACGCGATAAACAATACCGACCAATCGGATCCAGGATTTAAGAACAAAACATACGCATTACATTATGGCCGTGTTTTTGAGGCTTATGTGGTGGAACATCATTTTGTCGAAGCTTTAAGATTAGCTAATAAATATATTTGGTGTTCTCCTTCCTATTTCACTTATAGTTTCCGAAGAAGAGTATCTGGCTTTATTAAACGACGGCTTTACGGATTGATAGGGAGACAGCGTTAATCTACCCTCATTGGAACGAAGAAAATGAGTAATTTCCAGAATAACAAACGCATTGCGAGGAATACTATCATGCTATATTTTAGGATGATAGTTGTTGCTATTGTCTCTTTTTACACGACACGCATTACTTTACAATTGCTAGGTGTCGAGGATTTCGGGATACGAAATGTCATCAGTGGTATTATCGGCTTTTTAGGTATTATAACTACCGCTATGATTAACGCTTCTCAACGTTTCATGGCATTTGATTTGGGGAAAAAAGACTACAATCAATTTAACCGTACATTTAGTACCCTTATCAATATGTTCTCGATAATCAGTATCATAGGAGTCCTGTTTTTAGAAATAACCGGGTCGATATTGATTAAGTATTACTTAGTAATCCCAGAAGGACGGATGGATGCAGTTTGGTGGATATTTCACTTCTCTGTGATTGGCTTTGTAGTTAGTACCATGGTGATACCTTTTACTTCAGCTGTAATTACATTTGAAAAAATGGATATCTTTGCTTATGTATCTTTATTAGATTCATTTTTAAAACTTGCAGTTGTTTATTTGTTGTACATAATACCATTTGACAAATTAATCACAGTTGTCTTTCTAACTACTATCGCCCACGCAGTCTCGAATTCTATTTATATAATCTATTGTATTAACAAACTGCAAGGTTGCCGTTATGTAAAGTGTTGGGATAAGATACTTCTGCGTAAGCTGTCTTCTTTTATTGGATGGAATTTCTTCGGGAGTGCCACAAGTGTATTTAATGTACAAGGATTATCAATCGTTCTGAACATATTCTTTGGGCCGATAGTGAATGCTGCAAAGGCAATTGCCGATGTGGTAAACAGTTTTGTCTCGCAGGTTGTCTCTAATTTCTTTCTTGCCGTAAGCCCTCAGATAGTTAAGACCTATGCCAACGAAGAAAAGGACTATACACTTCGAATTGTAATTTACAGTTCCAAATTTGCTCTTTTTTTAATAGCGCTGATTGCCATTCCGTTAATTAACAACATGGAGACAATACTTAATTTATGGCTTGGTAAAGAGCAGGTTAACGCTTCCATGGTTCTCTTTTCTCAGTGGACAGTTATTCTTGTTATTGCTCAGACTTTTGAGTATCCAATTACTCAGGTTGTGAGGGCAACGGGAGATATAAAAGAATATCAAATCGTCAACGGTGCCATGTTGCTTTTGTTTATTCCATTATGCTATGTTTCTTTCAAACTCGAACAGCCTGCAATTGTTTCAATGGTTGTATTAACCGCATTGACATTAGTTTCTCTTCAATATAGAATAATTAAATTGTCAAAGTTGTTAGATATCAGCTTTTTAGGTTATTACCGCAAGGTCATGCTACCCGCTATTGTAACAATTGTTCCAAGCGCGTTGATCTCCTCATACCTGACCATTGCGGATGATGCGATTCACATGCAAATTTTATCCATATTTTTATCATTAATAATTACACTCTTTTTTGTTATATCAGTTGGAATGAACAATGTAGAAAAGAAAATGGCAATTTCTTTCTTTAAGAGAAGACATACGGATAACAATAATATTAAATGACTGTTCAATATGAAAGGAATTAAATATTCAATATTTATATTATTATTCAGTATCTTTTCTTTAAGAATCCTAATACACTGGATGCCCTTACTAGGTTATCCTCTTGTATCGACAGCATGTGTGCTTGTTGAATATGTATGCTTGTTGTATTTGTTATATTCTTTGGTAAAGAGTCACTCTTTATTTAAAATCATAAAACAATATAAATTGCTTTATGCACTATATTTGATATATCATGCATATTTAGTATACTATATCATGATTAATCCTCTCATGAGTCGCAGTATGATGGCGCATGTACCTGCCGATGACAGTGAGATGTTGCGCTCAGTGATAGTGACTGGGCTTATTATTCCTGTAGTTATAAATTACCAGCGTTATTTTAACTTTGAACTGTTTGCAAAAGTTTCAACATTATTTATTTCATCGCTATTGTTAGTTTATTGTATGAATAGCGACATGTCCTTGTATATTTTCCAAAAAACGTTATCCGGAATTGAGTTTGAAGAATTCAGTTTTACTGATTACAAAATGATTGACGGTCTCACAATGTCTGTTTTTTGTTCTATGGCATTTCTCTTCAATTTTGTGGCACGTAACACCTGGAGCAAAAGGAAGCTTTTTAATAGAATTATTTTCTTTTCTCTATCTGCTTTTCTTTTGTTTTTGCTTTTTGTCTTTTCACAGCGAGGTCCAGTTCTGTGGATGATGGTCACATTACTGTTTTATTTATATACACAAAATAAGCTAACAAAAGTTATTGTTTTTTTTATTGCCATCATAGCCATTGTGGTGTTTTCCTTTGAAGATCAACTCAAAGAATTGCTCTCACAAACTGATTATTCCTTGATAGACAGATTTATGGATATTAGAGAAGATGAGGGAAGTGGAAGATACGGAAGTAATGTCTCTGAATACAATTTGGCTATCAAGCAAATAATGGGCGAACCTTTTTTCGGAACCTATTTCCGAACCTTGTCTTCTTATCGTCTTGGTCATTATGCGCATAATTTCATTTTGGAGTTGTTAATGACATTTGGCATCGTGTTCACTATTCTTTTTTTGCTGGTTTTTTGGCGTGCCGTGAAGAAAAGTTATATATCATGTAAAAGGAATTTACCGAATATGGTTTTCTGTCTGATTTTTATCAATGTTTATGCTTGTCATCTAACATCCTATTCATTTGCTTTTGACTATAACATGTGGATATTATTAGCTATGGTTTTATGTTATGACGAAGAAATGAGAAATGTTAAAACCCTCAGCGAGTCTTTCCGAGATGAATAAAATTAAATTATCAATTGTTGTACCTGTTTATGGCGTTGAGAAATACATAGAAAAATGCCTGTCGTCATTATTGTCAGACAACAATAGTAAATATGAAATTATTATTATAAACGATGGCACAAAGGATAGAAGTATAGATATTGTCAGAGAGAATTTCACAGATTCCCGTATTCATATCTTTGAACAGGATAATAAAGGGTTGTCTGCAGCAAGAAATTTGGGTATGACCAAAGCTATGGGAGAATATGTTTGGTTTGTGGATTCCGATGACTGGATTGAAGTAGAGGAAATTCCTAAAATCATAGATTGTCTTGATGACATTGACGCCCTTTATTTTGGAAGTTATTTTGCAGATTATGAGAATACTGGACAGTTTGAATTGAAGGCATTGAACAATAGAGGCGAAACGGGTAAGGAACTTGCATGCTCGTCATTTGCTCATTGTGTACCGTATTACGTGATGAGAAGAAAACTGCTTGTCGACTGTCATTTGTCATTTAAAGAGGGAATTCTTCACGAAGACTCATTGTTTACGCCTATTTTCATCATGCATTGCAATAAGGTGCGAAGATATGACAATCCTGTTTATCACCATTTGCAAAGAGTAGGTTCCATTACTCAGACTGTCAGTCCCAAACGAGTCAAAGACTTAATATGTGTTACAAATACTTTGCTGGAATATGGCAGATGTCTTGACAAAGACATTCGATATCAATGGGGACACTGTATAGCTGAAATAACCCATGCACTTTTGTCCTGTGAAAAGAAATGTGACAACGTTGAGATGCGGGAAATAACAAAACAGTTTGTCAACACTCATCCTGATATACTTGACTATTTGAAGTGTTCGTCTAGAAACAATCGCATAATGGCGCGGCTTGCCAAATTGTTATGTGGTAATTTATATTTGACATATTCAATACTATATAAACTAAGGTATTAAAAGTGCATAAACGTCTGTTAGAGTATATTAAATGAATTATCAATATGATTAACGTTGGAATTATTGGATGTGGCTTCGTAGGTGGAGCCCTCAAAGACTGGTTGGAACACAACAACCCTGAGTGTAAACTGTTCATCAGCGACCCTTACAAGGGTTACAATGATGACCTGAGTAACATTGACATTGCTTTCCTGCAAATCCACGTACCCACCGAGGACGATGGTACTCAGGATTTGACGCTCATGAAGGAACTTATCACTAATCTTCCTGATGTACCCGTGTTCGTTCGTACCACAATTCTCCCTGGTACCAGTGACCGTCTTTCTAAAGAGACCGGCCACAAGGTACATTATATGCCTGAGTTCCTGACAGAACGCACCCATATCGAGGACTTCAAGAAGCAGACCATGGTATTCACTGGCGCCCACGAATTGCTTACCAAGATCTTTGTGGGTAAGAAGTTCACTGTTATGACTCCACTGGAGGCAGAGCTGACCAAGTACATGCACAACGTATTTGGTGCTTACAAGGTAACTTATTTCAACGCTTGCCGCGAATACTGCGAGCAGATGGGTGCAGACTGGCGCAAGGTACATACAGGCGTATTGCTTTCGGGTTATATCAACGACACCCATACTTATGTTCCAGGTCCTGATGGTAAGTTTGGTTACGGTGGCAAATGCTTCCCCAAGGATGTCAATGCCTTTGCAAAGATGACTGAGGGTACTCCTCTAGGAACTCTATTGGAGCATCTGCATGAATTGAACGTTCATTTCCGAGGGGTAGAGGAGCATATTTAATAAAAAG
>Ga0247611_10011297_pt1 | contig 10321 bp, 4 predicted proteins | sample 177DNAGHGhighgp2_FD_192422 | JGI IMG/M metagenome (GOLD analysis project Ga0247611, IMG submission 192422) | Sheep rumen microbial communities from Palmerston North, Manawatu-Wanganui, New Zealand - 1770 DNA GHGhigh gp2 | ecosystem: Host-associated > Mammals > Digestive system > Stomach > Rumen ... | reverse complement strand
GCTCACGAGCGAGTACCTCTTAACGAGCAATGTCGGCACGTACGACATCGTTCCGGCTAACGCTACGGCTACCAACTACGCGATCAGCTATACCAACGGTACACTCACCGTTAACCAGGCTCCGCTGATGATCACCGCAGACGACAAGTCCGTCATCTACGGCGATGTGGCTCCGGAATTCACCGCTTCGTATAGCGGCTGGAAGAACGAGGATAACGAGTCTGTTGTCAGCAACCTGGCTTACACCTGCGAATACGCTCCGACGAGCAACGTAGGCGAATATACCATTACGCCGAACAGCGCAACGGCTCAGAACTACGCTATCAGCTACACCAACGGTAAGATCACCGTGGCTCAAGCAGCGCTGACCATTACGGCAGAAAACAAAGAGATGATCTACGGCGATGAGCATCCTGAGTTCACCGTAACCTATAGCGGTTGGAAGAATACCGATGATGAATCGGTAGTCAGCGGTCTGGCTTATACCACGCCGTATGCTCCGGGTAGCCCGATCGGTACTTATACCATCAACCCGAACAGCGCTACCGCACTCAACTACGCGATTACCTTCGTCGATGGTACACTGACGGTTAACAAAGCACACGTCTATGTTTCCGGTGCAGAGGCTCATAACGCTAAGTTCGCAGACGGACACGCTATTGCGGATGTCACCAACCAAGGTATCCTCAACGGTATCAAACTGAACGATCCGATAGCACACGTCACCACCGCTGCCTTCAGCAGCGCAGACGTAGCAGAGCACCTGACCATCACCCTGTTCTACGAACTGACCGGCGATGACGCTCTGCTCAATAACTACCACCTCGATCCGACATCCGAGATCTTCACCACCGAAGGTGTTATCATCGAACCGTTCATCCCGAACAACGATCACCAACCGGAAGAGGAAGAGCAAGTAGAGGTTAAGGAAGGTATCGATGTCTATGCGTACGGTTATTGCGACGGTAGCGGCTACAGCCTCAAGTACCATCTCAATAGCGGTAACCCGAATCAGTACAAGATCGACTTTGCGGACAGTCGCTTCGTGGATGTTCCGTATGAAGCGACTAGTATCTCGGGCAAGGACGGAACGATCGATATCGATATTCCGGTGGATCTGCCGACTGGCGACTACTCGATGACCGTCACCTTCCGTGACAGCAACTACACATGGTTGGAGTCTGAGCAGTTCAACGTCACCTTCCATGTCAACTTGCCGGAGACCTTTGTTCGTCCGCTGTTCGACAACGTGATTGCATTGGTTGATACTTGCAACTGTCTGACCGATATCCAGTGGTACTGGCGTGCTAACAGTTCCGACCCATGGGAGCCGATACCGGGTGCAACCGGCTATTACTACCATGTGGATGGTAAACTGACCGGTGAATACTTCGTTAAAGCGAACATGAACGGCGAACCGACCTATACCTGCGGTCAATCCGACATGGAGACCCTCTATGGCGAAACGCAGAAGGCACAGGCTCCTGTCGTGAAAGCTTACCCGAACCCGGTTGTCAATACCACAACCGTTGCTATCGAGAATTCGCTCGAATGGAATCACAACCTGCGTATCGTCAACCTCATGGGCGTTGAAGTAATGAGCACGACCTTCGAGGGCAACGAGACAAGCGTGGAGATGAGCGGTTATCCGCAAGGTAACTACATGATCTCTGTGGATGGCATCGTAGTTAAGGTTATGAAACAATAATGAAAGGAACAAATCATTATGAAAACAAAACGTATATTTTCAATCATCGCTGCTGCAGCACTGGCCATCTCGGTCAGTGCACAGCAGAGCGCGCACGATAACTATATCGGTGTATCCTTCGGCGGCGGCCTTAACACGATGTTGTACAAACCGGCGAACGGTCAACAGCAAGTAGGCTGCGGCTTCGATGCCCAGCTCTTCTACGCCCGTTTCTTTAACAAGACCGTCGGTCTCGGATTCGGACTCAACTACTCCTGGGCGAATGCGTATGCAACCTATAACTGGGATGAGGTAACAACCGGTCTGACGCACGCCAGCAACCCGAACGTGACCTATAACCTCACTACGGGCTTCCGGGACTTCAAGGAGCGTCAGAACATAGGCGTGCTGAGTATACCTGTCGAGGTGCTGTTCCGCAAAGCGCTTAACGACCGCGCTGCGTTCATTGCCGGCGTCGGCCTGTCGGTGGACTTCCCCATCCATGGTGCTTATTACGCCAAGGGCGGCAGCTACAGCACGACGGGTGTCTTCCCTGCTTTGGGTAACTACGTAGTGACCGACATGCCGGAGCATGGCTTCAGCACCTATACCACTACCCAGGACGCGAAGATCAACAACCGCGCTAAAGTGGGAGGTAGTGTATTGGCTGACCTCGGCTTCCGCGTTGCTCTCAATGATAACTGGGGTATGTACTTCGGTGTCTATGCCGGCTATGGTTTCACCAACCTCTTAGCGGAGGCGAAAACCGACGAGATGATCATGGTTAACGCCACCAACCCGGCTGTCATCGACTACCGCGGTACGTTCGATTCTAACGAGACGGCGAAAGCCAACCTCCTCAAAGCCGGCGTGAAGATTGCAATCGACTTCGGATGGACGAAAGCCGCCAAAGAGGCTCCGGTGGAGGAACAACTGTCGACCATCGACAAAGAAGCAGAACGACTTGCTGCGGAACAGGCTGCTGCTGACTCAATCGCAGCTGTTGAGGCTGCACGTCAAGCGCAACTCGCTGCGGAAGAGGCCGCACGTCTCGCTCGCGAGAAAGCAATTGCCGACTCCATCGCTGCCGCCGAAGCCGCTGAGCAGGCTGCACGTGAGAAAGCCGAAACTGAGCGTCTGGCCGCCGAGCAGGCCTTCAAGCAAGAGATAGAGTCCTTCGCCGTTCATTTCGATGTAGAGGGAGCTAAACTCAAGATGCCGGAGGCTGAGCAAACTCTTGTGGATCAACTCTGCGAGAAGATGAAAGCGGATCCGTCCATCAAGATTGTCATCACTGGTCATACCGATAACTACGGAGACCCGCGTCAGAACCTGGAGTACTACGGTATGAAACGTGCAGAGGCACTGCGTGATTACATGGTAAGTCAGGGCGTTGATGCGTCGCAAATCAAGTGCGAGTCCAAAGGACAGACGGAACCGATAGTTCCGAATGACACTCGTGCCAACCGCGCACTCAACCGCCGTGCACAGATCACGTTCGAATAACTACAGATTCTACCTGGAATCTTTTCATAGAGTTGATTTTTCATTCCGGGCTCCCATGGCAGTGATGCCGTGGGAGTTTTTTATGTCACATCCTCGCATAAATCTCGTAATAATTGATGAATTTTGTAGAAAGTATTTTCACCAATTATCCATTTGTCTAATATTGTAATGCGAGCACGTGCTTTCGTTCGATGTATGCCCTTCTTGTGATAGGATTCTACCATAGCTAAATAATCTTCCCAAAGCAATACGTCTCGGTGTAAAATCTGGAGCATCCGGGCTGTTTGCTCCGTGCAGCGGCATGCTATCAATAATCATTTTTGATATTTGTATGTGAAAACATACGATATATCGACTGAAAAATGCAGAATGTAAGAAAATGATTACTTTTTCGCAAAAAATGATTAGTGATTATTGAAAAAAAAGCAGTACCTTTGCGCCAAATTTCTAATGAGTATGAGAAAAACACGAATCATAGCTTTGTTTTGGGTGTTGTGGATGGTACTTCCATTGGTGGGTCAAGAGGCTGTTGCTACGCAGTTGAGGTACTACGCCGAGAGGTATTCCGGGACTCCGGATGCGCAAAAACGGATCCGGTTGGCAAATGATTTCTTTTCTTATTTGCAGAAGATAGACTATTTGGACGAATCGGTTGTCTTTCCGAATGATGCGCATATCGATTCCGTGGATGTGAACGTCTATTACTATATCGCGGAGTGGTACTACGGCGACGGGCAATACAGCCAAGCAACAGCGTATTGCTCCCGTGCGGCTGAAGCATGTTCGGAGAAGGTGGACGTCAACTCCAAGGGGGATGTCTATAGTCTGCTTGGCGCGGCGTATTTCCGTTTAGGGGAGTTTGACAAGGCGGCTGATGCGTTACATATCTGCTACGAGATAGACAGCAAAGGAGGTGACTATGACCAGCTGAGTTCGACGCTGAATAATATAGCCAGTATCTTTGTTGCGGCGGGAAAACCGCAAGAAGCTGAGAAATATATCTTAGAAGCAATTGCCGCCAACAGCCTGACGCAGAACATGGCTCGCAGGGCGGTGTTGTTCGGCACAGCATCGGAGATGTACCGCGGTATGGGCGATGAGGAGCAGTCGCTGTCCTATGCACGTCGGGCATTGGAGATAGAGCGTGAGCGTGGCGACAGCGCCAAGATCGGTGTGCGTCTCTCGCAGGTGGCGAATGCCGAACTGGGTCTGTCACGGATAGACGATGCACAGCGGTCTCTCGAAGAGGCCATGCCGCTTCTGGAGGCTTCCGGCAACAAGCACTCGTTAGGCATTTGCATGAACCAGATGGGCGACATCCTTGCTTCCAGGGGAAAGGACAGCGAGGCGGCGGAATACTACCGTGAAGCCGCCGCATTATTCTTCTCGCAAGGCGATATGTATAATGAATCGCACGCGCGTGAAGGGATGTACAAGACGCTCAAACATAGTGCTCCGGACGAGGCGATGTTGCATCTGGAGCGTGCCAAACAACTGCGTGACTCCGTCTATCAGCAGCAGACAAGTGAGACTATCAGCCGGTATAATGCTTTGTACCATAACGACCTCTTGCAGAAAGAGGCGGAAAGGGCCGAGAAGAAACGGCATGTCATTTTGATGATAGTTCTGTGCTTGTCGGGATTAGTGGTGTTGTTCTTGATCGGCGCATGGATCACGTATCTCATAAGCAGACGCAAGAAGCAGAGCTACGAGCAGGATATCCATTCTCTTCAGACCCGTTACAACGAGATGAACCGCCTCTACAGAAATATCGCTATTGAGAGTGTTCCGAATCTGAATGTGCTCACGGATGACGACCGTACTTTCATGGAAGAGCTGACTCGTGCTATCGACGAGGAGATGGAGAATGGTAACACGGACCTCAAGTCAGTGTCAAGCCGTATGCATACCACGGAGCAGACGCTTCGCCGCAGGCTGACCAAGACGCTGGGCGTCACCCCGCAGGTTTATTTCACGCAGGTGAGGATGAAGAAGGCGAAATATCTGCTTCTCAACTACCGGGATATTACGATAGCCGAGGTGGCGGAGAAATGCGGCTACACATTGATGACCAATTTCACCCGTGCTTTTGCACGTTATTATGGTATCAAGCCGAGTGAAGTGAGGTTGCAAAAACCGGATATGGAATTTACCCCCCCCACCAGCGAAGGGCGGCATAACGGGAGAGAACAAACCTTCGCAGATCCTATAGACGGTGCGCATGAATAATGCGCCCCGCCTATTGGCGTATATATCTACGATCTTTGACATATTGGATTACCGTAAAAAATCAAGTTTTTTACCAAAACGCTTGCATATTTCAAAAAAAAGCAGTACCTTTGCAGTGGATTTTTAACTTTAGAAAGTAATATATACGCAATAAGTATTACTTTTCAGAGTATAAAACACATGTCGTATAAACCTTTTAAAAGTAAAGATATGGAACAGTTAATCGCAGATTTCTATCGTTTGTTAGAGCGTTATTCGGAATTCACGCAGGTGCGTTATTTGTATGACGAGATTCATTGGAATGACCGGTTGATTCTCATTCGTGGTCCTAAAGGTTCGGGAAAGACTACCATGATCATGCAGCATATACAGCGAACTTTTCCGGACAAGAGCAAGGTGCTGTACTGCTCCGTGGATCATTTATGGTTTGCATCGCATACGCTGCTGGACTTGGCGGATTACGCCTATACGCATGATATTTCGCATTTATTCTTTGATGAGATTCATAAGTATAAGAATTGGTCGCAGGAAATCAAAAACATCTACGATTCTTACCCTGGATTGCATGTGGTCATAACAGGTAGCAACGCACTGGAAATAACACGCCAGAAGTATGATTTGTCTCGTCGTTGCCTCGTATATACCATGTATGGACTGAGTTTCCGCGAGTATCTCAAATTGGAAGGAGTAGCCGACTTGCCTGTTTTATCATTAGAAGATATCGTATCGAATCATGAGAAGTTAAGCATCGATATTACCATCAAAAAGAATATCAAGGTCTTGCTTTATTTTGAGCGTTATATCAAAGAAGGCTATTATCCGTTCTATCGGGACAAGACTACAAATTATCTTGAACGCTTGAGCCAAGTCATGGAGGCCATTATTTTTAACGAAATGCCGGCTGTTTCAAACTTGGAATACGAATCGGTTTACAAAGTAAAGCCGTTACTCGCAGTTTTAGCGCAACAAAACCCGTACACGCTGAATATCTCTGCGCTGGGGAAAACGCTTAACGCTTCGCGTAATGTACTGCTTAAGTTAATTGATTTGTTAGACGAGGCTGCTCTGATTCGTCGGTTATATACCGATGACGGATGGGCGCAGATCAACAAACCGGAGAAGATTCTTTTTGACAATACGAACCTCATGTACGCACTGTCACCCAATGCAGATGTAGGCACGATGCGTGAGACTTTCTGTGCCTCTATGTTAGCCAAAGGTCATAGAATCGCCATGCCGCAAAAAGGAGATTTACTGGTAGATAAACATCTTTTGTTTGAAGTGGGAGGACGAGCCAAGGGATATAAGCAAATTGCGAATATCCCGGATAGTTATGTTGTGACCGATAATACGGAAATGAGTTTCGGCAACAAGATCCCTCTCTGGCTGTTCGGCTTCCTATACTAAGCAGTCAATACATAACACACTATTATTTAAGCGGTAATCCAAAGCGGTTTACCGCTTTCCTTTTTATTCTGGGGTCCCCGGAGTAAACCAACGTAGTGTTTGCTACGGGGAGAGCGTAGAGCAAGGCGAGTTTCCATTGAGCGGCATTGCCGCGAGTCGTAACGAGCCTTAGCTTAAGCGAGGACTACCGCTTTTTTATGCATACAACAAAACAAAAACAACCATATTAACAAACAATCTTTAAAACCGATGGGGCGATGGGATATAACCGCCAACAATGCTTATGAGAAAATTTTTATTATCCTTCTGTGCTTGCCTCATGACATGCACAATGGCGTTTGCCGGCAGCGAAGTAATTGCCGAGAAAACACAAATTGGTGGGTTGTATTATCATCTCACGCATGACACCTATCCATCATTAGGTATTGACTCGCGTAGCGCAGTTGTATTGCCGAAAGTAGCAGATGGCGCTTCCGGTAATGCGGACTATGTGTCAGGTAGTATTACTATTCCTGCTACTGTCTCGTACGGCGGTAATGATTACAACGTCACCACTATTGAGCACCATGCATTCTATGGGTGCGCCAACTTACAGCAAGTAACATTGGCAAGCGATGACATTACAATTAACCGTTATGCCTTCTCCCATTGCCCATATCTGGCGAAAGTCTCGTTCAGTTCTTCAACAGTGACATTGGTTGGAGAATATATCTTCAGCAACAACGGCCGGTTGGCGACGGTGGAGTTTGCTCAGTACGACGCCACACAATGTAATTTCTCCACTGCTATCGGTGCTTTTATGGACTGTTCCGGCCTGCAACTCATTGTTCTGCCACGAACCATCGAGAAATTGCCGGATCATTTCTTCTTGAATTGTAGCGCACTCAAAGAGATTCATTTCGGTATGCCTTATCAGGCTACGCGTTCTATTAAAAATTTTGGTAACGAGGTATTTGCTAATTGTACTAACCTTGAGAAAGTATATCTGCACGGATGGTCCGGTATTGCACCTACCGTAACTGCTACAACTTTCAAAAACATGCCTTCTACCGCCAAGTTCATCATGCCGTGTGGCTATTCGACGGTTATTACAGGTGCAGGAGGTTATTGGGCAAATGTAACTATTGAGGAAGAGTGGGATAACGAGTTCCGTGTAGTTAGTGCGGATGAGACGATGGGCTCCGTTGTTATCGTCAAAGCACCCGATTGCAACGATATGACAGCTACAATCGCGGCATATCCTAATGAGAAATATTCGTTCTATCAATGGTCTGACGGTAATCAGCAGAACCCTCGTACGTGGAGAGACGGAGAAATCAATACCAATACAAAGATTCACCTCTCCGCGCTGTTCGTGGCAAATGATTGTTCGGTCAATGGTAAGTTCCCTTATTTATTTAAGATTGAGAACGCAGACGAGAACAAAGGCTCCATATCGATTACCAAAACCCCTGATTGTAGTGACGCCTCTGCGTCTATTGCCGCCTATCCGTACGCTGGATATACTTTTGCGGGATGGACCGATGCCAATAATGGTAATGTGCTTTATTCGCTGCAAGCAACTGCCAATATTCCGGCTGTTACTGAAGATATGCACTTGGTTGCCAATTGGGAAGCGGCAGACTGCGGTACCAATGGTGTTTTCCCTTATCAGTTGAACATAACAGCCAATATGCCGGAGGCTGGTTCTGTAGACGTGCTGAAAGCCCCGAGTTGCGATGATGCGTCTGCTCAGATAGCAGCCTATCCGTACGCCGGATATGCGTTCGAGGCATGGTATGATATGGATAATAGTGTAGTCTATTCGTATCAAGCGGTTACTTCTATCGCCAACGTGGATCGGAACATGAACCTGCAAGCCCACTTCGTAGCGGCTGACTGCGCTACTAATGGCGTTTTCCCCTATCAGTTCAATGTGATTAGCACCAGCAAAATAACCGGTACGGTGGAGATAACCAAAGCCCCTGATTGCGAGAATCCTTCTGCACGTGTTTTTGCCCGTGCCAATACCGCTTCAGGATATGTCTTTATGATCTGGAGTGACGGAGAAACCGAGAACCCGCGTGTATGGAGTGAAGTGACGGAGGACGTGAATATTTCCGCACTCTTTACACAAGGCGAACATGGATGCGACAAGGATGGTATCTTCCCCTATATGTTCAGCGCCGTTCCGGATAATGAGGTTTTCGGCTCGGTTGACGTTACTGTACCAACCTGTGACAACCCCTCCGGACGCGCATACGCCCGTCCGAAGACTGGCTACGAGTTTGTGATCTGGAGTGATGGTAAGACAGAGAACCCGCGCAATTGGAGCGAGGTAAACAAAGATGTGAACATCAGCGCTATGTTCAAAGAGAAAGATCATAGTTGCCCAAACGACGGTGTACTCGGATACTTGTTCAAGATAGAACCCAATGACTATAACATGGGTACAACGATGATGACCAGAATCCCTGATTGCGCAGACCCATCTACACAGATTGCCGCTATTGCAAAAGAAGGATTTGAGTTCGTTCGTTGGTCTGACGGAGATAAAAATGCTACCCGTACCATCCAGGTTACCGGAGATACCTATCTGAAGGCACTCTTCCAAGATCCGGCTAATCCAATTAGCGAAGGCATTGACAATGTACAATGGAATAATGTACCTTGTACCAAAGTCATTGATAATGGTGTCCTCTACATCCTCCGTGACGGAAAGATTTATAACATCCTTGGCACACGAGTGCGCTAAGCCCTTAAGCCATGCAGGGCTGATTACCCTGCATGGTTACAAAAGCTGAAAAGCTGAATGCTCTTTGACATATTGTGATAAATAAGCTTCAGTTGCGCAAGTGCGAATCCGGAGAGGAAGGGTTATGCCTGTGTTCCGGCAATCAGCGTTAACCATTGAGGTGTAATTACCGTCCTTGGACTGGTCAAAATTGTATTCAGTATTTCCATATGAGAGCCGTAACTACAAATATTTTGTACTTTCAGCGCACAAACGTGCGAACGTACTTTCGGGGGAATGCCAAAGGCAGGCGGCGTCCGAAGGTACAACAAATATTTGGAATACGCAAGAATTTATGTGATATTTTTGCGTAAATACGCATTTTTGTCAGATAATGAAGCTTATTTATACACTTTGTGAACAAACAATACTAACAAAACAACAACTAACCAACCATATTAACAAACAATCTTTAAAACTGAAGAGGCAACAGGATAACACAGCCAACAATATTATGAAAAAATTATTTACGTTATTCATTGCGGTTTTCGCGGCAATCGGTCTGCTAGCTCAGACGAGCGGCACATGCGGCGACAACCTCAACTGGTCGTACAACGAGACCACGAAAACTCTGACCATCACCGGATCAGGAGCCATGACGGATTATGCCGCAGCTGCCGACAGACCTTGGCATACTTTCCGCGCTGACGTCGAATCCATTGTAGTGCCCGATGGATTAACAAATATCGGTGCGTATGCATTCCAAGGCTGCAAAATGG
>Ga0247611_10011296_pt1 | contig 10321 bp, 9 predicted proteins | sample 177DNAGHGhighgp2_FD_192422 | JGI IMG/M metagenome (GOLD analysis project Ga0247611, IMG submission 192422) | Sheep rumen microbial communities from Palmerston North, Manawatu-Wanganui, New Zealand - 1770 DNA GHGhigh gp2 | ecosystem: Host-associated > Mammals > Digestive system > Stomach > Rumen ... | reverse complement strand
GAGCATATATCTTCAAGGGATGATCGTAAGTATAGCCCATTCCCAGCAGGTAGGACACTCCCAATCCGGGGATGCCATAGTTCATGTCTGCAGCATGTAACTCAAACTTGCCATCACCCTCCAGAATCTCACGGATATGGGTCAGACTGTCGAAATTGTCTTCTACACCCTTCACCTTGACCATCAGCTGACGGTCCATATAGACAGCCAACGCCTGGTCTTCCAGACACTCTGTAGCCACCTCCACCTGAGGCAGCTGGCGTATTTTAGTCAGCACAGGATCGTCAGCAGGGAAGGTCTTACCTTTCAGCGACGTTATCTTCAACTGAGGATCCATCTGGGTGAAAAGCGAAGCCACCATGTCGTGGAATCCGTTGAACACGCTCAGCGTCACCACCAATGCCATCGAAGCCACAGCAACACCTACTACAGAGATGCCGCTAATCACATTGATGGCATGGGTCGACTTCTTCGAAAAGAGGTAGCGCCGGGCTATGTAAAACGGGAAATTCATTTACTTTTTCAACAGTTCATCGATACGCTCCATATAGTCGAGTGAATCGTCTATGAAGAAACGCAGTTCGGGAATGATACGCAACTGATAGCGGACACGTGTACCCAACTCATAGCGTATCTGCTTCTCGTTCTTCGTAATGTTCTTGATTAACTCTTCACCTTTATCAGAAGGGAAGATGCTGAGATAGGCCGTACAAATACTGAGGTCAGGACTGATCTTGACCCGGGTAACGCTGACCATGACTCCATGTAAGGAGCGCGTCTGCTCCTGAAAGATAATACTCAGTTCCTTCTGAAGCAGACGCGCTATTTTGTTTTGTCTTGTCTCCTGCATTACTTCTTGCCGTCTACTTCGAGCAGTTCAATTTTGAAGATCAGCATAGAGAAAGGCTTGATGTCAGCACCCTGCTGGCGCTCACCATAAGCAAGTTCCTGAGGAATATATACCTCCCAGATTGATCCTGCGGGCATGTGTACCAGTGCGTCAGTCCAACCCTTGATGACCTGATTGGCACGGAAGTCAGTAGGCTGACCACGCTTGTAAGAGCTGTCAAACACCTTGCCATCCAGAGTCTTACCCTCATAGTGAACCTTCACCATTGAGGTATCCTTAGGCAGGGCACCAGTACCCTCCTTGATGACCTTGTACTGAACACCACTCTCCAGGGTCTTCACATCCTGCTTCTTGGCATTCTCTTTCAGGAAGTCCTCACCAGCCTTCTTATTAGGACCGAACTCCTTCTCCATATTCTTGGCCTTGATGGTGCGCATGAGCTGCTGAGCCACCTGAGCGGCAGAGTCGGGAGTCATCAGACCACCCTTGCCAGTAGTACCGCTGATGAAACCAGCCATGAAATTCTTCAGAGAGATGGTCTTGGTAGAATCCTCACCAAACAACTCGTGGTTGATACCCTTAACCATCTGGTTGCTGATCTGCTGACCAATTTGGATACCAGCATAGTAAGCAGCCTTTTTCTTGTCGTCACCGGCATTAGCACCTTCGTTCAGACCTTTGATGAACTCGTCCATATAGGTGGTATCAACACCCAGACGACCTACCAGATACTCCTTCAGACCCTGAGTCTGAGCCATACCGATAGCATAGCTAACGGTATCTACATCGCTCTTCAGGCTAGCCTTCGGAGCGCCATTGTCGCATGATGCATACATCATGACGGCAGCAACTGCTGCAAGAGCAGTAACAGTAAACTTTTTCATTGTTCTTTAAATTATCGTTATTACATTACTTGAATCAGTTCCACATCGAAAATCAGTGCAGCATAGGGAGGAATAGAAGCACCAGCTCCACCCTCGCCATAAGCCAGACGATACGGGATGAAGAAGCGATACTTAGCCCCTTCCTGCATCAGCTGCAATCCTTCGGTCCAGCCTGCAATCACCTGCTGTAAACCAAACACGGCAGGCTCGCCACGCTGAACACTGCTGTCAAACACTGTACCGTCAATGAGGAAACCCTCGTAGTGGCACTTTACAGAATCCTTGGCTGAAGGCTTCTTGCCATTGCCTTCCTTCAGCACCTGATATTGCAATCCGCTGGGCAGTGTTACTATTCCATCCTTCTTGGCATTCTCTGCCAGATACTTCTCGCCAGCCTCTTTGTGCATTTTACCTGCCTCAGCACGCTGCTTGTTGATTTTCTCTTCCTGTGCAGCAAAGAACTCCTGCACGATACGCTGAGCATCACTGCTCTTAACCTTTAACTCGTTGCCTGCCAAGACGTCTTTTACAGCCTGGGCAAAATCATCGATATTAAGTTCTGAGCCACCCATATTAGCCAGCTGATGACCAATACCGATACCCAATGCATAACTTACTTTATCCATCGTTTATACCTTATTTATTATAAAATCGGGCGCAAAGGTACAAATAATCTGCGATTTACGTGCGATATTTCAAAAAAAAATGCTAATTTTGTGCATTCTTAATACTTTGCTTATGAAAAAGATAGTTGTTTTGACCGGTGCCGGCATGTCTGTGGAGAGTGGTCTGAAGACTTTCCGCGATGCCGATGGATTGTGGGAAGAATATCCCGTACAGCAGGTAGCCACCCATGAGGGATGGCTTAACGACCCCACCTTAGTGACCAACTTCTACAACATGTTGCGCAAAAAGTGCTGGAATGTGAAGCCCAACGAAGGGCATAAACTGGTGGCAGCCTTGGAGGAGAACTTCAACGTGACGGTGATTACTCAGAACGTTGACAATCTGCATGAACAGGCCGGTTCTAAAAAAGTCATCCACCTGCATGGTGAATTGATGAAGGTATGCTCCAGCAACAATCCTGACGACCCACGCTACCAGCAGTTGCTGACGCCGGACAACTGCGAGATTGTACCAGGTACAAAGGCAGGAGACGGTTCTCTGCTACGTCCGTTCATTGTGTTCTTTGGTGAGGCTGTTCCCATGATAACCGCTGCTGCTGCCGAATGTCAGGAAGCCGACATCTTTGTCATCATCGGTACGTCGCTCAATGTCTACCCTGCAGCTGGGCTCATCCAATACACACGTCCGGGCATCCCTATCTATCTTATTGACCCCAAGCCCGTATCCACAGGCAGCCGGGAGGTGACACAGATCCAAAAGGGGGCCTCAGAAGGTATGAAAGAGCTCATGAAGCTATTGGTTCCCTGATTCTGACTTTGGCTGACGGTCCTTCTTCAGAATCTGCTCATATTCCCCTGACGTGTTCAAGATACGCTCAGCCTCCTGCAAGGTCTTGTCATTGCGCAATCCTACCTGCAACTGACCACCTTGATAATAGTAGGCTGAGACGATGTCTTGCTCCAGCATCTGCTGTATCTCGCTGCGATGGCGGTCCAAGTCACTGCTCAGGTTATGGTGGTCTATCTTGGCCTTCAGTGCATCCAGTTCTGCCTGGGCTTCCTCATAGTAGCCTTCAAACTTCATGGCTTTCTCCAGTTCGCCAAACTGTTTCTTGCTCAGCTGGTCATAGGTAAAGCCGGCTTTCACAACACGCTGCTTAAACTCCTCGTAGTCAGCATCGGTCAGGTGGAAGTCCTTAGCGGGAACTATAGTCGGATGCTTGCCGATATAGTCGACTACGTAGTCGAATGCCACCTCCGTAGAATCCAAGCGGTCCAGATAGAGGGTGACATTAGCCATCGTATCGGGCTTCACCTCTACGTCAGGCTTAATGCCTTCCTCCATGGTGATGCCTCGCCCACTGGGCAGGAAGTAACGCGAGGTCGTCAGTTTCAGATTAGCATTATAAGGCAGGTCAACGTTAGGAACCTGAACCAACCCCTTACCATAGGTTCGCGTACCTATAATTATACCACGCTTCAAATCCTGCAAGGCTCCGCTGGTAATTTCAGAGGCTGATGCCGTTTCCCGGTTTACCAACACTACGATGGGCATAACGGTATCTATAGGCTCCAAACGGGTCTTGTACTCTGAGTTGGCACGTTTCAGTTTACCTTTGGTTTCCACTATTTTCTGGTCCTTCGGCAACCACATGCTTAAAATATCGACACACTCTGACAGAGAACCGCCTCCATTGCCACGAAGATCCAGTATCAGTTTTTGGGCTCCTTGTTTCTTGAGGTCTATGAAAGCCAGCCGCATTTGCTTGGCTGGCTCGCCTGTAAACGTGTTCAGATTGATATAGCCCACACCCTGAGGGAGCATTCCGTACCAGGTAATCTCTGGCATATTAATACTCTCACGGGTAATCTTGAAGTTCATTTTCTTACCTGTCGTGGGGCGCAGCACCTTCAACACAAAACTGGTGCCTGCTTCACCACGCAGATGACTGCTGACATAGCTGGTGGTCTTATCTGTCATTACCGTATCGTCAATCTGCATCACGACATCTCCCTTCTTCAAGCCAGCACGAGCTGCAGGTGTTCCTTCGTAGGGTTCGTCTATCACAACTTGCTTGCGCTTCTGATGATAGCGTATCAGGGCACCAATACCTGCATACTTGCCTGTCAGCATCTGCTTCAACTCCTTCTGACGTTCCTCAGGATAGTACTCCGTATAGCGGTCCAGCGAACTCAGCATGGCATCTATACCCTTCGTGATGACTTTGTTGGCATCGAGGGTATCCACATACATCATATCCAAGTTCTTATACAAGGCATTGAAAATTTCCAGATTCTTGGCCACCTCCAATAGATGGTTCTTGCTATTTTGGGCTTGAATGCCTGTCAGTGAAAACAGCACGATAACAGCGAGAAATAAACGTCTTTTCATTTCTTTATTCTTTGTTTTGCCTGCAAAGGTACGATTAAGTGAGCAAAAAGCCAAATTTATTTGAGTTTTTCCGGGAGTGCATTCGAAAACTTTTTCCCCTGCACCTGAAAAAGTTTTCGAGTGCACTCCTGTTTACAACACTGTACGAAGGACAAACCAGACATGCAGGAAGAAAGTCTGGACAGCCCCATAGTGGCGAGACATGACATGATAGCGTTCCAAGAGCGAAGCCCGATGGTGCTGGGTGGTATTGCCTCCTTCCTCAAAGTCCGCCAGTATGGTATTGGTATTCACAAGGGCAAGGCCCTGTCGGTCTGCCTCTTTCATGATGCGGATGCACCAGTCCACATCGGCTGAATGCCGATACTGCAAGTCATAAGGCATCTGTCGGGCAATGTCCATGCGGGCATAGAAAGCCTGATGACACACCAGCATACCTTGCCGGAACGAGCGCCACGACAACTCCTTGGGAGGGCGCAAACGACGCAGATGGAGGAAATGCCCTTCCGTATCGGTAATGGCTGTATCGCCATAGACAACGGCCGGATATTGATTTTCGCCCGTTGGCTGCCGACGGCCTATTGCATCAACCACCGTTTGTATCGTATCCTTGCTATGAAAGGTGTCACCGGCATTCAGGAAAACAACATAGTCACCCGTAGCCCGCTTCAATCCTTTGTTCATGGCATCATAGAGTCCCTTGTCAGGCTCCGAGCTGACGACAACCTCGTAAGAGCTGACCTCCTGATAGTGCCGCGCCATCTGCAAAGTTTCATCTTTCGATGCACCATCCACTATCAGGTGTTCCAGATGCAGATAGGTCTGGCTGCTCACACTATCCAGCGTTCGCTGCAAACTGCGAGCCGCATTATAGGTAATGGTAACAATGGAGATACGTATCATATTACCTTATTATATATATCTAAATAACGATTGGCTACACTTTGTTGCGAATAACAACGAGCCACATGGTGCAGGCATGAACGACTCAGCGCTTCGTGGTCGGCATCAGCCAATACAAAGCGGATGCCCTTTGCCAAATCGGCAGCGTCACGTTCTTGAGCAACATATCCATTCTCCTGATGGCAAATCATCTCGGGAATGCCACCTACGCGAAATCCTACACATGGCACACCACAAGCCATAGCCTCCATGATGGTGTTGGGCAGATTGTCCTCCAACGATGGTATGACGAATACATCGGCTGCATTGTAAGCACTTACGATGCGTGACAATTCGCTGACATATCCCAATGGGTAAGATGGCAGGGCCAGCTGTGATGCCACTTCTTCGGCATGGCCACCCAGAATAGCTACACCAGTGTTTTCTTTCATCTCAGGATATTGGTAGACTAACAGGTTGACAGCCTCAACAAAATAGCTGATGCCCTTGCGAGGATCGGTAACTCTTTGCGAGACAAAGAGGATGATGCGCCGATCAGTGGGCAGTCCCATTGTTTGGCGGGCTTGTTGCTTGTCGTGTGGACAAAACTGTCGTGTGTCAATGGCATTAGGGATGCTGACAATGCGTTGACCTTGCAGCAGGGCACTCTTCCGAGCTTCGCTGGCCAGCCATTCGCTGCAGCATACATAGGTGACGCGTTGTCCGTCAAGCATCTGTTTCTTACGGTTCCATCCCTTCTGGGTTAAGCGACCGCCCGGCAACATTGGACACTTCACGCATTGCGACTGGTATTGCTCACAGCCACGACTATAGTGGCAGATAGCCGTCGCAGGCCAGATGTCATGCATAGTCCACACGACAGGCTTCCCAGCATCCAATATCTTTCGGATGTCTTTCAGTGACAACATGCCTTGATTAATCCAATGCAAGTGAATGACGTCAGCCTCCTGAAACTCCGGCAGACAGGTTATATCGGTACCGCTATTGGCAATGTCTACCTCAAACAAATGCTTGCGCTGGAAACGCAGATGCGCCCAAATAACCAAACGCTCCCACAAAAAGTGCCACTTTAGACGCCACGACGGGGGAATCGCACAAACTGTCAGTTTATCAGTTTCCTTGTCGCGAACCAGCATCTTGGCCTTGACACCATTATTTTTCAGTGCCTCCATCAGCCTATTAGCTGCTACGGCGGCACCACCAGTCTTTTCACTTGTATTTACTATCAGTACGCGCATACTTGTTTTTTGTACGGGATGACAAAGGTACGAAAATATTTAAAAGTAAAGAAGCAAAACGACAAAAAAGGTGAGATTTTGGGGTGTTTTCGCACACAATCAGTTGATTTAGGTCAAGAACAACACACTTTTTCGAGAAAAAAGGCGAGAAAACATTGCAGGTATGAAAATAGTTCGTACCTTTGCATTGTCAAACGAAAGTTATGACACTTGACTAAGTGAAGTCAAGAATGGTTAATAGATTGTTTTAGGTTAGTAGTAATATTTATAGTTTTAGGTTTTTAGTTATTGGTAAGAAGAAAGTTTTAAATGTGTTAGGATAACAGTGGTCGCCGTGAGGCGCTCATAACTTTCTTTTCTAAATGAATGTTAGTATGAAATTTAAATATGCTGCCTAACGGCAGACCTCCAGTTGAAAGACTGGAATTTGTTTTGAACAAGGATTTTTAGTTAAACATAGGCTTTTTGAACACCACTGCTCGTTGATGAGTAGTGGTGTTTTTCTTTTGCTGTCATTTCTCTATCAGTGCTACCGCATAGGCGGAGATGCCTTCCTGACGGCCGGTAAAGCCCAACTTCTCTGTGGTAGTGGCCTTGATGGATACGGCATCTGTATCACAACCTATCACGTGAGCCATGACTTCCTGCATGTGGGGAATATGAGGATTCATCTTAGGCCGTTCGGCACAAATGGTTGCATCGATATTCACAAGGTGATAACCCTTGGTGGCTATCAGCTCTATTGTCTTACGCAGAATTACTTTACTGTCCATTCCTTCCGTCTCTGCCGACGTATCGGGGAAATGATAGCCTATGTCACGCATATTAGCTGCCCCCAAGATGGCGTCACAGATGGCATGAATCAGCACGTCGGCATCGCTATGTCCCAACAAGCCCATCTCATGCTCCAGACGAATGCCTCCTATCCACAGTTCCCTGCCAGGAACCAGCTGATGGACATCGTATCCCATTCCAACTCTAATCATAGCACCTTTATATTTATTTACTTTTTACCTTTTAAACAAGTCCTTGATGCCGTCCAGGTCGAAAGCAAGACTGAAACGCAGCGTCTGATCGAGCGGATTAGTCTTGGCTGTTGAAATGACGTAGCCCACATCCAGCGAGAAGACGCTCATGCGAAAACCGCCACCGACGGTGAAGTATTTGCGATTACCCTTATTCTCAGACTCATGGTGGTAACCGGCACGCAGTGAGAACTGGTCATGGTAGACATACTCAGCACCCAAGCTCCACTGGATTTCCTCCAGTTCCTCCTTGAAACCACCGGGAGCATCATGGAAACTCTTAAAGATGCCGGAGATAGAACTCACATCGTTATACTCCTGGATGACACGCTGTTCGTAGTCTTCCTTCGACTCACCATCCTCTTGCTTGGGAATGGTAGGCACCAGCAGTTTATTGGCATCGACCGCAATGCTGAACCTGTTATATTCGTCCACAGGCACCATCAGCGAGGCACCGATACGCAAGTTGGCGGGCAGGAAATTAGAGCGGTCATCGCCGAAATAGGTAATCTTTGAACCCACGTTCGAGATGTTCATACCCAGTCCCAACTGGCATTCACGCTGACCTATGTTGATGTAGTTATTATAATAACACGCCAGGTCTGCTGCGAAGGCCGATGCGGGAGAGGCGTTCTCCGTATAGTCATAACGCAGGTCGCTATACAGCCAGCGGATGGCGGCGGCAATGGAGAACTTCTCGCTCAACATCAGTGAAGCACCGACATCCAGCGACATCTCATAGGGTTTTACCGTCATGGCATTCTCCTCAAACGAGGTCATCACCTCGCCCAACGAGAAATAACGTAATGAGCCACTCACTGCCGCATAGTCACCAATGCGATAGTAGCCTGACACATAAGCCAGGTCAATGTCGTTTACCAACTTACGCAGCCAAGGCGTATAGTTCAATGCCACACCGGCTCGGCTGATACAGAACGGATACTTGGCCGGATTCCAGTATTGTGAGTTCACATCCGGGTCGGTAGCCACACCGACATCACCCATACCCGCAGCGCGGGCATCAGGGGCAATGGTCTGCGAGATGACGGCGTGCTCAATGGGATTGAACTGGCTCTTCGTATCCTGCGCTTTCGCGGTCAGTCCGAAAAGCAGGCCCACTGTCATGAGAATTATGCTTAGTTTCTTCTTCATAGTCTAATACATTATTTATATGTGAGTACAATGAGTTTCTTGGCTTTTGAGGCATAGGTGCTGCCGTCACTGCTGATGCGCACCCGATAGAGATAGACGCCCGTCTGCAGGTGCCGTCCGCCATCGACGGAGAGGTCCCAGTCTATGGTATAGGGGTTGTCCGTCGAGACTCCTCCCTCAGCATACGACCACAGATGACGGCCTGAGATGTCAAACACATCCAGCACAACATCCATATTGCTGCCCACTCTGTCATGGACAATGCGGAACGAGGTAGTCGTGCTGGCAGGATTCTTCGTACACTCCACGTCAAAGAATCTGGGTTCCAGCCCCTTCTCCACCCGGAAATTCAACTCTGCCGTGGACGAATTGTTCAGTATATCCCAGGCACGGAACAGCAGCCGGTGCTCACCGTACGGCAACTCTGGAATGGAGAAGCCCACAGTGCCACTGGTATAGCTGCCGAAGTCATACCGGAAGTAATCGTTCAGCGAGTAGGTCTTCGACATTTCACCGTCGATAATCAGCTGCAAGTCATGGCCTATTCCGCTGCCCGTAGCATTGATACCGTCCTCGTCATTCAGCTGTGCCACGAAATAAGGCGTGGGGTTCACGCTGCCGCCATTGGTAAACGACGTGCTGTTCAAATAGCAATAGATGGCAGGACCCGTCTCGTTCGGATTCGGTTTCTCAGCACTGACCATCATCAGCTGGTCTGTTACCCCACTGGCCTCTACCGTCTTCTCGTCATTGACGGCATACAGGTTAATCAGTCCGGTCTGGTCTGCGTAGCTGATGTCCTTGGGCACTGCGAAGGTGAACGTGAAACGTCCTTGCCGGACTTGGTCACTACCGTTAAAGACGACATTCTGCCGGTCGTAATATTCAAAAGGCTTACTGGCCTCGGACGGGTCATTCAGTTTACAAGTTACCAACTCGCGGGCATCGCGGACCGTTGCCGTCAGCATTCCGTTGAACTCCGTATCTACCTGTCCGTCTCCGTTCAGCACACTGCCGCTGACCGTTGCCGTGGACCCGGCGCTCAGTTTCAGCACCTCGCCTGTTGACAAAGGCTTGTCATTAATCGTTTCTATCCGGATGCTCCGCGTGGGTGCAGCCAGCCGAAGTGCCGGATCACCCAGCAGCGTGTACTGCAGTTTGTTCTGCGTCTGGTCCGTACCGGCTTCTATCAGTTCGTTCTTGGCCCTTCTGACGGCTTCGCCTATGGGCAACATCTTGCCTTCATCGTCG
>Ga0247611_10011295_pt1 | contig 10323 bp, 10 predicted proteins | sample 177DNAGHGhighgp2_FD_192422 | JGI IMG/M metagenome (GOLD analysis project Ga0247611, IMG submission 192422) | Sheep rumen microbial communities from Palmerston North, Manawatu-Wanganui, New Zealand - 1770 DNA GHGhigh gp2 | ecosystem: Host-associated > Mammals > Digestive system > Stomach > Rumen... | reverse complement strand
TGTAAGACAGACGATAACGTCATTCGCATTTTTGTGCGCGACACAGGTAAAGGAATCGCTGCCGACAAGTGTAACGAACAGCTCTTCGAACGTTTCTTCAAGGTCGATGAGTTTGAAGTGGGCTCTGGTTTGGGACTGAGCATCTGTCGCAGTCTGGCTGCTTCGCTCGACGGTCGCGTGGGTGTTGTATCGGAACTGGGCAAAGGCTCGACGTTCTGGGTTGAACTTGGAAAGGATATAATAGTTTATGAATCGAATTAAGATATTGATATTGCTGGTGATGACATGTGTGATGACGTCACTGGCGCAGGAAAAGATTACAGGTTATGTTATTGACGACCAGTCTGGCGACAGCCTGGGCTTCGTTACTGTTCAATATAAAGGACAGAAAATCACCACGATGGCTGACCACCGCGGCTATTTCTCCATCACCAAGCAGGTGGGAAAGAAACTGACGTTCAGTGCCGTAGGCTATAAGACCAAGACAGTCTCCATCGGCCCCAATAGCCACCGTCTGCTGGTAGTCCTCAAGGAGGATCTGCGGTCGGTGGGCGAAGTCACTGTCAAGGCCAAGCGCGGCAAATACCGTCGCAAGGGCAATCCTGCCGTGGAACTCATGCGAAAGGTCATTGCCAATAAGAAAAAAACGGACCTTTCCAATCGCGACTATTACCAGTACACGAAGTATCAGAAACTCACGCTGGCGTTGAACGATGTCAAACCCGACATGCTCACCAATCCCAAGTTTGCGAAGTATCCCTGGCTCACCGACCAGGTGGAGAAGTGTCAGATGACGGGACGCCTCATCCTGCCTGCCAGTGTCGACGAGACCGTCACCCAGAAAATCTATCGCCGTGATCCTCATGACGAGAAGACTATCATCAAGGGCCAGCGCTCGGTGGGCGTTACCAATTTCTTCCAGACGGGCGACATCGTCAATACCGTTTCGAAGGACATCTTTACCGATGTGAATATTTACGACAATCAGATACGCATCCTTCAGCATCCTTTCACCTCGCCCATTGGCGACGGAGCCATCTCCTTTTATCGCTATTACATCGAGGACACGCTGGCTGTCGGATGCGACTCCTGCATCCACGTCCATTTCCTGCCCAACAACCAGCAGGACTTCGGATTCCGTGGCGACCTCTACATCCTCAAGGATTCCAGCTATCAGGTCAAGCGCTGTGAGATCATTCTGCCCAACCGGAGTGACGTCAACTTCGTAGAAAACCTGAAACTTGTCCAGGAATTCACCAAGCTGCCTACGGGCGAATGGGTGCTGTCCGTCGATGATATGGTGGTCGAACTGGTGCTCTTCGACTTCATCCAGAAAGGCGTCGCCATACGTACCACGCGACTGTCGGACTATCAGTTTACGGAGATTCCCGACAAAATGTTTAAAGGCCGCGAGAAAACCGTCATGGACCCTGATGCCGAAATGCAGGGCACCGACTTCTGGCAACAGGAGCGAAAGGTCGAGCTGACGGCCAGCGAGGCAAAGATGGACAATTTCCTGAAAGGCATCAAGTCCATGGGTGGCTTCGGCTGGATATTGGCCGGACTGAAGGTCCTCACCGAGAATTTCATCGAGACCAGTGAAAACAGCAAGGTCGACATCGGTCCTGTCATTGCTACGTTCAGCAACAATTTCATCGATGGCTTGCGCACCAGATTGGGTGCACAGACCACTGCCAACCTCTTCCCCCGTCTCTTCTGGAAAGGCTATGTGGCTAATGGATGGAAGAGCAAGCGGTGGTATTACAGCAGTCAGATTACTTGGGCGCTAAACAAGAAAAAATACCTGCCCGAGGAATTCCCCAAGCGCAACATCTCGTTCCTGACGACCTACGACGTCATGTCGCCGTCCAACAGAATTACCGACTACGACAAGGATAATTTCTTCACGTCGTTCCGATGGACCAAGGTCGATAAGATGATGTTCTATCACCGCCAGAGGTTGCTCTTCGAATACGAGCAACGCTGGGGACTGCGGACGCTGTTCAGTCTGAATACCGAACAGAACGAGGCTGCCGGCAACATGAAGTTTGTCCCGCTGTCGTCCACCGACGGCACTGACATCAAGTTCCGCACCACCGAGCTTAAGGCCGAGTTGGAGTATAGCCCTGGAGCCCTCTACACCAATTCCAAGATCCGTCGTGTCAAGGTCAATCGCGAGGCACCCATCTTCACCCTCAGCCATACCGTCGGACTGCAGGATTTCCTCGGTGGCGACTATCACTACAACTATACCGAGGCCAGCATCTTCAAACGCCTCTGGCTCAACAGCTGGGGACGCATCGACTTCTTTACGCGTGCCGGAAAACAGTGGAATCAGGTGCCCTTCCCACTGCTCTGCATGCCGTTAGCCAACGTGTCCTATTTCAGTCGCAAACAGACGTTCAACCTCATTACCGACATGGAATTCCTCAACGACCGCTTCTGGAGCATCGACCTCAACTGGGATATGCAGGGTAAAATCCTCAATCGCATCCCACTCATCCAGAAAGCCCGTCTGCGCGAATACATCGGTGTCAAGATGCTGTGGGGCGGACTCTCCGACAAGAACAACCCCTATCTGGCCGAAAATGCCGGCAGCAACGTCCTCATGTATTTCCCAGACGATTGCTTCGTCATGAACCCCCGCATTCCCTACTGGGAAATCTCGGCCGGTGTCCGCGGCATCCTCCGCTTCTTCCAGATTGAGTACGTCCGCCGCATGAACTACAACACCGGTCGCAGTTCCAAGAACAGCGTCCGCTTCGGCTTCACCATGATGTTCTAGGAAATTCTCCCCTTGCAATAAATAAGGCTGCCGAACGGGCAGCCTTATTTATTATTCCCACTCAGTGAGTTTTGTTAAAAACAGGGTGGGTTGTTTTATGCTTATTTTCAATACTTTAACTCGATTCTCCATTTACCTTATTATATCGGTGGTGTCAATAAGTGGTGTCAAACTCTACAGGAGTCCTTCTACCCATTCCTAAACACCAAGTACAACAGCAGGGTCGATGTTCAGTTTCCGACTGATTTCCCTACCAGTCTTTAACGACGGTTCACCCTTACCCGTAATTATCTCACTCATGCGTGCCGTACTCAGACCAAGCATTTCAGCCAGCTTGCTCTGGGTCAGTCCCATTTCGTACATACGGAGCTTGATGGTCTCTACCAACGTCGGTGCTGCTATGGGGTAATGCTCTTCCTCGTAGTCCGCCACCAAGTCGGAAATCAAGTCAAGCTCCAGCATGTTCTTGTCATCGGCTGGTGTGTCGTTGCCGACAACCTTAAGCAGCTCATTGATGCGCTCACAAGCTGCCTCATACTGTTTCTCCGTCTTAATCTGTACCATAGCTATATATTCTTTATATCCTTAATCTTATCATATTCATCATGAGTGCCGACGAACCGCATATAAACCTTCTTGTTGACGAATAACACAATTGCCACTACCCGATAGTTGTTGCCCTTTATATCGAACACATAGCGGTCGTTACCCACATAGTCCACCGTATTGAACGTCTGCTTCATGTCAGCGAAGGTGTTCCAGTCAGCATTGGTTACACGTTTATACCAGTCACGCAGAGGTACATCAGCATCTGCATGTTTGGCAATGAAATCCCGTATCATGGAAAATGAAATGACTCTCATATCCTTAATTTTGGGGCAAAGATATGAATAATATTCGGTAAAACCAAATATTTTTCGGAAAATTTGATTATATGGGTATCTTGTAGGCTAAAATCACTTTAATCATACATATAGCACTTGAACTCCAGTGCCCCATTCAGAATGAACTCATGAGTCTTTCCACTCCTGCTGACCTCAAACTTGTAGTTGGAAAACTGTAAGGTTATGCTGCTACCGTTGTTCTTAACCACCTTGGCAGTGCCAGAAACGTTCTCTAAGGAAGAAAAATGGTGCATCCTTTTATCGGATTGCACCATTTATCGATTCATCTTTCAACAATAGGGCTATCTAATACTATCATTCCCGTCATCATTAACGGTGAATGCGCCAACAGCAGTGTTAGTCACCTCAACTTCTTCTTGTGATTTGTTTCCATTATCTGCGTTTAAATATTCTTCCATCCGATAGCAGTAACTGTTAAAATCATCAATGAACCAATCTCCGTTTTCAAAGACCAGATTAAGCTGCTTTGAACTCTTTGATTCATCGTTTTCACCAAACCTTACAAGGTCTTGAACCGTAGCCAATGCTGCTAACTCTGCTGTTTTCTCTACTTCTAAGACCGTAACAGATTCCAGGTCTCCATCCTGTCCACCTGTCCAAAATACAAAATCAAAGAAACCTAGATTACCTTCGCTTTCGATTCTTTTGTCTTCTTCAATTACAGCATTGTATAACTTACGGAATGATTCAGAGAAGTACTTATTTACAAGTTCTTTTTCTGGAGTCGATGGGATTTGGTCACATATCTGTTGTAACCGATGCTTAATGTATGCCTCTGAATGGACATCGCTAATATCCTCTACTATAGAATCAGAGTCCACAATTATTGAGTCAGAATCAGATACAACTGCTGCTTTTGACCCTTCTGTTGTATTACTAGCCCCCAAGAAATACCAGCCGCCAATCAGTGCCAACGCTATAATACCAACAACAATCGGTATTATATACTTTGACTTGGGTGATTCTTCGACTTCTTCAAGAGTATCCACGACACCATCACCAGATTCGTCATCAACCTCAACCCCTTCATCATTTAGAAGGTCGTAGCCACAGTTCTGGCAGTAATTATCATCATCCCTAACATCTGCACCACACTGGGGGCATGTACAATCTGGCAATTCACTTCCACACGCAGTACAGAAATCAGCATCGTCTTCAATCTCGACTCCGCAATAATAACATTTCTTCATATCAATCAAGTTTTATTGTTAATCATTAGATGCTTTGGTTTTACTCTTGAATCCCTCAATATAATGCTGGATATAAATTTCTTTCAACCTTTCTTGTTTTGAGGAAGTTGGACTTTCGAACTTCTCATCATAAGTTCTTGTAGCAGAATTTCTTATTGCGACTTCCATTTCATCTTCCGTAACGCCAACGGCATCTGCCAGGTCAAGCATTCCTCCGAATCCTCCCATAAGCCCGCCAACAGCACCGAATTCAGCCCCGTCGTTATAACCTTTTTCTGCATAATCCTTTTCTTCTGGAGTGTTTGGTTTAATAGTAATAGCAGAGTTACTATCGTCACCACTTTCTTTCCTTTGTCGCCATTCTTCGGCTTCGGCTTCTGTTGCTACTCTAAGTTTTGCGATTGCACCTTTCTTGAATGCCTTAGCAACATCTTCACCAGATGGGGTAATACCTGCACAATAGTATACATATCCATTTTCATCAATATAATAATTTTTACACTCACGCATTAAATTATAATCCCACAAATGAGTGAAATTGTACTCAACAGCTTGGTATACTTCTGAATTATCTGCCATCCATTTTCCTTTCTCTGTGTAATATCTTCCAGAACTAGTTGCACCATCCAACTGGTAATCTCTTTCATCATTCCTTTCAAAAAGCATAATACTTTTTATCGTTATATTTTTTTCACTATAAGGTTTAGTTTCCTCTGCTATGAAAAGCTGTCCTCCATCTGTAGGAAGTACATCTGAGAAATCTCTAAAATTCTCCACATTATCCTTCGCATCAGCTGTTACCAAGTAATCAAGTCCCTTTAAAACAGGCAACCATAGTAAAGAGACAACCGCAAGCATCTTAGCACCTTGGTTATCTATCTCTGACTTCCCAAGTAGTATCATTGCAATAGCACACAATATAGATACGCATCCTAATATGTTTGCGCCCCATAATATTATAGAACTATTACTAATGTCAAACAAGGAATAAATTAATAAACATCCACCTATAACCAGTGCAATCTTAACCCACCAATCATAACGAATGGGCTCTTTCTTCTTGCGCTTGTGAGCGACTTTCGTTTTTTTATGAGTAGAATCTACTCTTTGAGCTTGTGGTTTACTGGAGGTCATGACCTCATTAACTTTACCATCTTGTGATACTACACTTGATTGTGAAGTTGATTCCCCGCAATTTGGACAGAAATTTGCACCATTGTTTAATTCCAATCCACATTTTTTACAATATCCCATATTCTATAATTTTAAGTTACTTTTTACAGTTTAGGAAACACAGAAGAAAAAACGTGAGCAATTAAGCTTCGTTTAATCTTCTGAGGTATCGGGAAATAACCTTGCAGTCTTATACGAGTTAAAAGCTCACGCTAGGCGTGAGCATTAACATCAACTCTTGACTGCTTCTTTAAATTTTCCCGATTTTCAGAAGTAAGAATCTCAGCTAACGCTTCTGTCTATTTGTTATTGTTCTTATATCATACGCACTATCATTTTATGTGAATACTGACCGCAAATTTACTAAAAAATCTCGACATAACAAATCCAAATCACTATTTCTTTTATTATTTTGCACAAATCTCATGGTTTGTGCAAAAAAAAGACAGAAAAAGAATTAAGTAACGAACTATAACAGACATACAGTTGATACGTCATACTTAATTAAGTACCAACTTCCTGTAGTTAACGCTTTATCTCACTTGCAAATTCTTTCTTAACACGTTTCACTGTTGAAACTGAACATTTAACTCCCTTCTCCTTGCATATAGCATACGTTGATGCTACACTATAGCCTTTGCGGAGGCACTTGATAATATCACTATATTCCTCTTTCTTCTTCTCCTTACTTTTTATGCTACCAACTTTCCTGCCGAGGGTACATCTACCCTGTTCGATTGCAAGTTGCCTGCCAGAGTTAAGACGAAATTTTATATTTTCACGCTCCTTTGCTGCACAAAAACTGAGACAGGATATATAAATAGCCATGATACCATCTACTGTGCCATCCTCCTTAAGGACGTTCAAGTTTTCTTTTTGGAAGAAAACGTTAATACTACGGTCAATGCAATACTTGATACCTTCCAGCACGTCCCATATGGACCTTCCCCAGCGACTCAACTCATTGCAAAGGATAAGTTTAATGCTATTTCTTTCCGCATAACTTAAACACTCCTTAAACACTTCACGTTCTGAATTGTGTTTAGCACCAGAGATTTTTTCATTAAAACACTTCACTACTTCAATATTGTTTGCGTTAGCATACTTCATCAAGTCTACAACTTGGCGTTCATTGTTCTGACGGTCGCTGACCGAACTGGTTCTTGTATAAATTAAAGCTTGCATAACTCCTGTTTTTAAATTCGATGCAAAGATACAAAATAAAAACGAAAAGACCAAATAAATCAAAGAAAAAATTGGACCAAAGTTTCAAGAGGTTCAAATTGTACTTTCAGATTTATTTGAACCAATTACTTTTCTGAGCCGCTAATAGTTTCATGGCTCTTCTTATACCTAGTAATTCGATTTGTCTTCTTCCAGCGTTTAAGGGTGCTAGAAGAAAAAACTTCTGAACGGCTAGGCTCTAGGTGATATTACCTTTTCCGAAACCTTACTGGGCATCAGTCTGGTCGGATTGGTCTTCATTACCCTCTGGTTGTTGGGCTTCTTCTATCTCAGTCCGAACAATCACCTTTTCAAGTTTATTGTGGTTATTTATGAACATCTGCATGTTGGTATCTGAGTACACCTGCCAGAAATAGAGCTGGAGGCATGGTGAACTCTCAAACCCATTCACCCAATTGCAGAATTTGGAGAACAGGTAAATGAATCTGGCTGAGTCGTATTCATTGAATGCCTCTTTCAGATTCTTCACCCTGGAATAACACTCCTTGACAGCATGACTGTCCCAATTCCCGTGAGCTAGGTCTTTCAACCTAACCTCATTGAGCCTGACAAAGCAAAGTGCAACATACAGGATGTCCATGTACAACAAGCCTTTCAACTCTTTGTCCTCACAGTGTTCACTGATGAACCTGTCCATAGCCTGGTAGTTTGTTGCCAGGTCTGCATTCTCTTCACTGAGGCTTACGACGTATCGTCGGTAGACCTCCAAAATCTCTTTATTACTCATACTTATAAAATTTATTTTTTAGTACTGGGAGAGGCTGTCGCTAGCAGCCCCTTCCAAAGAGGGCTGCGTTATAGCGACTCATCAGCCTCTCTCTCACAATCCAAGGTGTCCAGGTAGTCTGTGAAACTATTACTGCCTCCAGTATCTTGACCCTCAGAGTCTGATTTGTTTTTATTATTTATTTTCTTTTTATTTCCTTTTATATTCATTTTAAGAGGGACATTTTTGTCCACTTTTGGGGCAGGTTCCTGGACATCCGTGTTCGCATTCTCATCAGTTACGAGACTATAATAGTTCACAGACCTGCTTACTCTGGAATCATTGATTTCCTCTTTCTTTATGAAGCCCTTCTCTGCCAGCGCATCCGTAAGTCTGCCAATCTGTTTGGTGCTGTAGTCGAGCTTGTCAGCAATCTGTTCCTTATATATTCTGGTTCTTGACGTACCCTTCAACGACAGGTTGTTTGCGATGTAGTACAACACCGTAAACTCTGAGGGAGATACTTTTCCCAGCGCATTGTTCAACACTTCTAAATTAATCATCTTATTCGGTTAATCTTTATGGTTTTTAACTTGGCTAATCTTTCCGTTTAAAGCACTGGAGGAAAGATTAACCGTATCAGAACCTCCAGTGCCTGTTAAGAACCTAAATGGTTGTAATCATTATGTTATGAAAATAAACTTATAGTGCAAAGATATAAATTTTTTTTGTAAAAAACAAGTTTTGTGGAAATATTTTCTAAAGAAAAATTCCACTAATTTATTATGTATCATCGGCTTACATCGTTTTCACTCTCCATTTCTGATATGATTCGCTTGGCTCTGTAATAATTACAGTGTCCGACTTTCATCAGCATCCAGATTCCGACATGACCATCAAGCTCTTCCTTTAGTTTCTGGTAGGTTTTAATTAGTCTATCATGTTTTTCCTTACCCTGTGCCGCAATCATTCTGTCCCTGTCGAACTTTCCGTTGGAGAGTTGGTTCGCCGCCTTATAATGCTTGATGCTCTCTGGATTTCTGCAATTTTGGGCATGGGTTAATAATTTCAAGTTGTCCAGTTTGTTGTTGCTTCTGTTGCAGTCTTCATGGCTCACTTCCAGCCCTGGTGGTATCTCGCCATTGAACGCCATGTATACAAGGCGATGGAGATAGAGCTGCTTTATTTTGCCATCCTTATTGGTTAGCTTAACCGTCCTGTAGCCGTTCTTGGCTCTGGTTGGGAATAGTTCCCTTCTCTTTAAAATCTTTCCATTGTTGGCTTCCTTCTTGATTCGAAATACCTTTGAATTTGAATGTATCTCATAGTTCGGATACTCATTAAGTGTTACAAATTTCATTTATAATCATAATTTGTTTTTAGTTATTCAGCCTGTAAATGTCACTCCATTTGCAGCCCTATGATTATAAATATTCCAGTTAATCCAAAAGTGACCGACAAATCATATAATGTACATGCATGTACATGCACGCACATGCGCATACGCACGCACGTGAAGCGTTGTTTTCATCCTTCCAGGCAGTTAATCCACTAGGATTATCCGAACGTCTTAGCGGGCTTCTAAATGGCTCTTAGGATTAACCGAATACCCTATGCACAGGAGGGGGGTATGGGTGGGCTATGTCCCCGCCAGGAGTCCCAGGGGATTTTGCCCCCTTTTAAGGGCGAACTCATAGGGGTGTCAAGATAAAAATTACAAAATATAAATTCAACATCCTAGAAGGGGGTGGGTGTTTTTCAAGGCATAGCCCAGTTGAAAAAAATTTTCTGAGGTAGAAAATGGAATAAATTAATAGTAACTTATATTTATTGTAAATGGAGGTCGAAAGTAACATTTACCTCCAGTCAGCTATTAATAAATTAACAAAGTGATAATATATCAGAGACGATGAATAGAGTTGTAAAACTATCAGAAAGTGAGCTAAAGGCAATACTGCACGAGTCGGTGAAACGTGCGCTCATCAAGGAACAGGTGGACTATGAGCGTGAAATACAACTGGCTCACAAGACTATGATGAAAATGTGTCCATTGCTAACCGACCTGGGACTGAGATTGAACGGCACAAGATTCAGATTGTTATACCAGGATGTGCGTGATAGCATGGTCGCCTTGAATAATGCCATGATAAACCATCTACGTGGGGAGGGCAAACAATGAGTTATTTCCCGATAGACACCATGAATCCAGAAATGATAAATAAACAAAGTGTAGATATATCAATGACAGACAGACAAAAGAATATGAAATACGCTAGACACATGCAGCCCCATACAGATGAGAGCAAGAGAAAGATTTCA
>Ga0247611_10011294_pt1 | contig 10324 bp, 16 predicted proteins | sample 177DNAGHGhighgp2_FD_192422 | JGI IMG/M metagenome (GOLD analysis project Ga0247611, IMG submission 192422) | Sheep rumen microbial communities from Palmerston North, Manawatu-Wanganui, New Zealand - 1770 DNA GHGhigh gp2 | ecosystem: Host-associated > Mammals > Digestive system > Stomach > Rumen... | reverse complement strand
GTTATCTCTTCCGCTCTGAGGGTTTTTAGAACAGGGGACATGAGGGGACAAAAGCGGACTTTTGAAGAAATACACAAAAATGCACGTAAAAAGGGGGATATAACAAGAAATGAAAATAGTTAGCAACGAACAACTAATTGTAGCGATATTCGCAAATAAAACACTTGCCGCCGCTGCTGATGCTGCTGGTATATCGTTGCGTTCGCTACACGACCGCATGCGAGATCCTGAATTTAAGCTTGCTTATAGCGATGCAAAGGCGGCAATACTTCGCGAAGCTGTCGAGAACGTGAACGGGAAATTGTGCGAAGCACTGGAGATCGTGGCGGCGATAATGCGAGACGAGGACAACAACGCGGCCGTACGCTTGCAAGCCGCACAGACGATCATAAACCAGCACACGAAGTTGCGGGAACGTCTCGCGGTGACAGATGTAAATTTTATCAACCAGCCTTGAAAGGAATAAAGCAATGGAATTGAAAGACATAAACGCAAACATCGAGTACGACACGGCATACAAAATCATGTTGATGCGTACGGGTGCGGATCCTGGCGAGATCCTGAGACGCTACAAAGAAGACTACGAAAAACAGACACGAAAGAAGCAAGGCCGCCGGAAATTTGCAAAGGGTGTGAACGTTTCAAAGTATAAATTCAACGGAAACGAAATCATAACAAGAAAGGAACGGACAATATGAACAAGAAGAAAGAAACAAACAAAAGAATTGAAGAACTAAAGAAGACGATCGACAAGGCCGCCGCCGAAAAGTCGGAGAAGCTGGCAACGTGTGAAGCCAGCCTAAACGATGCCAAAACACGATTGAGTGCGGCCAGTGCCGAACTTGAAATTGTAGAAGATGCAACAGAGTACGCGGCAACGCTGGAGACTATCAGACGAACAAAGGCGGAAGTTGAGTTTTACAGCAAGCAACTTGAAAAGCTGAAGACGGTAACGCCAGGCGTAGAGTTTGACGAAATCAAAACGGAAGTTTTAACAGAATATAATAAATTTATGTCTGGATCCGTTGCGGAAATAGAAGCACTCTTCTTTGAGTTGTGGACACGGTGCGAAGAAGCGGAAACACAGGCGCGTGACTATTTGCAAGTGATCGAACGTGCGGCCAAGCTAACAAACAAACGCCCTTATAATGATGCTTCTATTTATGCCGCAAAGAACAAATTTGACCGTGATTTTATGACGCTTCCGGAGCGCTCGAAGCACTGGGGACTATTTCCGGAGTTTATCCGAAGTTTTTATTTGATGAATTCCGCGAAGATCGAAAAGGGAGTTAAAATAATAGGCCGCAATTATAATTTAATGCCTTAATTAAGGACGCCGAGCGCGTTGTTATTCTACCATAAGTCAAATAACCCGTACGCCATACGGGTTATTTGTATGTAACAAAATTGCAAGCAACGCGTGTGAACGCTCAATTGTAAGGGGCACACCCTTAAACCCGAGATAATACAAGGGCGTCGAAAACTTGAAACATCGGAAAGGTCCCGACTATCACGCCCGTGTGTCTGTTTTCTCTCCAGAGATTTTTGAAAGGCGGTTCACTTGAATGTATAAATATGCAAAAATGCGGTGCCGGATCCTACGCGCGAGCCCTGGGAAAAGTCTCAAAGTCAACAAACACGGGCGTTTACGGGCGTTTGACCTATTCACTAAAATGCAAATTACACCGAATATGACAGCGTGTGTGCGCTTCCTGAGATCCCGAGACAACCAACACACCGCCCACGGAAGCCAGAAACAGCACACAAGCGGTCATATGTTTATGTGGTTACATTTACACATTGTGTTTACTTTGTGTTACATATACCGTTTCACCGCTTGACATAACGGAACAATAAACCGATAATAAACACAACACCACAAAGAAAGGAAAGCAAGCAACATGAACAAACAACCGCGAGGACGTCCGAAAATTTACACACCCGAGACATTGAAGACCACCACACCGCCCAGAAACGGCACATATTACACCGTGCCGGAAGTCGTGGAGATCCTAAACATACATCGTCACACGGTGCAATCCCTTTTAAGGGACGGGACGTTACAAGGCAAGATAATAGGCGGACGCTGGAGAATTTACAAAGAGGCGTTATACATCGAAGAAAGGAAGCAAGACGTATGAAATTAGAATTTGAAGGCAAAGAAGCGTTATTACAAGAAGACTATATAACGACCGAGAACGGCGGACGGATCCCGTTAAGGCTTTACGCTTCAAAAGACACTTTGGAACCTGAGAAGATAACCTATTATGCCAGCATAGACGGTGTAAAATGGTTCGATACTGAAAACGTAACACATGCCACCATTCTATATGCAATGTTAAAGAAGCATGTAACCGAGTATATGCACTATGTAAGCACCGGGGAAGGTTCCGGATCCTAACCAAGATTAACCAAGATATTAACCAAGACATGAACTTGAAAGGAATAAAAGAAAATGAAAGAGCTTGAATATATTAACCATTTTGCAAAGAATGATTTTATCCTTTACTTCATAAGAAAAGAAGATTTACGCGACAATATCGCGTTTTGGTTGCTACTGGAAAAAGTAACAGATTACGGCATGAAGCACTACACAAAGACATGTGACGACCTTGTGTACTTCTTAACGGACACCGTGCCGGGGCTCGACTATGTGGAAGCATGCGCATTTTGCGAAGACGATATTTTGACCGAAACCGGACTACATGCAAAGCGTGAATTTTGGAACCGGGGCGGAGTGCTGCCGGATCCAGACAAAGAGATCGAAAATTATTGCAACATCGTAAACGGCGCGTGTGACATATGCAAGTTTAATAATGTATTTTGCAATCTTCAAAAGGCATGAGAAAGGAACCGCCACAAATGAAAGTTGATTATTACAAAGTCGAAATCAAATACACCGGAAATTATAGCGACTATACCGACGCGGATTTTATAGCGAACGCGCACGCCCGTGTCGATCGTGGCACAGATCCATATGACCACACGGAAGAATTGAGCGAAGAGGAAGCCAGAAAAGCAATACAAGGTTACATAATAGACCATGTAAGCCCGTGTAATAAACTTGTTAATGTGATGTGGGCGTCCATACAGAGAACGGAAGCGGACGACACCGCCGAACAAATAGAATTTATCGACACGGAAATACAAGCAAATCACGGGTACATGTCACGCCCGTTCGGTGTAAATTATGCGTTGTTAGTGCTGGAGATAGCACACGATGTTGCGGAGAACGTGGCACCCGGAAAGATTACACCCGAAGTGCTGGAGATCCTAACAGAGGACAATTACCACACGGCACGGCAAGCATGCGAGATCGTCCGCGAGATCATGCGAAAGGAAGACGTTATAAATGATTTACGCAATAGTTGACCATAAGGGGGGCGTGGGTAAGACCACGACAGCGTGCGCATTAGCGCAAGGCATTGACGCCAGAAAGAAAGGCAAAGCACTACTAATTGACGCCGACGCGCAAGGGACAGCGACAAAGACCGTGTACGGTGTAACGGATCCCGTGCCGGGACTTTATGAAGTTATCACGGGAAACACAACAGCCGACAAAGCAATCATACACACGGAAGCGGGGGACGTTCTCCCGTTCTCTCGTAAGTTATCACTTCTTGACGTCGAGTTATCCAACGCACCCGGACGCGATTATTATTTGCGCGAAGCAATAGCACCATTAAAGGGACAGTACACACACATTATCATTGACACCGCGCCCGGGTTAAGTCTCGGGACGGTGCAAGCCCTGACAGCTTCCGACGCGTGCATAATTCCGACCGGATCCACTCCCGAAGCCGTGGAGAGTATCAAACTAACATATAAGACCGTGGAGACCGTCAAGAAGTACAATAACAAGGCGCTTGAAATTCTGGGGGCACTTATTACCTTATACGACGGACGCGCCAACCTAACACGGCAATACGAAGAACTGATACAGCGACTTTGTAATGCGTATGAGATTCCGTTATTACACACCCGTGTGCGTCGGTGTATTGCGATACAAGAAGCCCACGCATTAAAGGTCAATTTATTTGACTACGCCCCAAAGTCAAACGCCGTTAAGGACTACACCGAATTGATAAAGGAAATCAAAGCATAACAGAAAGGAACTTGAAACCATGACAAAGAAGAAAGATTTTACAACACGTGAAACCGTGGACACCGTGCGCACTATTGCCACAAATGACACACCCGAAACAAAGGACACAAAGGACGCCACAAAAGCCGAATACCGTTACAACGCACGGTTTACGATGAAAGAGTGGGCATACTTGACAGAAAAGAAGTGGAGAACACGCCAGAGCATAACGGCAATACTCCAAAATCTAATTGATGAAGACATGGAGAAGCACCCGGAGATAGTGGAGACTATCGACGAATTGAACACTTGAAGCGTGTAATTTTTCGTCATTAGAATGGGTATAATTAGAAGCAAACACCAAAAAGGACATGAAAGCATGAACAAGGATATATTCACGCCAGAGGAATTAGACGCCTTAAAACGGCATTACACCGCTAATCTTATCACGGGGAAAGAACATCTGTACTTCTTTGCGGAAATATCTGAAGATCCGTTACTGTTTAGTGCATACGAAAAAATGCAATCAACATTTTATGAAACTTGGAGCGGTCAAAGTATAAACGAGGCTTTTCCGGGGGCACCTGAACCCGTCGAAACTCCGGACGGAATGGACTGGACAGAAACCGACATATATATAAATCAAAAGTGTGAAGAGTTTATTATCTCACAACTTCAAGACATGTTCGGATCCGAAGATAATACAGCGTCGGTTTATTTATCCAAAGACACGTATTTGACGAACCCCACAAAGAAAGGTGGAGCCGGGAAAGATTTAAGACAGATACCCGGACAACTTCGCTATGAGTGGACGCCAGACGGTGCAATCATTCTTGACATAAAAGCAATGCAAGAAACGGGGAAATTAACGCGAGAGGTTGCAAAAAGAAGCGGTTATACTGATGTGAATATAGTGTTGTTCTACGGCATCGGGACAGCGATAGAAGCCGTATATAAACATAGTGCCGAACGTGGGGAAACTATGCCGAATAACATCGCATTACCGCGTACGGGCGTAGCTTCTTACTTTAATAAGCAAGTGTTGAAACCAACCCCCGAAATACTCAGCTTTATAAACCAAGGGGGCATGACCGTCGAAGACAATAAACTAATGCAAGAAGAAAAGGACTTGAAAAAAGAGATCCAACGACACTATATGTTCTGGGTTGATTTACTGGCTTTAAATCAACTCGGAGTGCTTCCGGCGCCTACCGGTTCATATTTATCATTTATCTTTAAAGGATATAACGCCGTCGATGATACTATCATATGCGAAAGCCCGTACTTTGAAGACGTTTACAGAGATTTATATAACAATCAAAGAGTAATCGTTAAAAAGGACGATAAAGAATATAAAAAGCCCGAAGTATCGCAACTTGTTAAACCATCAATATATAACGAATATCAGGACGCATCGAAGCGCCCCGCCGTCGAAACAATATTTATTATTGACGAAAGACTGGCGGAACTCGGTGTAAAAAAGAAAGTCAAGCCGGGACATGTCAGCAAGAATAAAAAAGACATAACTTTCAAAATATCATATGCAGACTTAATGAAAAATAATAAAGAGCTCCGGGCGCAAATAGCGCCGATAAAATGCACCGATAAGGAAAACGGCAAGACGATCGAAAAGAAGACCTCGACGCAATCAGTCCGCACCATATTAGATAGAATGGTAAACGGAACAAGGATATACAAAAGGACATACCAAAAGAAAGACGGAACGACCGAAAAAAAGACTATTTCTTACATCGAATATCTAATTGATAATTACACCGTTTTTAATGACTACTATTTTAACTTTAAGATCGAATGCGATCCTGTAAAGCTAATAGAAATTAGGAAGCACCCGAAGACGTACGGCATACATATTACTTTCGAGGGGATAAACACCGACTATGAAGACAACCCGACATTATCCGCCCCGATCGTAGAAATTTGACCACCCGGGCAAGTGTGGGTGCTGTCTTAAAAAGTGTGGGTGCTGTCTTAAAAAGTGTGGGTGCTGTCTTAAAAAGTGTGGGTGCTGTCTTAAAAAGTGTGGGTACTGTCTTAACTTTTTAGCACCTAAAACACCCCGAAATGCAATAATGACGGGCGTTTTGAACGTTTTTACAACCCCGAGGTAATAAATATATTAAGAATAATGAATATATTGTGCATGTTGGCACTTATTTGCCAAACGTGCCACATGCATATATTTTGGAATTGTCGGCGAAGATCCCAAGAGTGTGGAGCCAGCAAAAAAGGGCGGGGAACCACCGCGAACCCCACCCAGAAGCAAGCACACGTCAAAGGATAGACGCATGAACAAATAAATATTACATCATACACGGAAAGGAAATCAAACCATGAGCAAGAAGCAAGCAAAACAGAACACCACCGAAAACGAACGTTTTAGTGACTTTTCGAGCGTTGAAGATTTAAGGACGTTAAGTATTTTAATCTATGACGCCCCCAGAGACGCGGACAACATTGCGGATGAACTTTTATCTTATTACGGTGAAGAAGTCGCGGCTTTATTCGCTGGATTTAAGGAAATAAGTGACTATTTTCAAAAGATCCGGAAAGAATATCACGAACAAATCGAAAATTGTTATTACAGGCCTAACAACTAATCAATTGCGCCGTGTGCGGTGGACACGGCGCTTTTAATATCGAAAGGAAATCAACGCATGAAGATAAAATACAACATCGACACAATAGGACTGACCAAGAAGCCGACAGCCGGAGAAGCTGGAACCATACGAAAAACACTTTGTAATGAAACCCGAATTGTTGAGACTACACCCGAAGTGTTAATAGACCGTATCGAACACGGTTACACGTTCACCCCTGGAGTTATGACCGGGACAAAGGCGGACACGTGGCAAAGTCAACAAATCATAGTCGCCGACATCGACAACACCGACAGCAAGCACAACCCCATTACACACCCGGTCACACCTGAGACCGCACGCCAGATTATGGAGTTTTACGAGCTGGAACCATATTTTATGTATTACACTTTCAGTAATACGGAAGACTTGCCACGCTTCCGCGTCGTTCTTATACTTGACGAACCATTAACGGATCCGACGGAAGCGGAAGAGATCAAAGAAGAGTTTACAAATATATTTAACAGGTGGACAGCGCCCGAGAATTGCGCCGACACCACCATGAAAGACAACGCCCGTATCATATACGGAAGTACCCCCGGAAGTGTGTTTTATAAGACGGGAACCATTACAAGCACGGAAGCATTGCGCAAGATAGCAAGGAACGCCCGAGAATTGCGACAGAATGAACGCAAGCAATCAACCGTCAAAGATTATGCGGAAAACTCCCGGCGCTCAAATAACGGCATTGTGGACGATGTGGAGCGCATGCGCATACTTCTTGAACATATCGACGCGGACGACAGAAAAGTGTGGATAAACGTCGGACTTTGTATTAAGAACAACGGCGGATCCGTGTACGACTGGGACGAATGGAGCCGGAAAAGCACGAAATACAAGCCCGGGGAATGTTCGGAGAAGTGGGACGGGCTCGACGTTCAAGCACGCCCCATCGGCATAGGTTATTTATATAACCTTGCAAGTGAAAACGGGTTTAATCTTCGGGACTATCTGATAGAACAACATCACACCGAAGAACCACCGCACGAACTACCGCCAGAAGATCCGGGCGCCGTAGATCCTGAGACGGGTTTATATGAGAACGTACCCGCCGAAGATGTGGAACCCGTGGCGGATCCGGACGACGTGTTAAACGAATTTTTGAACGAAATACAAAGCGAACGTTTCAAGCCTATTAAAACGGGACTGTCACAACTTGACAATGCGCTTGACGGTGGACTTGAACGCAAGACACTTGTAACACTTGCGAGCGCTCCGGGCGTAGGTAAGACGGCTTTTTGTCAATATCTATTTGAGAACATGGCAAGATCCGGACACGATGTTATATATGTAAATCTCGAAATGGATCGAAGCCAGCTTTTAAGCCGAAGCATTGCACGTATCGCATACGAGAGAAGAGAGCCAGCCGTTAAAGTGTCTTCAATGACGTGGGCGAAAACGGCACAACAGATTATAGACAACGATGTGACGGCAATCACGGTAAGACGTGGCTATAAGTGGACAGACGGCCAGCGTAAAAAGATAATGGACGCACTCGACGATTACCGCGAGAACATTGCACCACATTTTTATTATGTGACCACCAACCCCGAGAACTCCGGAGCTATTAAGCGCAATTTATCGGACATAATACAAAAGCTGGAACTTATGACGGAAGCAATCGAAGCGGATGGACGCCCGGCGCCTTTAGTGTGTATTGACTACCTACAATTTGTTAATGATGATTTATACACTTTCGACAATAGCAAGAAGCCGGACACGGCGGAAGCTATCGCGGAAATACTGGGGACGTTCAAAGCGTATGCTATGAAGCATAGCACCGTTGTGTTGTTAATAATGGCAAATAATAGGACAGCAAACAAGGACGGGCGTGCGAGCATGGACAGCGGACGCGATACTTCAAATATTGAATACTCCGGGGACACGATGTTAAGTCTGACATATACAGCTATTGAAGACAGGTGGATAACTCCGGAATTGAACGAAGACGGAACCCCGAAGAAAGACAGCAAGAACAACACGAAATATCAGACGATCGACATAGATAATATCAACGCCAGAAAAGATATTTGCGCCGAGAACGGAACCGAAAGTACAATCGGTAAAAGACTATGTGTTAAAGTCGTTAAGTCCCGAGGCGGACAGGCTCGAAAGTCGGCACGATTTATTTTTGACGGTGCGCATATGTCATTTACTGAAGATCTGGAGCCCGTCGAACACGGCAAGATTATTAAAACAAGCGAAGAAACCATAATACGGAAACAACAGGAATACATCAAACGACAGCAAGCGGAAAAATAAACCATTATCAGATCCGATATAAAAAGCGTCCGTGGACAATGACCGCGGGCGCTTTTCAATACCAAAAGGGATAACATGAGCAATTAAATTATACCACACACGTGTGACATTAATAACACACATTACATAATACACATAAAATAAACATATAATGTATAATGTGTGTGTGACACATTACATTAAAGAGGTGCATTAAATGGACACATCGAAAGAAGCAAGGGCACGCCGGGACTACTTCAAAAAGTGGAACCAGACGCACCCCGAGAGCGTCCGAGCCTACCACCGGAGAAAGTGGGAAAACAAAGCAAAGTCTTTACACGGCAATGCATACGAACCGCCAGCGAATGACGGGGAATTGTCGGAACAAGCCCGCCAGATCCGAAACGATTATTACAAGGAATACAGACGGACGCACCCCGAGAATGTAAAGCGGACTATTAAGAACTTTTGGAGCCGTAAGGCGTGCCAGAAAGGGGGAACAAATGCCACGTAAGAAGACGGACACCCGAGCCGAACATATAGAACGATTAGCGGAAGAACTCCGGGCGGACATGGTTAAGTGTGGAATAGATCCGACGTGTTACGGCATAGCGGTAAGCATAGCCAGCGAGACGTTATACGAACGCGAACAAGCCTATAAAGCATACATCGAAGCTGGAGCACTTCAGACGACCGACAAAGGAACGTCGAACCCGTACGCCGTACGCTTGCAATCATGGAATAGTCAAGCAAGGGCGTGTCTGACAATGTTAAGACTGACACCGCCGTATATACGACCGGGACAGCCTGAGACGGAAAGCGAGGACGACGTTAAACTTTAATCTGGAGACGGGTATATATGACTTATGAAGACTTCAAAGACATGTGTTACACAATACGTAATAACGGGATTGAAAAAAGGCGATTAAACGAAATGCTGGAGAAGTTAAAGAAAGAAAGTCCGGTTGCTGTAAAAGTAATGGATCCGACACAAGACCGAATACAAAGTCATAAGAGCCCGGACGAAAAGACCATAGACGAAATTTTGACGCACGATCGAAAAGTGGAGACACTTCAAAAGAAGATTAACGAACTATCGCAAGTGGATTCCGAAGTGTGCGACCTGTTAGAAAGCGGGCACGGCATAGCCGGACAAATAATTGTTAGCTTCTTTTTGTACGGTGAACGCATGGAAACAATAACAAATGAGTTATTTATAAATCGTCAATATGGTTATGAACTAATGAACAAAGAGTTGAAGAAACTATTTAACACACGGATACAGAAAGCGGGATAGACATCTCCCCCCTTGTAAAATCGGGGGAGACCGCCCACAGGGGAA
>Ga0247611_10011293_pt1 | contig 10324 bp, 11 predicted proteins | sample 177DNAGHGhighgp2_FD_192422 | JGI IMG/M metagenome (GOLD analysis project Ga0247611, IMG submission 192422) | Sheep rumen microbial communities from Palmerston North, Manawatu-Wanganui, New Zealand - 1770 DNA GHGhigh gp2 | ecosystem: Host-associated > Mammals > Digestive system > Stomach > Rumen... | reverse complement strand
TTACAAAACTTTGCCTTCATTTATCGGTCGAAAAATTGTTTCCTTGTCGTTTTTTTAGTACCTTTGCGGCCAAATTTCTTACATGATTATATATTATGGAGAGAAAGATCTTGTTTAAGCGCATCATCACCTCCATCTGCCTGGCGCTATCAGTGCTGACGGGCATGGCTCAGACACCGCGTGCCGGCGAAGTCGAAGTCTTTGCCGGGGCTGAGCTCAACTATGCCGACATCAACTATGTGAGGCTATACAATGTGCTGATTAATCTGACTCCTGGGGTGAAATGGCATCTCGGGCACGACTGGCTTGTCACTGGACAGGCTTACATACCCCTCTACAACGATGGCTATCAGAACAAGCACAATGTGGTCAGACTGACCAATGCAGCCTTGGCCAAGCAGTTGCACTTCGGAAACCAGCACTTCAAGCTCACAGGTGGCCTGTTCGGCTATGACCGCTATGGTCTTGACTTGCGCTGGATGTATCCTGTCACGTCGTGGCTCATGTTCAATGCACAGGCAGGATATACCGGTGAGTGGCGTCTGGCACTGAACGATGCCACCGACTGGGGGAAAAACCATGAAATCGTGAAGACAAAGTCCACTGATTTTGGCAGTCTGGACCGCTTTTCCGGCATCGTGGGCGCTAATGTCTGGCTGGAACCCTGGCACACAGAGCTGCGCCTGAGCGGCGGCCGCTATATCGGAGAGGAATATGGCGTACAGGCTGAAATCATGCGCCATTTCCCGGGCTGCACCGTGGAACTCTATGCCCAGTATCATGAGCGGGCCAAGACAAAATATGCCAATCGTGAGGGCGGCGGGTTCAAGGTCATCATGCTCCTGCCTGACAAATGGAAGTGGAAGAGCAGAAAGGTGACCCTCAGGCCTGCCTCTAATTTCCGACTGACCTACAATGCGCAGGCCGATGTCGTGTCGATGAAGATGTACACCACCGATCCAGAGGAGAACGAGCGTACCTATCCCGTGCGCATTCCTTGGGGAACGGGCAATCTGAAGAAATAAATGTGAAGAGAAGATGAAACAGACGCTGACACGATACTTGCCCGTAAAAATGATGGTAGTGCTCCTCGCCGTGCTCTTGCTTTCGCCCACACCAATGAAGGCACAGCAGGCACTGGGCACACCGGGGCTGATTCATGTGCCTACGGCAGAGATGGACTCTGCAGGCGTGGCACGCATAGGTGTGCACTACGTCAATAAGCACATGATTCCGGATGAAATGGTCTGCGACGGCGAGAAATTCAATTCGCTGACCAACTATCTCAGCATCACTCCCTTCTCCTGGGTAGAGCTGAGCTATGGCTATACCCTCTGGAAAATGCACCGTAATCTGCGGAAGGCGAACCCGACGGGTTTCTATTCCAAGGACCGGTACTTCTCGCTCCGCATTCAGCCACTGAAGGAGAACGCCTGGTGGCCGTCGGTGGTGATTGGAGGTAACGATGTCTGGGGCTCTGGCGAAAGTGGGGAGTCCGGAAGCAACTTCTATAGGAACTACTATCTGGCCCTCTCGAAGCATCTGGACCTAGGTGGAAACCTGATTGGCGGACATCTGGCCTACCGGCACTGGAAACTGGATTCCAATAGCCGGTGGAATGGCGTGGTGGGCGGACTGACCTTTCAGCCGGCATTCTACCCGAAGCTGCGGCTGATGGGCGAATACGACGGATGGGGAGTCAACGCGGGAGCCGACTGCGAGGTGTTCCGCTATGTGCTCCTGCAGCTCTCGTTTCAGCAATGCAAATACCTTTCCGCAGGACTCTGTCTGCGGATTGGCCTGCTCTGATTCCAATGCGGACGATTCCTAAGAAATAATAATTCATGGCGATTTAGAACAGATAATCGAAGAAAGTTACTAACTTTGCAGCATGTTTGAGGGAAAGAAAGTACTCATGGGACTGACCGTGACCGAACTGAAGGAAATTGTCCGCAGTCTTGGTATGCCTGCCTATACGGGCGGGCAAATAGCCCAGTGGATGTATGGCAAGCATGTCACGGATATAGACCAGATGACCAATCTCTCCAAGCAGAACCGTGAGCGGCTGTCATCGTTGTATTGCGTTGGAGCAATGCCGCCGGCCGACTGTCAGCGTTCCGAGGACGGCACAGTGAAATATCTCTTTCCTGTGCGCTGCTCCGATGGTGCGGACCATGCAGCACCTCGGGCTAACCCCGATGGTGCCGTGAGATACGTTGAGACGGTGTTCATACCCGATGGCGAGCGTGCCACCCTCTGCGTGTCGTGCCAGGTGGGCTGCAAGATGAACTGTTTGTTCTGTCAGACGGGTAAGCAAGGCTGGGAGGGCAATCTTACAGCCGCTGATATCCTGAACCAGATCTATTCCCTGCCCGAGCGTGAACGCCTGACGAACATCGTGTTCATGGGACAGGGCGAGCCTATGGATAACCTGGATGCCATTCTGCACGTCACCGGTCTGCTGACCAGCAAAGAGGGCTATGCATGGAGCCCGCACCGCATCACGGTGAGCTCTGTAGGCGTTCCGGGCAAACTGAAGCGCTTCCTTGACGAGAGCCAGTGCCATGTGGCAGTATCGATGCACTCGCCTCTGCATGAGCAGCGACTCTCGCTGATGCCGGCAGAACGTGCCATGTCTATTGCGAGCGTGGCAGAATTGCTGCGGAGGTATGATTTCTCACATCAGCGCCGTTGCTCGTTTGAATATATCTGTTTTGCAGGACTCAACGACTCGTTGGCTCATGGGCAAGCAATCGTCAGGCTCGTTCAGGGACTGGAGTGTCGCATCAACCTGATTCGCTTCCATCCCATACCTGGAGTAGACCTGCCAGGGTCGGATGAGGAAAGAATGACGGCCTTGCGCGATTATCTCACGAAGCATGGCGTCTTCTGTACCATTCGTGCCAGCCGCGGACAGGACATCTTCGCTGCCTGTGGACTTCTTTCAACTGCCAGACAACATGCTGCAGACGGGAATGCGACTTCGGAATAGAATGCCATGGCTATTGGCACTGCTGCTCTCATTGCTCGTCTGTGGGTGTCGTGGGAAAGGAAAGTTGCAGCCGGGCAGTGGCGGGCGCCCCTATGAACTGCTGGTCACGGGCAGGGATGCTGAGGCTGTCGATGTGGTGGCCCATGAACTGAAGACGCTCACGGAAAGTGGGTTGCCACAGCCGGAGGCGTCGTTCGACGTGTCGGCCATTGGTGGAAAAGACCTGGGACAGGCCACCCGCTACGCCCGGAACATTGTGCTGGTGAGCACAGATGCTGGTTCCTTGAAGCAGCCCAGCATCACCTACGAGCGCGATGCCTATGCACAGCCCCAGCTCATCATTCACGTCAGGGCGGCTTCGGCCAGTCAGCTGCGTGACTTTATAAAATATAATGTACGCGCGATAGGGCAACAGTTTGTATTGCAGGAACTGAACAACGGCATACAATTGTTGCGCGAGCATCATAGCAAGAGGGCTGAACAGATGGCGAAAGCCATGTATGGCATGCGTCTCTGGATACCCGAAGACCTGACGCGCTGGAAACGGGGGAAGGACTTCGTCTGGTTCTCGAACGATGCCTCGAAGGGCATGCAGAACATCTGCATATACCGGTGTCCGGGTAGCGACCTTTCGACCGCTGCAATGCTTCACAGGCGCGACAGCGTGATGCGTGAGAATTTGCCCGGCGAAGAACCGTCCATGTATATGACTACCTGCTCGCGCGGCATAAGTGCGCAGCAAGTGGCACAGGGACACATGGAGATGCGAGGGTTATGGGAAATGCGGGGCGATGCCATGGGCGGACCGTTTGTGAGCCACTCCTTGGTGTGTGGCGACAGCATACTGACGGTTGAAGCCTTTGTCTATGCTCCTGGAATGAAGAAGCGAAACCTTCTGAGACGGTTGGAAGCCTGTCTCTACACGGTGAAGGCCAACGACTGACTTTCTGTTGAAAACTATACATATTAATTATTATACATCATCATGGAAAAAAGAAAAGTACGCGTGGCTATCACGCATGGCGATACCAACGGAGTGGGCTACGAGGTCATTCTGAAGACCTTCCAGTCGCCCGAAATACTTGAGTTGTTCACCCCCATCATCTATGGCTCGCCCAAGGTGGCGGCCTATCATGCCAAGGCACTGGGTATCGAGGCTCAGTTTTCCATTATCAACGACGCTAACGAGGCTGCCGACGATCGTCTGAACATGCTGAATTGTTTCGGCGACGATGACATCAAGGTGTCGTTAGGCGAAGCCTCGCCTGAGGCCGGGGCAGCTGCTCAACAGGCCATTGACCGTGCCATAGAAGACTATGGAAAGGGACTCTACGACGTGCTCGTCACCGCCCCCGTCTGCAAGAACAGCGTTCCCGGCTTCAATGGCCATTCCGAATACCTGGCCCAGCGCTTAGGCGCCAGTCATGCAGGCCTCACCATCTTGCTGAGCGATGAGCTGCGGGTGGCTCTCGTCACGAACAATGTGGCTATCAAGGATGTGGCTGAGTCAATCACCCGGCAGAAGATTGTAGAAAAGGCCCAGCTGCTGCACCAGTCGTTGAAGCGCGACCTGCGTGTGAACAATCCGCGCATTGCCGTGTTGGCACTGAATCCGCGATGCGGTGAGGATGGCGTGCTGGGCGACGAGGAGCAGGAAATCATCACCCCTGCAGTGGCAGAGCTGGCCGAGCAGGGCATCCAAGCTTTCGGCCCATACGCAGCCGATGACTTCTTCTCGTCGGCAGCCTATATGCGATTCGACGCTGTGCTGGCCATGTATCACGACCAGGGCCTTGCTCCCTTCAAGAGCCTTACTCCTGGCGATGGCGTGCGTTTCACCACAGGGCTGCCCATTGTGCGTACCGCACCAGCCCATGGCATGCAGTATGACATTGCCGGCAAGAACAAGGCTGACGAGAGTTCCTTCCGTCATGCCATCTTCAAGGCTATCGATGTGTGGCGCAACAGGCAGGATTACGATGAGCCGATGGACAATCCGCTGCCGAAACTCTATCATGAGAAGCGTGATGACAGCGAGAAGGTGCGTTTCAGCACTCCTCGCAAAGACTTCAAGAAAACACAAGAAGGAGAGACGGCTGGCGAATGAGGAAACGCTACGAGAATGGCTTCTTCATCATTGGCATCCTGATCTTCATCGTGATGGTTGCACAGCTTGACTTCGTCCAGGTATGGGACGGAGTGAGCCGTGCGGGCTATTGGTTCGTGGCCGTTGTCGCATTGTGGTTCTTCCTCTACTTCTTCAATACTGCAGCTTGGTGGAGCATCATACAGTGTCTGGACGAGCAACACCGGTTGAGAGGGAGTAAGGGATTCATCTGGCTTTACAAGGTGACCGTGTCGGGATTTGCACTGAACTATGCTACGCCAGGCGGACTGATGGGGGGAGAACCGTATAAGATTATGTCGCTCGCTCCTCGGATCACTACAGAACTGGCAACTGCCTCAGTGTTCCTCCATACGATGACACACATCTTCTCGCATTTCTGGTTCTGGCTTATTGCTTGCCTGCTCTATGTGGTCACACAGCCGTTGAACTGGCCGATGGGGGTGCTCATTGCCGCAGTGACGGCTTTCTGCCTTCTGGCCATCTGCTTCTTCCTGAAGGGCTACCGGCGCGGCATCACGGTGTGGGCAATGACGCTGCTGGCGCGTTTTCCTATGATTAAGCGCAAGGCAGCACCTTTCTTTCAGCGGAATGCAGGGAGACTGCATGAAATCGACCTGCAGATGGGAATGCTGCTGGGACGGCATCCCGCAACGTTTGCATGGGCTGTCGGGCTTGAGCTGGCGTGCCGCATCGTGTCTGCCCTTGAAATTATGTTTGTCCTGCTGGTCATCCTGCCATCGGCCAACTTTGTGCAGTGCATACTCATACTTGCTTTCACGTCGCTTGTAGCAAACATGCTCTTCTTCATACCCTTGCAACTGGGCGGGCGCGAAGGCGGATTCCTCATGTCTGTCAGCGGACTGGGCATGTCCTCTTCGGCCGGTATTTTCGTTGCCCTGATTGTCCGTCTGCGCGAGCTGATATGGACAGGCGTCGGTTTGCTACTGATTAAAATAGAGCGGAAAGTAGTTTTTCAAGACAAAAAGAAATAATTTTCTGCCATTTTTGCAGATAATTCAAAAAAAATGAGTAATTTTGTCAGCTAAATGAAGAATTCTGAGCTCCAGGCTATTAAGCAGAGATACAACATCGTAGGCAATTCCGAAAACCTGAATGTTGTGCTCGACGTCGCACTGCAAGTGGCGCCGACCGATCTTAGTGTGCTGATTGTTGGTGAAAGTGGTGTGGGTAAGGAGATTATCCCCAGGCTCATCCATGATAATTCTCCACGAAAGCGTGAGAAGTATTTTGCCATCAACTGTGGCTCCATACCCGAGGGCACTATTGACTCTGAGCTCTTTGGACATGTCAAGGGCAGCTATACAGGGGCAATCAACGATTCGCCTGGCTATTTTGGCGTGGCCGACAAGGGTACTCTCTTCCTCGACGAGGTAGGTGAACTGCCTATGGCTACTCAGGCCAGACTGCTGCGCGTGCTTGAAACGGGCGAGTATATACCCGTAGGAGCCACTGAGGTGAGAAAGACCGATGTGCGTATCGTGGCTGCCACCAACGTGAATATACGCCAGGCCATCAGCGAAGGGCGATTCCGGGAGGATCTCTATTACAGACTGAACCGGATTCCTCTGCAGATGCCACCACTTAGGGAGCGAGGCGAGGATGTGGTGTTGCTGTTCAGGCTCTTTGCCATGCAGATGGCTGAGAAATACAAGATGGATAGGGTGGTGCTGACCGACGAGGCCAAGCAGATGCTCATGCGCTATAAATGGCCCGGAAATATCAGGCAGCTGAAGAACATCACTGAGCAGATATCCATTCTCAGCAAGGAGCGTGTCATCACACCGGAAGTGCTCTCAAAGTTCATCCCACAGGACAAGGAAAGTACTCAGCTTGCCGTTGTGAACCCAAACAGTTCCAGCGATCATTCGTTTGAAAGCGAAAGGGAAATCCTCTATAAAGTCCTGTACGAGCTCAAGAACAACATGAACGATATGCGCAGGGAGATGGGACAGCTGAAGAAACAGATTGAAGAGGTGCAGAACAGCTCGGCAAAGATCATCAGCAGCAATGCCGTGGCACCAATCGCTCCCATTACGCCTGTGTACGAAGACGCAGAGGCAGAAGAATATGTCGATCCGACGCCAGAGCATGAGAACCTGAACCTGAACGACATCAACCGGCAGATGCTTGAAAAGGCACTGGAGCGCCATAACGGGAACAGGAAAAAGGCGGCACAGGAACTGGGCATCAGCGACCGTACTCTGTATCGAAGACTGAAGCAATACGGGCTGGAAAAGTAATAAAGGACATCAATAAACCTGAAAAAAGATGACGGTAGCATCATTCTTAATCAAACGATTGGCACGAACGGCTCCAAGGAGACGCTCGCTTCAGGTGATTCTTATGTCGCTTGCCTGGCTGGCTGTCTGCTCGTGCTCGGTATCCTATAAACTCAATGGTGCCAGCATCGACTACAGCAAGACCAAGACCATACAGATCAGCGATTTCCCCATTCGTTCCAGCTATGTGTGGGGACCTATGGCCAATATCTTCAATAACCAGCTGAAGGACCAGTATGCCAACCATACCAAGCTCATTCAGGTGAAGAGAAACGGTGACCTGAAACTCGATGGTGAGATAACCAGATACGAACAGCGAAACAAATCCGTGTCGAGCGAAGGACATTCTGCACAGGTAGAACTCTCTATCACAGTGAATGTCAGGTTCACCAACAACATTAAGCACTCCGAAGATTTCGAGAAGCAGTTCACGGCCTCGCAGTCCTACGATTCTAAACTCAGCCTCAATGCTGTTCAGGAGGAACTCGTCACGGAGATGATAAAGGATATCACAGATCAGATATTCAACGCAACGGTGGCCAACTGGTAAAGCCACGGCACAAAAGAACCTTTATAGAATAAGAGATATGGAATTAGCAGAACTAATCAGTCATCCGGAAAAACTCGACCGCGATACGCTCTACGAATTGCGATCCATGCTGGCTCTGTACCCATATTTCCAGACACCAAGGCTGTTGATGCTGCAAAATCTATATTTGCTGCACGACCCGTTGTTTGACGAGGAACTGCGACGGGCGGCAATCTATATTACCGACAGAAAGGTGCTGTTCCAGATGATTGAGGCTGCACACTACAAAATCAAGCCGCAGCCCTCATCTGATACGCGTAAGCAGAACGCTGAAGAAAGGGAAAACAGGACAATATCCCTCATTGACACGTTTCTTGATTCCATTCCAAAGGAAGAAGAGGATAAGGCGAAGACCGAAAAACGTAAGCCGACACCTGCAGATGCAGCAGTGGACTATGTTGCCTACCTCCTTGAAAGCGAGACAGAGGAAGACAGACAGGGACGTGATGAAGCCCCCCAGCTGATTGGGCAGAACCTCATTGATTCGTTCATAGAAAATGACAAAGGCAAACTGGTACTTAACGAGAATCCTACGCTGAGGCCGGAAATCGATGATGCAGCCAATGAACAGGAAAAAGAGCCGGATGATGGCTATTTTACAGAGACACTGGCCCGAATTTACATAAAACAAGGCAGATATTCAAAGGCTTTGGAAATTATTAGGCGATTAAGTTTGCAATATCCAAAAAAAAATGTTTACTTTGCAGACCAAATTCGTTTCTTAGAGAAATTGATTATAAATAATAACAAATAAATTAAGTAAAAAAGATGTACACATTATCAGTGATTTTAATCGTTATTGCTGCCTTTCTCATGATTGGCATCGTGCTTATCCAAGAGTCTAAGGGTGGTGGCTTGGCTTCAAACTTCGCATCCTACAACCAGATTGGCGGTGTCCGCAAGACTACCGACTTCATCGAGAAGGCTACTTGGGGACTGGCAGCTTTCATGGTGGTAATAAGCGTATTCTGCGCTTATGTGGCACCTCAGTCTTCTACCGACAATTCTATCATGGAGGGCATTGAGAATCCTGTCACCAATCCGCAGAACCTGCCTGGTTTCGGTGCCAGCCAGACAAGCGAGAGTGCTCCCGCAGCTGAAGCTCCCGCAGCTGAGGCTCCTGCTGCTGAAACCCCCGCCCAGCCTGCAAACTAAAAGTGGTATAACCTGCGCGATAATTGTTTATTGCGTAATGATTGAGAGAGCGAAAGGTGTGCTTTTCGCTCTCATTTCGTATTCGGAGTAGTGAAAAAGGGCCTGTTTCAGGTGTGTTGAATGTGGAAAATCCCCATTATTAAACTTTTTCGCTAAAAAAATCTCGAAATATTTGGTGATTCGGGAGAAAATAGCTACCTTTGCATCCGCAAATCCCAAGGGAGATGCAATTTGTTCTCATACATGGTGCCCGTAGTTCAGTTGGTTAGAGCGTCAGATTGTGGTTCTGAATGTCGACGGTTCGAGTCCGTCCGGGCACCCAAGATAAAGGCTTGTAGATCAAACACTTACAAGCCTTTTTTTGTTTCCTTTTTAGAACATAGTTTTAAGTTAAAATTAACTCAATTTCTGCTAAATTACTGTTAAATTATGTGCTTTTGGCGCAAAATCGCCGCAAAATCGCCGCAAAAATCCATTACCCTATTTTTATCCATTCCTAAGACATTTTTATGCCTATTTTATTTTCAAAAATGAATCTCATAACCAAAAATGGAAACGAAAATTGTGAAGACACGACATTCAGACGTGTATTCTGAATGTTGCGACACTCAGACACTCCGTAAGTTTATTGATACAAATATTTCAGGCTCATACGACATTTCTTTCCAGATAGCCGATTATGAACGACTCTATCCGCTGCTGGCAGAAACAGAATTCCCAAACAAGCTGATTATGAATTGTTGGCCGGATAAGTTCTTAGCGTTGCTAAGCGACAAAGGTCGATGACTTCGACTATCTGGGGATTCAGAATCAGTCATTATTCTGATGCTGTCTTACCAACTCTATTGCTTCTTTACCTGCCAGATGCTCGATGTCAAAGCGGATGGCCAGCATGCGAGAAAGCCCATTTTCAATCTCTTTTTGCAGGGCTTCATCATGATTCGGATTGTAGCGATTGCCAAGCATTCGGGCCACTTCCAACTTCTCATGGTACCCTCCCACGATATTATCAACATCGTGGGTCCCTCCCTCATCCTCGATGATGTGGATTCTGCCGAAAGCAATCACGCTACGGAAGAAAGTTGTGTACTTCTCCGGCTGAACATCATCCTGCTCAATGACACAGAAAGATGCCTTATCGCACTTGCGGATGGCATCAA
>Ga0247611_10011291_pt1 | contig 10327 bp, 14 predicted proteins | sample 177DNAGHGhighgp2_FD_192422 | JGI IMG/M metagenome (GOLD analysis project Ga0247611, IMG submission 192422) | Sheep rumen microbial communities from Palmerston North, Manawatu-Wanganui, New Zealand - 1770 DNA GHGhigh gp2 | ecosystem: Host-associated > Mammals > Digestive system > Stomach > Rumen... | reverse complement strand
ATACCAAGTTTTATAGTATTTAGGATCATCAGTAAGCCCTATATCATCATAGCAATTATAAAGTCCGAAAATATACTCTAATGCATTATGCCACTCACACGGATTTAACTGTTTTAGCCAATTAAACCTTCTCCACTCTCCCTTGAATACTACATAACAATCCCAACCAAGCTCATCTAAGGTTCTATTGTCTGGGGTTGTACTGTATCTGTCTCTAGGGTAAGTGCATAATGTTAGATCATCCGGAATATTAACCCTTACACACCCACCAAGACAGTATCTCCTAACGTTATGTACAAGCCTAAAATCACTAACTTTATTCGACCCTTTAACTAGACCACAAAATATAAACTTACTCTTCATAAATTTGCTATCTTCGTCTTTAAAATATCCTTCCTAGAGAGCATGAATTTTACCATCCCTATAACAGAAGATATCGGAAAAGCATCTACAATCTCCCAAACTCTTACATATCTTTCTCCATCCCAATATTCATACCAGGCAGCTCCATTCATTAACTTAAAAACTGCATCATGACCTATCCCCTCCTTATCATAAACAAAAAGATAGGGAGGTAAGAATTTGATAAGCGCCCCCAAAGACCACGCCGGAGTATCAGATTTTCTTAACCTTACCGGACTTATCTTCTTCTCATCTCTCCGTAAAATTATTGTAGGTCCGGCGTTAAAATTAGGGGGCGCAGAAAGACAATAACTAGAATACCAAAGATCACTAGTTTCTTTCTCCAATCCTAGTTTCTTTAATTCTTTCGCTTCTTCTAATGTTGTCCATCCTATTGGTCTATCCATCATATATAAGGAAATAAAAAGGGCAGAAATTAATCCACCCTTATTTTTTCGATATTATTTCAAATCCATTTTCCCATTTATCTAAGACCTTTAGTTTTATGGATTTTAATATAAAGTACTCGTCTAGATCAGAAGCTTTAGGAGTTTTATGTATTTTATTTGTATTATAAAATTCTCCTAATGTCTCTTTAATGTATTTCTTTGTATATTTCTCTCCCACAGTAAAAAGTGAGGAGATATCTACTGTATTTAGGTTATTTAAGGTTTCTATTTCTTTAAGTATCTCTATCTCAATATATCCAACAGCCCTAATTTTTTCAAAACCCAGAATATTAATATAGTTCTGATATTCTATTGGAATCATACAGGGTAAAGGAGAGTTAGCATATTTTGTATAGAATTCTGGGTATTGAAAGTATGTATCACATAAAAGCTTCATTCTCCTTACAAAATTATTATCCTTGTTGAATTCAGATAGTAGATGATCATAAGCTTGTTGTAATTCTAGTTCAATATTTCCATCTATCACTTCAACATTAACAGAATTTATAGACTCAATACCACGTTTAATAGTAATTTCATCTATATATTCTCTTCTAGTTACATCCCAAGCTCTCATGTCGGCGACCATAACTAGATAATTGAACTTAGCTTCTCCTGTTCTAGATGAAACACCGATATAGTCGTCTTTATATAAATTACTTTTATCTCTTTCTTTAGCTACTTTACCCCAAATTAATTTACCGTAATCATCCATCTTATTGTACCTCTCTAAAAGATCAAGCGTCATTCGTTCTTTTCCTTTCACTTTTTCATCATTAACAAGTTTCTGAGCATTAATCATAGCACCTTTCTTTGTTTCTGAATGATATAGTATTAAAGCCTCATTTCTAAATACATTTTCTCTGAGTCTCTGTCTACCTAGAATTTGTGGTAAGTCTAGAACTATATCTACAGTCATTGTTTGAATATTACAATCAGAACAAACTACTGTAAATGCATTAGTACTATAAAAGTCAGCCCCAAGATAAGATGTTCTAGTACAGAAAGTAAACATTTTATGATATTCTCCTTCCATGGGAATTCTACCTATCTCATGGCCCACGGACTTAAGCTTTTTTATATTTTTACTTGAGTCTGCACATATCACATTTACTTCATCAGGTTTTAAGTCATTTTTCTTGATTATAGAACAGATAGAGGTGATGGAATTCATAAAAATAACTAGTTCCTTTGAATATTTAACTGTACCATCTGATAGAACTTTATCTGGATACTGACCATTTCTATATCTCTCTATAAGAAGTTTTAATTCTTTAGGTATACTAGGAACAATTCTTAATTCAGTTCTTACATTTTCAACTCTACTAGAGGGCCAGATAAATTTGTACATAGGAAGATCTTTAAATTCATCTATCATTCCTAAATACTTTTCTAACATTGGCGTAGCAGAAAGATATAATACATTAGTACAATTTTGAAGATCACTTACAAAATCTAATTCTACTGTTGCTTTAAATGATGTATCCATAAAAATTGACTGAAATTCATCTACCACAATAGCATAAGAGCTGGAACTATAGTACTCATTTAAAACATCTAGAACATGATGAAGAGAATCATAGGTAACAATAATTTTAAATGGTTTACCAGATTCTCCATGTTGTCTACAGTAAATTTCTGAACATGACTCAATATAGGATCTTAGATTGTTTTTGATTTGTTTAAGATATTCTTCTTTAGCAGAGTCTCCTACATCATCTAAGTTTTCCTTAATCTGTAATTCATCAAGCTTAGAAATAGAACCAAATGGAGTATTTACGGTTTCTGGTTCAGGATTAGTAGTGTTAGTAATTTCATCCTCTCCACCATCATAACCAAGAGTTCTATCATATTCATTTTTAAAGTAATAAACCTCTTTTAGTCCCTTTTCTCTTCCTCTTTCACTATTATGTTGTTCTTCTTTATTCTCTAATAGTCTTTTTCTAGGAGAACATAAGAGAATTGGAATATCATTATTAAGACAATATTCTGTAAAACCACACCCACATATAGTTTTATCCAATATAACGTGTCCCATTGGATATTTAAAATCTTTCCATTCCGATATGTACTCAATATTTTCTGGAACATAGATAGGAGTTACATTCATTTTAGGCTCTTCAATTAAAGTTTCTTCATTTTCCATAATTTTATAGTTTTTAATAGTTTTAAGAAAAGGTCCAACCTTTGGTAAGGACCCTTTCACTTCGTATTTCATGTATAAGTATTTCAAGTCTTCTAGAGTGTGTTTTCTTAATTTGAACAAATAATTTCTAGTTTTCTTATAATAGAAATCTAGCTTTCTAAAAAATAAGAAATAAGAAAATCTCACAATAACAAACAGGTCTCTTTTTCTAAGACCGTAGGTCTCCCTCGAACGGTGGAAATTAGTGAACGACCGTAGGGTAGTGAACGTTAAAATTTCCAAAAAATTTCGTCTATGAACGAACGGACCGGAGTTCATAGAAATTTTTAGTGAAGAGCTGACCTACACTGAAAGAGCGGGTTCAACTCGTTAATGGAATGAAACATTGAACGTCAGTGAAATGTGGAATGTAATAGAGTTGTGGCGAGCATTCGGGAAGGCGAGCTCTTTCAGTTTTTATTTTTCGTGTGTTATTCTTCAAACTAGGTTTTAGCGAGATATCTCGCTTACTTATAGTTTGATATATTTACACACGATACAGAGTTCAGTTTTAATTAGACACTCGCTACACTTCGTTTCGCTCGTTAGGTTCTCCTTACCACTCTCCTTTTTCCTTTCCAAAATTGATAAAACGCATAAAATTCCCCTTACCTTCCTTATTTGTGTATGATAAAAGACAAAGTTTTATATAGTTTGAAGGACATTAACATTATACCGACTCCCATAACAACGATAACTAGTAGGTCGGAGTGTATATGTAAAGGTCCCAGTATTGAAGGCAGGGGTTCAGATTATTTACCTTTAATTGCTGCTCCGATGTCATGTGTTATTTATGGTCTTAATTATCTTGAGTTTTCTAGCGCCGGGGTTAATACAGTCATACCCCGAACCTACCCCTTTGAAGAGCGCCTGAAATTATTTAGAGATCGTTTTTGTGCGTTTTCTTTAAAGGAGGCGGAGGAGATATGTAAGATGTATAGTTTCATTGATTCCGGTTATATATGTTTAGATATGGCTAATGGACATATGTTGGATCAATTAGAAGCAGGAAAAAACCTAAAGAATCGTTTTGGGGATCATATAAAGCTAATGGGGGGAAATATAGCCAATCCCGATACTTATGTTGAATATAAAAGATATGGATTTGATTATGTAAGGTGTGGAATTGGTGGTGGTAACGGATGTTTTGTTGAAGGTACTATGATTTTAATGGCTGATGGCAGTAAAAAACCAATCGACAAAGTAGAAGTTGGGGATACAGTATTAAATGGAGCTGGTATTCCAGATACAGTCATTAATGTAGTGTGTCTTAACACAACAGAAACAATTAAAATAAATAATAGTATTGAATGTACCCCTAATCATGAATTTTACGTGGTATTAAAGGAAGATGCCAATAAAATAACAGATAGTAATTTATCAGAGTTTGCTTTTTGGATAAAAGCAGAGGATCTTGATAAAAATAAACACCTTTTAATAAAGATAGACGATGTATGAGTATGAGTGTGAAATATGTCATAAAAAGTTTTCACATAAACATGACAGCTATGCAATTAGGGCAATTATACAACACGTTGCAAAAGAACATGGCTTAACGAAAGCTGAGTATACAATAAAATACGTTAGACATGGAGATGTCCCACTATGTGCTTGTGGGTGTGGTACGCCAGTTGAGATAATGAAAGGTTGGAATGTTTGGAGAAAATATTATAAAGATCATAAAAATACTACAACCCCCTCACAAGAGACCCTAGATAAAGTAGCTGCAGCTAGACTTCTTAAATTAAGTGATCCAGATAATGATTCAATACCAGACACCATCTTAGAAGACGCACTTGTGAAATATAGGGCGCACGAACTTACTTTAAGAGATATAGAACTTAATTATGGGTTTGACAAAAGAACATTTCAAAGACTTTGGAAACTACGTGGTTACTCCACACAAGAAGAATTACTTACCCTAGCTAATGAATCTAAGGGGGTGCCCGGGACTCGTCGTGGAAAAGAATTGAGGAAATTAAATGAAGACTTCTATATTGAGATAAAAAACTTTATAGAGAATAATAAAGGGAAGTATACGATAAATGATATTAATAAAACTTTTGGAAATAAAGTTCAAAATTACACACTAGCTAGAAACCTCAGGGATCTTTTTGGAGAATCTATTTTTAACAACATCGTCTTTGGGATTAAGTCTCTAGAAGAATTAAAATTTTTAGAGATATTACGATTTTATCTTGGCCCAATAAATGTAAAATTAGGGTATAGATTAGAGAATTTCATATATGACTCTCTTATTGTAAAGGAGATCTTATTTGAGTATGATGGACGATATTATCATGGGGAAGATAAGTTGGAACATGATAAGTTTAAAGATAAATTAGCTAGAAAAAACGGATATTATATAATTCGGGTTTCGGATCGACAATCTAAACAATTGAGAACCTTAGTAAAGATCATATTATGCGCAAATTTAGTCTTATTGAAATCGAAAGTATTGAAGTTTGTAAAAAAGATAAAGGACAAACTGTTTGGGATTTGACAATTGAAAATGAACATTCTTATTGTGTAGGTGATAATATAATTGTTCATAATTGTCTTACAAGCACACAGACCGGAGTTCACTACCCGATGGCATCCCTAATTAATGATATTTATACTATAAAGAAAAATATAGGGGGTGAATGTAAAATAGTGGCTGATGGTGGAATAAGGTGTTATTCAGATATTATAAAGGCCCTAGCACTTGGAGCAGATTATGTTATGTCTGGTTTCTTATTCTCGAAGGCAGCAACAGGAGAGGAGAAGATTGGGGATGCTATAGAATATTATGGAATGTCAACGAAGAGGGCCCAGAAAGAGATGGGTAATACAGTTTTAAAGACGTCGGAAGGTAAATTTCTCAGTTTAACCAAGGAATATACTCTCTCCGGTTGGGTTGAGAATTTTGATGCTTACCTTAGATCTGCCATGTCTTACTGTGATTCTCGTACTTTAGATGAGTTTAGGGAGAAATCGGTGAAGCAAGTGGTATCAGAAGAAACAATTAAAAACGTAAATAATAAATAAAATTATGCTAAAAGACATTACAAAAGAATTTAAGGTTATCAAGGAGGAAAATGTACGACTTCCGAGATATGAAATTTGTGTTAGAGTTGAGGTTCCGGATGATGAGTGGGGAAATGAATACAATCACACAAAGACCTACGGGAAGGAAGAATTTGAGAATGATCAGTTTCTTGCCATTGTTATAAGTTATATTAAGAAGTATAATTATGAGGACTTATCTGACTTTGGTACGACAGGTAGATTATTGAGAGAGTGGCTATATAATAACGACTTTTTCATGAACAGTGAAGATACTACCTTATGTGATTTAGATATTTGGTACTTTGATGAAGAGAATCGGAGATATAAAGTTGAGATACCGAAGTTAGATGATTACTTTGATGATCCTAATAGCTGGGAAGTTAGTTGGGATGATGATGAAGATGATGATGAGCCTGAGGAGACGGAATTCCAGAGAGAGTTCAAGGAGGAATTAGAAAAGCAGAATAGTGAGTTTTAACTTAATCTAGAAGACTTGGATCTCAGTCTTTGTTTTCCTTATACTTGAAGATGTAAAATGCAAAAATATGATACTAGATAGAAGTAAGAATTATTTAGATATCTTTGTTAGGCCTTTTGAGATTGACACAACCCTCCTCAAATACAGAAAGGAAGGGGTGGAGCCGTTTAATCAGGTTAAGTATTCAGATTTCACTACTAATACTAACTCTCTTTCTTTTCCTTTTAATAATGTTGATGTTGGTGATGAGATAGATGGGAATGTCGAAAGAAGAAGAAAAACCATATTCTCCAAGTTATTTAAAAAGAGAAAGAGGGAGAAGAGGTCTGAAATTGATGTCCTCGAGTTTTTTGAAGAAGTTAAATTATGTACTGAGGAATCGAAACAGACATATATAGAAAGAACAGAACCTTACTTGGCTGCGATTAAACAAGCAAAAGAACTAGGACAGGTAGCTCTAGTAGACAAGTTAATGGAGAATCTTAAGATAAACAAGTACGAGTCTATTCTATTTGCGGCTGGTTATGGAAAAAAGATAGAGGAGAGACAAATGGTAGAGTTTGCGAGAAAGTCTGATAAGGGGATTAGGTTGGTATATATTAAGAATTTCACCAGACCAATACCACAAGATGTCGCCACGAAGAAATTAGCCCTGGATAAACTTGAGGTATTTGATAATTACTGCGTTCTTTTCTATGATACAACTGGGGACATGTCAGATAAAACAGCCCTAGAAAAAGAAATAGAGCGTCAAAAGAAAGCAGATCCTATTCTCTTTGGTATGGTGAAAGGATCCAGGGCTTTATATTACGTGGCGGACTGGACAGATAAATATTGCGACTTAACATTATCCGAGTTCTTAAAGGTATCTGGATTAGGGGAAAGCAATATAGAGATAGGAAATGAAATAAAAATAGAGGGACTTTAATGTCTCTCTTTATTTTTTTTTATATACACCGCTCTAATATTTTTCTCTCTAATTCTCCACAAGATAGAATGTTTATATTTGTTTTTGTTTCATATGTAATTACTCCTAGTATATTATTTTCTGTTTGTGGTGTATATAAATAGGACTTAATAATTGGATCTTTATAAACCTCTGGAAATCTTTTTTGTATATTTTTATCACTGAAGGAAATTGGTACTCTCTTTCTATGTAGTTTTGAAAATCTCATACAAGAATAGAGAGGGTTATTAGAGATTATTCCATAAGCACATTGGGATTTACAATAATAATTATTAAAAATAAGTTTCATGTAAACCTTTTCATTCTCAGGATTAATCATTAAGTTCTCCATTATTTCAATTAGTTTTTCGATAGAACTGGATTTTTCATAAACAAAGTAACCGGATTCGACTCTCCAGTTATATTCCAATAAATCCATTAGTCTATTAAAGCCTGTTTTATGAGTTCAAGGCTATTAGGAATAGCAGTGTTATTAATTACATCGATTCTATTTAACCTATGATTATTATAGGCCCAACCAAGAAATTTACTATTATCACGGAAGAAAAAAGACGATTGTTCTATAATAGTAGAATTTTCAAATATTATAGGTTTTTTAATATTTATGTATCTATATTTTTTACTTTTTCCAATTAGGTATTTCCTGGTACATGGAATATCGAGAGAACAAACATTAACTAGTGTCGTACTTTCGTTGTCTTGAATATAGTTGATTAGTATAAAAAGATTTACCTGATCTTCTTTCATCATCATACTAGCAAGCTCCATAGTATTTTGACTACACTTGTATAATCTTGATTTAAATCCCCTCATTACATTTATAAGGTAATAAAACCCTTATATCCGAGAATGTTATATATGATTAGAACTTTTGGACGAGGTAGGGGGAAAACTGCCTTGAAGATTGGATACGCTGAAAATATAAAAGAGCGTATGAAGACTTATTATCATCACAATCCTTATTTTGAGATGATTAGTAGTAGGGAAGGAACATTATATGATGAAAAACTAGTACATCTTTATCTCAGGTCTTTTGGTTTGAAATTGGGGATCTTAAATGAGTGGTTCTTAGATACCCCAGAAACATTAAAATTATTTCATACCGGTAGGATAAAAATGTTAAAGAGAGTTTGGAAAAAGAGGCAAGAATTATTTACCTTACAAGACTTTAAAGATACGGGGGATGAAATAAAACGAAGAATATATGAAGACTTAAGAATGACTATGTATAACGGTATTAATCAGCCTATAGATATTTTATGGAAGAGGGAAGCAAATAAAGTAATTCTTAAAAAGATGAGAATAGACCAGTATGAAATCTGATGCACTTATCGTACAGGGTGTTTGTTTGTTGTATAGTGGTAATGTTGAGCGGTTAATATTTATAATACCAATTGTTCCAAATATTAAAGAAATAATAGTAATTACGACTTTTAACCGTTCCCCTAGGAAGAAACTCGGAAGGTCTAGTATTACTACTTTTTTAAATGATGATAAGAGAAGGCTTAGTGATTTTAAATTTACTCTAGCCTATAATACTCATATTAGCCTTGTTGAAAAGATTAATGAATGTAATTTAAATATTAGTGAAATAGAATCTACTATAAATGAATATATTTCACTATATTTTAAAATGTTTAATGAGTATTTTAAAGTTATCCATTCTTATACAGTAGAGAAAATTTTATTCTAAGAACCTTATTCATGTAATATGAAATTTGGAGTACCATTTAAAGTTATTGGATTACTGTGTATAAATTTAGATAGAGAAGAAGTTAGTATCGATTTTACACTTTCAGATAAAAACACTGGAGATCCTAAATTTTTTGTATTTAGATCAAGAGAGGAAAAAGAAAAGTGGAAAAGAGATCTTGAGAAAGCTATATTAAAAATAAAAAAATTTAATATCCTAAGAGAAGTAAGGGGAGTTAATATCTCTTATCTTGGAGGTGAGAAAGATTTAATATGAAGATAATATTTTTAGATTTAGATGGCCCTATTTGCGTTTTAGGTAAGCCGCAGAAAGATGCTATTTACTGTATCTCTGAATTGGTGAGATTGACTGGGGCTAAAATCGTTATAACCTCATCACATAGAATAGGAAAAACCTTAAATCAGATGACATCCCAGCTTTCATTATGGACCGGATTTCCATCTGAGTGTATAGTAGATTTATTAGATGTTATATGCACCCAAGATGGAAGAGAAATTTCTAGGGGTGCAGAAATAGAGATTTATTTACTCAATCACCCAGAGATAGATAATTATGTTATTTTAGACGATTTACCTGTAGTGTTATTAAGTCAAGTGAATAACTTTGTACATGTAACTGGTTCACAGGGAATTACAGGGGAAAATTTTAGAGAGGCCTTAAGAATATTAGGGTAAAAAATAAAGAGAAGACTATAAAATCATGTCTTCTCTCTTTTTTATTTTATCTGATTTAAATGTTGAAAATACTTGTTTCAGTACCTCTAACTTTAATTGTTCTAGCTCAGTATCTATATAATCCTTACTTAGTACTATTTCTGTCCACGTTGAATTATCCCAGTTCCAAGTATTTACTGGAAATTCAACTAAGTCAGCTGTCCACGGATCACTATGTCTCCATCTGAGGTATATGCAAAATCTTCTCCCAGACATAGTTTCAAAATAATAATAGCATTGAGATGGACACCAAATTAGATCATCAACCCACTCTTTAGTTTTCATTAATTAACTCCTCTCTAAGTTTTCCCAATGCTTTACCTAATAAATTCAACCCATTCCAATCATTAGGGTTATCTTCATTAGCT
>Ga0247611_10011290_pt1 | contig 10327 bp, 3 predicted proteins | sample 177DNAGHGhighgp2_FD_192422 | JGI IMG/M metagenome (GOLD analysis project Ga0247611, IMG submission 192422) | Sheep rumen microbial communities from Palmerston North, Manawatu-Wanganui, New Zealand - 1770 DNA GHGhigh gp2 | ecosystem: Host-associated > Mammals > Digestive system > Stomach > Rumen ... | reverse complement strand
AGCCCTCAGTTCATCGCCATCCAGGATATTGCGACCGTCCAGAATGAGGCGGCCACGCATGCAGTGCTGCAGGGTGTCGATGTGAGGCATGCGGAATTCTTTCCACTCGGTGACTAGCATGAGCACGTCACTGCCACTGGCAGCTTGATACATGTCGGTGCAATAGGTGATGCGATCGCCGATGCGCCTGCGGCATTCATCCATGGCGACGGGGTCATAGGCCTTGACCGCGGCTCCAGCCTTGAGCAACAGGTCAATGAGCACCAGGGAGGGTGCTTCGCGCATGTCATCGGTCTCGGGCTTGAACGCTAGTCCCCACAAGGCGATGACCTTGCCCTTGAGTTGCGTCTCATCTCCGCCATAGTAGTTCACCAGCTTGCGATAGAGCACCAGCTTCTGGCTCGCATTCACTTCCTCGACGGCTTGCAGCACCCTCATGGGGTAGCCCAGGTCGGCGGCCGTCTTGATCAGAGCCTTGACGTCCTTGGGAAAGCAGGAGCCACCGTATCCACAGCCAGCATAGAGGAACTTCTTGCCGATGCGGGTGTCGCTGCCGATGCCCTTGCGCACCATGTTCACGTCGGCACCAACCAGTTCACACAGGTTGGCAATGTCATTCATGAAGCTGATACGGGTTGCAAGCATTGAGTTGGCGGCATACTTGATCATCTCGGCCGACGGAATATCGGTGAAAATAAGGCGGTCGCTCACGATCATGAAGGGCTTGTAGAGACGGGCCATGAGTTTACGGGCACGCTCGCTCTCCACGCCCACGACCACACGGTCGGGGCTCATGAAGTCTTTCACGGCATTCCCCTCCTTCAGAAACTCGGGATTGCTGGCGACATCAAAGTCCTGATTCACCCCGCGGCGATCGAGCTCTGCCTGGATGGCGGCTTTCACCTTGCCCGCAGTGCCCACAGGGACGGTGCTCTTGGTGACCACAACGACGTAATGGTTCAGGTGCTGACCGATGGTGTGGGCCACATCAAGCACATACTTGAGGTCGGCACTTCCATCCTCGTCGGGGGGAGTGCCCACGGCACTGAACACAATGTCCACATCGTTGATGACTTGCTCCAGGCGTGTCGTGAAAAACAGCCGCTTGGATTTCATGTTCTTGTGAACCAGTGTTTCCAGGCCTGGCTCATAGATGGGGACGATGCCCTTGTTGAGCGACTCGATCTTGCGCTCATCAACGTCAACACATGTCACGTGGACACCCATCTCACTGAAGCAGGTACCCGTGACCAGGCCAACATATCCTGTTCCGACAACCGCAATTTTCATTCAAGTGTTATCCATTAATACCACACATACAGGAAGAATGCGCGGCTCTTCCTGTATGTGCAGTGGGGTGAATTGCTTTAAATTTCTTGATTTCCGGTGATGCCAAAGTTGTTGGAGACTGCCGAGTCTTTGGGCGTGTCATCGACATAGTAACCGCCGCTGTCGCCGCCGTAACCATATCCATAACCATAACCGTAACCATATCCATAGCCCTTGCCATAACCGTAGGCGTAGGAGTAATTGTAGCGGGTCTTGCTCACCTTGATGTCGTTGACCAGAATGGTAAGATTCTTGATCTTCTTCTCGTCGGACTGACGCTCAAGCTCATACATGAACTGCTGCTCAACCCTGCCGTCACGTATTACATAGATGGTGAGATCGACAAACTTGTTGACAACAGCAGCGTCGGCAATCAGGTTATAGGGAACGGTATCCAGAATGACGTAGTCATACTCCTTCTTGAGCTGATTAATCATCTTCTCCATGTTCTCACTCAACAGCAGGGCTGTGGGGTTGGGGGGAATGGCACCAACACTGATGATGTCGAATCCCTCGTGAAGCGGTGCCCGGTGGATGACCTTGTTCAAGTCAGTCTCCTTGCCTGACAGGTAGGCCGAGGCTCCCTTACCGTCCTGCACGCCCACATACTCCGAGAATTTACCCTTGCGCAAGTCAAGGTCGACCACAATCACCTTCTTGTTGACATAGGTGTAAGACAGAGCCAGGTTCACTGCCACAAAGCTCTTGCCTTCACCTGACATGGTAGAGGTGAACTGGATGACGTTGCCCTCGCCGCTGGGCTTGTTCTGGGTGGTAACAAAGTCCAGGTTGTTGCGAACGATGCGGAATGCCTCATTCATGCGGTCATTAGACGTCTCGTTGACGACAATCTCGCCGGTGACGTTAGACTTCTTGGCTGGCAACTCGCCCAGGATGGGAATGTCGCACACCTCTTCAACCTCGCGGCGGGTGTGGATGGTCTTGTCAAGCGAGAAGTACCAGAACACAGCATACAGCACAAATGCAGGTATCAGCAGACCGATAATCATACCGGTGAGCACGATACGGGTAATTGCCGCAGTGACCGGCGTGCGGTTGGGAATCGCCGGCTCCATGATCTTGGCATTAGGCTCGGTGATGGCCATCTGCAGGGCATTCTCCTCGCGCTTGTTGAGCAGGTACAGGTAGAGCTGCTCCTTGATCTTCTGCTGGCGGGTAACCTCGGTAATGGCCTTCTCTTGAGCCGGATTGGCCACCATGCTGCTTTGAGCTTCTCCCCTGAGCCGCTCGGCCTGGTTCTGCCTGGTGCGCAGCGTGCTCATGTAGCTGTCAAGGCTGGCGAGGATGTTGGCTCTGGAGATGGACATCGACGACATGAGCTCTTTCATCACGGGGTTCTCGGCGCTCGATGTCGAGGCAATCTTCTGATACTCCCTGACGTTTTCGTTATATTTCTCGATCTGGCTCAAGATTCCCGAGTTGCTCATGCCTGTGTTGGCGGGAATCAGGTCGGTGGGTGACATCCCGGCAATGAAGTTGCGAATCTGGGCTGCCAAGTTGATCTCCAGGTTGAGGTCCTCGCTGTGATCCAGCTTGTTCATGTTGTTGGAGGGGGTACCCAGCATGCGGGAGTTCACCGTGTTGGCCGTGAGAATTGCCACCTCGTTGTCCACACCGCTCAGGTCCTTGGACAGGTCGGCGACACGCGCTTCAATAAACTCGTTGGTGCTGCGTGCCACTTGCGTCTTGTCGTTGATGCCTTCTTGATTGTAGGCAACCACCAGCTCATTAAGGATGTCGGCGCACATGTCGGGATTGTCGCTCCTGATGACCAGGTTGAGCACGTCGCTGTGGGTGTCGGCAAGCTCGACAATCAGGCCCGAGGCAAATGACCTCGCCGTGGATGTGGGATTGCTGATGCGGACAATGATTTCCTTATCGTAATAGTAATCGCTGAATTTCTGTGTCTTGGTGATGGCTAGAGGACCGTAGTCGGTGTTCACCTTGTTACCGAAGTGGGCCTTCTTCCATGTGCCGTTATTGATGCAGAACTCATACTCGTCATCTGACTTGGGTACAATGGTTACTGAGTAGCCTGATGTCACTTCTCGCAGCGGAGTGACCTGAACGGGCGTGTCCTTATAGATGTTCACGTCACGAAGGAACATGTGAGCATAATACTGCACATTGAGCCCCAGTGAGTTGACCACTACCTCCATCACCCTAGATGACCTGAGCTTGTGAGGCTCGTTGGGAATGTAGTTGACCGTCGCAAGTCCCAGGTCGCTGAATGTTGTCGAGGGCGTGCCCTGAGAACTGTCCTTGGTGCGCACCAGGATAGAGCTCCTGGCAATGTAAAACTGTGGCAGTGTCTTGCCATAAAGGTAAGCTAAACAAGCGCACACAACCATCGAAAGGACAAACCAGTACCAGTTGTAGGCACAGGCAAGGAAAAGGCGGTCCCACTTAATGCCAGTGCGGGCGCGTTTTTTCTTCTTCTCTAGTGCGGCCGCTTTGGCGGCCATGTCTTCTTGAACTATCTGTTGCATGAATGTTATGTAATTATGTTCTTGACAAGTGAAGAAATTGCGGTATGGGCTGGTCCTGTTGCCAATGCCGCATAATTCGCTGCAAATTTAATGCAATTAGCTAACACAGCAAACTAAATCAGGTGAAAAAAATGTGAACTTTGTTTTTTGGCTTACCTTGTCGCTGGAATCTGGCTGCCTGATGCCGCTTGTTGCAGGGCAGGACAATTAAATGCTAACGGTGGCTGCTGGAATGCAGCCACCGTTATATAGCGGGTTGTGTTGCCTAGCAACTATACAATTGTCGAGGTTTAGTCGATTTCCTCATCAGCCTCGTAACCGCCCATCTCGCGAATGGCGTTCTTGAGCATAACATACTGCTGGAACAGGTGGTTAACGGGGATCTCGTTCTGGGTGTAGTCATGCATCGGGCTCTTGAGGAAGAAGCTCAGGAAGCGCTGGGTGCCAAAGCGGCCGGCGCGATGAGCCAGGTCCATGAGCAGACACAGGTCCAGACACAGCGGAGCTGCAAGGATCGAGTCACGGCACAGGAAGTTGATCTTGATCTGCATGGGATAGCCCATCCAGCCAAAGATGTCGATATTGTCCCAGCCCTCCTTGTTGTCGTTGCGAGGCGGGTAGTAGTTGATGCGTACCTTGTGGTAGTAATCGCTGTACAGGTCGGGTTGGTCATCAGCAACGAGGATGGACTCCAGCGTCGAGAGCTTGCTCACCTCCTTGGTGCGGAAGTTGGCGGGCTCATCGAGCACGAGGCCGTCACGGTTGCCCAGGATGTTGGTCGAGAACCAGCCGTTCAAGCCCAGCATGCGGGTGCCGATGATGGGAGCGAAACCGCTCTTAACCAGGGTCTGGCCAGTCTTGAAGTCCTTGCCGGCGATGGGCAGTTGGGTCTTCTCGGCGAGTTCCCACATGGCGGGAATATCCACGGTCGTGTTGGGGGCACCCATGATAAAGGGGCAGTCCTCCATCAGTGCGGCATAGGCGTAGCACATCGAGGGAGCAACCTTGTCAACAACGTTGTCCTTCATGGCCTGCTCCAGAGCGGCGATAGTGCCATGATACTTCATGTCGGGCTCGACATAGATCTCGGTCGAGGCGGCCCACAGGACAACCACGCGGTCAACGCCGGTCTCCTTCTTGAAGTTGCGGATGTCTTCGCGCACCTGCTCGGTCATGTCCCAGCGGTCCTTGCACTGCTTCACGTTATCGCCATCCAGACGCTTTGCGTAGTTCTTGTCAAAGGCAGCCTTCATGGGCTTGATCTTCAACAGCTCGTCCTTAACGGGTTCGATGTCTTTCTCCTTGAGCACCTCGGCATTGATAGCACTCTCATAGGCGTTGGCGGGGAACACGTCCCAAGCTGCAAACACCAGGTCATCAAGGCTGGGCATCGACACGATGTCTTTATAATGTAGATACTTCTTGTTTTCGCCTTTTCCAACGCGAATCTTGTCATACTGAGTCATGCTGCCAACGGGCTTTGCAAGTCCCTTGCGAGCCATCATTACACCAGTCATGAACGTGGTGCTCACTGCACCCAATCCTACTACCATAATACCTAACTTTCCGGTAGCGGGCTTAACGATTTCTTTTGCCATAATTGTTATTAACTTAATGTTTTGCGTTTAGGTTGATGTCAACTGAATTGTGTCCATCAGTGGACTTGTTTGACGCGAGTTTTTTTTCACTCGCGAAAAAGCGCCGCTAAATTACTGCCTTTTTTTGAATTGGAATCTAAAAGAATACGAAAATACTGCTACAAAACGTTAAAATTTAAACGATTTGGCTAATGGATGTAAAATCGAGCGTTTTTAATCGCTGTTTAGTTAACGAATATTAAACAGGCTGACGCGCTTTTTCACTGATTTTAGCCGCATTTTCTCTTGAATCACCATCAATGGCTCCCTTGTGGGTTTAATCTTGATGAAGTGCCTGTCCTGATAGCATGGTGGCAAATACCGCCGGGAGGGGTAGGGGTTTCTTTTATCACATTATGTAGTAAAGACGAATATTTTTGCCATTTTGAGATTTTTATTTGTCCACTTATAAAATAATGTATATTTTTGCCGACCGTTTTCGATTCTAGTATCATTGATATACTGTAATCTTAATCATTAACATTAAACTATAATTTTTTATTGTATGAAAAGAATCCTTTTCTTGAGTGTAATGGTCCTGACTGTGTGTGTTAGTGCCATTGCAAGTGTTAACGAGAAACTCTCGGCATCGACTCAGCTGTTGATAGCTGAGCGTGACGGACTGGTTTCTCTCGACATGAAAGTGAGTGGTCCCAAACTGATGACCCGTCCCCCGCTGATGCGTACCGAGCGTGTCGAGCGGTTGATTGCCGCCCCCGAGATGATCAACGGCGTCAAGATGGTCTCAGCTTTCATCCACATCAATCCCAATGCTACCGCTCAAATCGAGTCGATGGGTGTCATCGTTCAGGAGCGTTTCAACGAGTTTGTGACAGCCATGGTTCCTGTTGACAGGATCGAGGAGATTGCCCAGGTGAGCCAGGTGCGCGAGGTGAACGTGGCCCGCAAGGTCAAGCTCAAGACCAACATGGCCCGTTATTACACTAACACCGATGACGTGCTCGACTTCAGCAACGACGCCGTTACCGCTGGCTTGCCCCAGGCCTTTAAGGGCACTGGCGTGGTCGTTGGTGTGATTGATGGCGGCATCGACTTCCAGCACACGATGTTCAAGGATGCTAACGGCAACAGCCGCATCAAGCGGGCTTATGTGGCACGTAGTGCTGGCTCGTTCACTACCTATACTAGCGTGGGGTCGACGCCAACTACCGACGACAGCAGTGACTCTCATGGAACCCACACCAGTACCACTGCGGCTGGCAGCAACATTGAGTATAATGGTACCACCTATGGCGGTATGGCTCCCGAGGCAAGCCTTGTGCTCGTGGGACTGGGCCAATACCTGTATAACACCAATATTGCTAACGGTATCAAGTACATCTTTGACTATGCCGACAGCCAGAACATGCCCGCCGTGTGCAGCATCAGCCTGGGAACTCACATGGGACCGCACGATGGAACCGGTGAATTGGCAGCAACCTACAGGCAATATGCAGGCAGCAACCCTAACCACATCATCGTTTATGCTGCTGGCAACGAGGCAGGCGGTGATTACGGTAGGCAATACAGTGGTGGCGAGTCTTCCTCGGCATCACCGTTCTCGACCATCATCAATGGCCTGTATTATCTGTATAACGGCTATAGCGCTAGCTATATGAATAGGGCTTACGCTGGATATGGCGTATTCTATGCCCGCACGCCCAACAAGTCGCTCGCTTGTCGCCTGCATGTGGTGAACACCACCAACAACAGCATTGTGTGGACCTCGAGTGCCATCACTTCCAGCACATCGAGTGTGAGTGGTATCTCCACCTACTTCAACTATTCGCCTCAAGTGACCATCGCGCGCGATTCCTATAGCAGCAAGTACTATGTGCAGATCAACTTCAACCAGATGACCAAGCGCAGCAGCTACAATGAAAGTAATTATGCCCTGGCCGTGAGTGTGTATCCCACAAGTGGCTCCTGCATGATTGACGGATGGGACGTCTCGGGCTATAACGCGTTCAGCACAACTGCCGGAACCTTTGGCAGCTATACCTTTGTTGCCGGTACCGACGATTGCAGCATTGGTGATGAGTCGGGTAGTGAGGATGTCATCTCGGTGGGTGCCTATTGCTCCAAGCGCACCGTCAAGGATTATAAAGGCTACAGCCACACCTTGTCGGCCTATACGTTGAACGACATCGCCTATTTCTCGAGCTACCAGGCCGAGGGCTGTGGCCCCACGGGTGTGGCCAAGCCCGACATCTGTGCTCCCGGTGCCGCTATTGTGGCTGGTATCAACCACTATGATAACACGACGATGAGCGATGGATATGCCGACTATGGCATGTATCTGGTTTCCAATAACTCCAATTCTTCGCTGGCCAGCATGGATGGCACGTCGATGGCAACCCCCTGTGCCGCAGGTATCATCGCCCTTTACTTGCAGGCTGCTAAGTCGGTGGGCAAGACCTTGAATACCCAGGCTGTGCGCGACGTGTTTGCACATTCGGCCATTCAGGACCGATATACGACCAAGAAGAACTTTGGCCGTTATGGCAAGATCAATGCCCTGGGTGGTATCCAATACATCCTGGGCGATGCTGCGCTCAGCCCCACATTGTCGGTGGAGCCCGAGGCCCTGAGCTTTAGTGCCAATGTGGGCTCTCCCGTGACCCGCACCTTCACCGTTACCGGTTCTGACCTGAGTAGCGATGTGAGCGTGAGCGTGAGCGGCAGCAGTGTGTATTCGGTTTCCCCTTCGACAATCAGTGCTGCCAGCGCTCAGGCTGGCGCAACGGTAACAGTCACCTATGCACCCACCATATCTGGAACCCACACGGGAACTGTCACGGTTTCTACTCCGGGTGCCGTGAGCCAGACTGTGGCCTTGACGGGTACAGCAACGGTAACCCCGACGCTTACGGTTGATCCTGCCTCATTGTCGTTCAGCACCTCGGTAGGCAACCCTGTGACTCAGACGTTTACCGTCACTGGCTCCAATTTGTCTGATAACGTGATGCTGGATGTGACTGAAGGCGCCAATGAATTCAGTATTGATAAGTTCGCCATTCTCAAGAGTGCCATCGCTAGCGGAGTCACGATTACTGTGACCTACGATCCTGATGAGGCTGGTAGCCACCAGGGAACTGTTACGATCACTAGCTCTGGCGTTACAAGGACTGTCTCGCTGAGTGCTGTTGCGACCGAGGCCGTCCGTACGATCACAGTTGATCCTGCCGCCTTGACGTTTGAGACAATGGCTGGACAGACTGTTACCGAGACCTTCTTCCTGAAGGGAACCAATCTGAATGGTGGCCTCACACTGGCACTGAATGATCCCAATGACGTGTACAGCATCAACAGGACATCGGTTACAGTCGGCAGGGCTACGGCAGGTATCAATGTCACCGTGACCTACAGCCCAGTGGCTGGTGGCTCTCACCATGCTAGTGTCACCATCAGTGGCGGCGGTGCCCAGGACGTAACGGTTGACCTGAATGGTACAGCAGGCTTTGTGAAATATGCACCCGTGCTGCTGCCTGCCAGTGAGGAGTTTGTCACAGCCGATGGCTTCCGTGCCGAGTGGACCGACGAGACGCTTGCGCAGAATGTAGCCAGCTACACCCTTGAGGTCTATAAGAACCAGGAGGCCCTCCTCGGCATGGAACGCTACATGTCACTCAACCTCATGAGCAACGAGATGGGCGGCTCAACCTATCGCTTGATTACTGGCATCACGCCCGACCTGTTCTATGATGTCACCAATCTCGAGCCTGGCACCTATTCTTATCATGTCAAGGCCGTGTATGTTGATGGCACCGAAAGCGAGTGGAGTGATGTCCAGGAGGTTACGCTGGGCGGACACAATGCTCAACTGGGTGATGTTGATCATGATGGTCTTGTGGGCATTGCTGATGTGACATCTCTCATCGACTACCTGTTGAATGGTAATGAGATCTGCCTCATCTGCGCCGACATGGATCATGATCAGAATGTGGGCATTGCCGACGTGACTGCTTTGATTGATTACCTGCTCAATAAGGAAATGTCTTTCAATTTGAGGAAAGCCATCACGCCTCTTGCCGTGATGCGTAATCGTGCGCTGGCCGATAAATAATTATTGATTAGCTCAAAGTTTTTAGATAAGAGAGGGGAGTGCAATCGCATTCCTCTCTTTTTTTTGGGTGAGAATTCTAAAAAAAAGTAGTAAATTTGCGCAAAAATATATCTATTTTAAAGAGTTACTTATAATAACAGATTAATTATTTATCCAACTATGAAGAAGATTTCTTTACTTTTCTTATTGCTGTTGTCCATGGTTGCCACAGCAGTTGCCCAGACTTCGATTCCCCGCCCATTGAATCCCACGGTTGATGATTGGATCGATCAGGGGCCGGTGATCTTCACCGATACGGTAACAGGTGAACCCGTCGAGTATAGAACCAGTTGTCAGATGATGTTTGCCATCGGCATGGACCTGATGCAGCGGCCGGTAGCCGATGATTATCTGGGCTTTGAATCCGATGAGCTCATTACAGGAGAATTGACCTATACCTTACTCGATCCTGAGAAAGTTTCCTACACGGTTTTCACCGACTTTGACGAGGAGTTCGTGTTCACGCCCGAGGTCTATCCTGGATTGAGCGAGCCCACGACTCGCATCCCCTTTGGCTTTGAGGAAAATAACATCGAGTTCTGGTTTGTTCATTTCCCAGGCAAGACCAACGATTTTGAACCGTTGCGCGAGGCGGGGTTTGATGTTGAACCGTTCTTCCAGTGGCGCATCGGTATCCGCACCAACTATATTGATGGCGGCCAGGAGTCCTATTCCGACATCGTCTATTGGGAAATCTGTGACAAGCCTGTGAGCTTGCTGGGTGATGTGGATGATAACGGTAAGGT
>Ga0247611_10011289_pt1 | contig 10328 bp, 20 predicted proteins | sample 177DNAGHGhighgp2_FD_192422 | JGI IMG/M metagenome (GOLD analysis project Ga0247611, IMG submission 192422) | Sheep rumen microbial communities from Palmerston North, Manawatu-Wanganui, New Zealand - 1770 DNA GHGhigh gp2 | ecosystem: Host-associated > Mammals > Digestive system > Stomach > Rumen... | reverse complement strand
TAACTGTCTGAAAGTTACTTTTTGAAAATGAAATATGTTTTTTCAGGGTATTTCACAATTACTTCATCATAAGCATAATTGTCATATATTTCATATCCTTCAATCATTTCCTCTTTAGCAAATTCAACTGCTGAATGAGCATAACCTGACATAACTTGTTTACTGGTATCAAATTTATCAAACGATTCAGAAATAATGTATTCATATTCATTATTTGTTTTGAATTTAGCACCACAAGCCATCAAACTCGCTATGACAACCTGTATCTCGGCAGTACCAAAACGCATATTGGTGAGCATTTCTGCCATTTCATCAATAGAAATAATACCATCAAAATAATTGGTATCCCTTTTCCAATCATCAATAATTCCCTGATAATCGGAACTGTTCTGAATTGTCTGTTTTTCCATGATTTTGTAATCTCCTTTGTTTTTTATTGATAACAGTATTATACAGGATAACTCAAAATAAATCAAGATGACAAATGACTTAATGTGACAAACAAATGTCATGTTATTTCATATGACATTTGTCTCAATAATTATACTCAGATATAACGCCACAACGTTATTTTACCTGAGCATAAATCTCAAAATAAAAAAGCAAATATTTATACTCAGTTGTTAACATATTATCCATAATTACAATTTTCTATCTGTTTTTGATAATATGTTAACCACTATCTGAGTATAAATATCTTCAATAAAAATTAGGGGATTTTTCATCCCCTTTTATTATACTTCATAAAACTCTATATAGGTTTTTGATTCTTTGTCATAATCAAAGATTGTGCAAGGCAATCCTGACATACATGACACATTTGTGGCATAATCTTTAGCTTCCTCAAGTGTATCAAACACTTTGAAACTGCTATAGCAATCTTCACCTTTATCAATAACCAAAACTCCGAACATCATAACCTCCTGTTTTATTTGTTTTTTATTATATATTCATTGTACATCAAAAAATCAATTTTTACAAGAGTAGAATGTCATATTTATTACATGACATTTGTTACTATCTAAATTTTATATACTCAGACCATGCGAAGTATTTAAGTCTGAGTATAAATATTCTTAATAAAAAAATGGAGCATTTCTGCCCCTTTATTTTTTACATTCTATAATCACCTGCTTCAAGTGCTTCATAGAACGCTTGTCTATTAGATTCTTCTGCTAACTCATAACCAAGATTGAAAAACTCAAGATATTCTTGATTAGTGAATCTTAAACCCTTTTCGTACTTCTTTTCCCATAATTCATCATAACGCCTAATTTTATCTTTTTCCATTTTTGTGCCTCCTTAATCTCTATCACAAAATCTCATTGTATATCCATCAGCATACACTTCAACAGTAAAAGGGCCATCAGCATATTCATCGACCAGTTCACCATGATATGATCCGCTCATATCATCCTCACAATTTTCAAAATAATCCATCATGGAAAAAATATCATCAATAATGTTCATTTTTGTATCTCCTTTGTTTTATTTATATACTTATTTTACAGCCAATCTAAAAATAATTCAAGTGTATTTTGTCATATATATGACATGACATTTTTCACGTTCTCATGTCTGAGTATAAAAATCAAATCTAAAAATAATATAATTATACTCAGATAATCATATAATCAGAATCTGAGTATAATTATCATTAATAAAAAATAGGGGATAAAAATCCCCTTATAATTTTTATTCTACATCGAATAAATCCTTATTGAGCTTTGTGCAATTATATACAAAATTGCGTGATTTCAAGTTTACTGTATAACCTCCGCTGATTTCGTATGAACGTTCGGGAAAGTGTTTGAAAATGAACTCCCGATATTCGTCATAATCATCAGTGGCAAAAACTACCATATAATCTGATTTCCTAACAAGTGAATGAATGAATGTCATGATTTTTTACCTCCATGTTTTTTATTATGTACTCATTATACAGCCAAAATCAAAATAAATCAAGTTACAAATGTCATATTTATTACATGATAAATGTCATAGTTTTTGCCTGAGTATAAATATCAAAATTAGAAAATAAAAAATATATACTCAGAGGCTTAATCAAAAATTTGTCTGAGTATATATTATATTAAAAAAATATAGGGGATTGCTCCCCTTTTTTTATCAATTGACATCATCAGCGTCTGTATTAACTTCGCCTGTTTTCAGGTCAATTGTTTTATACCTATCCCAACAAGCGATTACAATTTTACCTTTTGAAACCCTTGCCATACCATAAGAAGTATAGCGTCCTCCTTTGTATATTGGTTTTGTTTCCCTTACTACCCCACAATTGTTAGGATAGTGAATGACGAGGGAAAAACCAGTCAGAGAATATCCTTCAATATTGTAGAATTTCTGTTCTTCTTCGGTTATATTTGATGGAACTATCTCGTACTTATAACCGTTTTTTTCAACTGCCAGTGGATTGATTTTCATGATTTTTTTATCTCCTTCGTTTTTGTTTTTGTTATAACACCATTATAAAGCCAAATCCAAAATAAATCAAGATGCCAAATGTAATATGTGATAGTGACAAATGTCATGTTTAAAATAATAATTATACTCAGACATTTTTGTTCTGAAATTGAAGGTCTGAGTATAAAAATCTTATTATTAAAAAATAATCTGAGTATAAATATTATTAAAAAAGAATAGTAGAACATTTCTGTTCTACTATCTTTGAGGAGGAAAAACTATGCGAACTGATATTTCAGTTCGGAAACAGTCACTAATACGGATTCCTGATTCAGGATATACTTGATTTCCTGATGCATTTTTTTAATGTCATCAAAAGAAACGTCTACCATTTCAACAATCAAAGAAGGTTCCTGCACTGTAGAACCGTCTTCATGACGATAACAACCGAAGCCACTATAAACAGTGCCACCGTCAAAATTAGCCGCAATATAATCGGCAATAATTTGAAGTGCATCGTCAGTGCGGATTTCTTGCTTTTTTGTTTTCTGGTCATACAGACCAAAGTACAACTTATAAGCTACAGCGGTTTCAAATTTTTCGTTTTTCATGATTGCAACTCCTTTGTTTTTTTATTATGTATTTATTTTACAACTTAACTCTGAATTAATCCAGTGTCAAATGTCATAATTATAACATGATAAAAGTCATATCTGCAATCTATAATTATACTCAGATAATTATCAGAAAATCATATTATATGTAAATAATCTGAGTATAAATTCTACAATCAGCAATCTAAAATTTTATACTCAGTTCTGAATTTTTTGTTCTATTATCTGAGTATAAAAATAGATAACAAAAAAAGAGCTTATTTTTCATAAGCTCTTTATAATCATTAGCAATACCGTGCAATAATGTCTTTGCTATCTTTGTATTCAAAGCCATGACAAGTTAACCATGACTTAATGTGTTTTGTTGTTGTTGCGGAATACAGGCCGTTAACTTTGCAATTACCATCATTGTCAATGTTTGCCACATTAACACCGTAGCTCAAAAGGTGAATACCATCAGCATCGGCATATTCGAGAGCTTTACCGTAGAATGATTTCTGACCTGAAATTGGATGAACCTCGGAAAAGTTTTTCATGATTTTTTTATCTCCTTTATTGTTTTTTTATTATGTATTCATTTTACATCTTAACTCTAAATTAAACAAGGTGTCATTTGTCACATTTTGAATATGACATTTATCATATCAGTTTTATCTGAGTATAAATATTACAAAGAGCAATCTAAAACTTTATACTCAGACCATATATCAGAAAATCAATCTGAGTATAATTATTATTAAAAAAAGATAACATGCTCACACAAAAAAGCATGTTATCTAAAAACAAGGAGTATCATGAAACGAAAAACTTAAGGAAATGCATTAGTTATATATAGAAAATCATTCCACCCCCCTATATAGCTAATACACTTCATTCAATCTTGCGTTACCATTATTAAAATCTTTTTATTGTTGTGCATTACTTGCTATTACAAAACTCATACACAAGAAAAGAAAAGTCTTCTTGTTGAATATTTTTGATATTAATATCTTTTCCAATATTGTGCACAAATTTTAAAATGTGAGGAATAATCGGAAAATCCTCAAAACTAACGCTCCAAAAACAAAAGTAATAATAATCTGTATCCATAATTATCTCCGTTATTCCTCATATTGTCTATTCTACTATATGTTTCTGATTTTGTCAAGAGTATATCAGAAATTCATCTGCCCAAATCAAGATTCAAGATTTCTTGTGCTTTTTTAATTAGTTCTTCCCAATCACCATAATCCGACCATTTCCAATCATCAATTAATCCAGCATACCACATAACTGTTTCAATATCATCAACAACATCATCAAGCCAAAATGCGTCTCTAATATTGTCTACAGCATTATATAACTCTTCACTATATTCTTTTGTACTCATAATTTCCTCCTTTATATTACTATTATAATATTAGTAGTATGATATTGTCAATATGACATTAATCATGTCAAAGATTATCAAAAAAATCATTTATAATTTCTTCAATAGAATATTTACTTATATCTGTATCATAATGTACTTCATTTTTACAATATTCATATTGATTTTTACTTCTATCATAATTATAAAATTCTTTAAGAAATCTATCATAGTCAGGGTGCATATCTTATCTCCTTTTTTGTTTTGTTATGTCATTATTATACGTTCAAATAAAAAATAAATCAATATGATATTTGTCATGTCTTCTATCAGAAAATATACTCAGATAATCAGAAAATCAGAAATTCTGAGTATAAATATCACAAATCAGAAAATAGATTTATACTCAGTCAGAAAATATATTCTACAATCTGAGTATAAAAAATATTAATAAAAAAACCATCCATAATTGGATGGTTTCAATTATCTTATATCATCTGATATACATACTCAAATTGCTTTGTAATATAAACATCATGATATTTTTTACTAAAAATTTTAGCTGTCTCTATTGCTTCATCAAAAGTATATACATTTACTTCTTCCGTCCAATAATCAGAAATATTAAAAGGTTGTTGCCCTGTAATAGTATAGCTGATTTCTGGTTTTTTGTCAAAATCCTTAAATTCTTCGTCTTTCATAATATCTCCTATTCAATATCAAGATATGAATCACATAAATCCATAATTTCTTCCAATACATCCACCTTCTTTTCAGTAATCTCATCATTATCCTCATAAAGAAGGTCATCCTTAAGAATTTCTACCCAATGATAAATATCTTTGATTTTGGTTTTGTCATCCATCTTATTTTTCTCCTTTTGTTTTGTTATGTTATTATTTTACATCCGAATAAAAAATAAATCAAGATGATATTTGTCATGTTTCTTATATGACATTTATCATATTTTATACTCAGACTATTCACGCATTTTATCTGAGTATAAATAATATTAATAAAAATTAGGGGATAAAATCCCCTTTATTCTATTTCACAATAACAATCTTATAATTTTCAAACACCATTGTCACCCATTCAGGAACATCATAAACAGTTACAAAATCACCTAAAGGATAATTTACTTCAATAGTAGTGCTGAAAATAGTATTATCATTACAAGAGAAAATCATTTCGTCTTGATTATTCCACAGTGAATATTTTTCCATTTTAACCTCCTATGCCAATACAAGATTGTTAACATTTGTTTTCATGCCATTATCAAGATATGCATAATCGCAAATCCAACGATTATAACAATCATAATAAGGTTTAATTTTTGTTACATTTGCAATAGTCCCAATAGGAACTTTACGACCTTTTACAACCTTTACTTCATCACCCCATAAAATTTCTTTATGATAATGTTTCCATGCACGTTCAGCATTCTTATCAATATCCATATAATAAAGTTCATCATTATCACGAGAACAATCATTATAATCATAATCTCTAACACATTCAGAATATTCTTCAAGTGTGCAAGGATTAAAGAATGTTGCCGTTACATAAGAACCGCCTGACTGATGAACTTTATAAAAACCATTTTTGATACTCATTTTCATAATCTCCTTTGTTTTTGATTATGTATGTATTTTACATCTCAATTGAAAATAATTCAAGATGACAAATGTCATGTTTTAAATATAACAAAATATTATATCCATAAAAATTTTTTATACTCAGATTAAAAAATTGTCAATTAGTTAAATGATTTAATAAACTATTATAGAACAAATGTCAATTAGTTAAATGATTTAATAAACTAAATGTTGTTTTTACAACATTTTTTTGTTAACAAATTGTTAATTTTTTGTTAACATTTTATAAGAATTTTGTTAACAATTTATTAACATTTTGTTAACATTTTATAAGAATTTTGTTAACAATTTATTAACATTTTGTTAACATTTTGTTAACAACATCATAAAAATTTTTTATAATATAAAAATTATCCATAAAAATTTTTTATAATTAAACACATTTTTTCTAATCTAATTTTAATCTAATTTTAATCTTTCTTAAGATTGATACCACATTTTTCTATATTTTTTTAAACACATTAATCCATATCAATATCTGAGTATAAATATCACAACAATCATAAAAAATTTTTATACTCAGAAACAGAACATTGAATATCCTGTTTTCCAAAAACCATACATTCAAAAAAATATTTTTGTAAACACAATCTAAAAACTTCGTTTAAGGCACCATAGATTGAATTTAAGACCACTTAAATATCAAAGTGGTATAAATATACCCCTAAAATTAAAAATTGAAATTTGACCCCTTCTCGCTTCAAATTTGACCATTTCGTATAGTTTATCAATCTGAGTATAAAAATTCTTAAAAAAGTTATGCTCCATTTTTCAGGAGCATAACCAAAACAAAGGAGGCTTGTGATATTTTTTATTTAAATTCTATCAGAACATTCTGATTACGAGCGTAAAGAAGAACTTCTTCAATGGTTTTGAGATATCTTCCTGAACCAGTGTACCACCATGTTCCTTTACCATAACGCCATAATTGAGCATTATAGTGGTATTGATTTTTATCCCCAAAATCTTGGGGTTCAAAATTTACTACGATTTTTTCCATAATCAGTTCTCCTTTTTATCAACAGTCAGCATTATATCATGCTTGTTTTCTTTTGTCAAGGGTGACTTTTGTCACATTTTCAAACTCATTGTTTGTCTCATTTCCTCGACTTACACACTTATTCTATCATGACAAAACACAAAAATCAATGTGACAAATGTCATGTTTCTCAAATTATGCCTTAATAAAATTAAGACTTCAAATTTAGCGTCAGAAGGCACCAAATTTTGATTTTTAATTTTTAGGGTATAAATATAAGGGTATCCCCATTTAAACCCCGTAGAATCAATCCTCGAATCAAATACGGGTATTCTGATTACTGTTTGCCAACAACATTTTCAAAACCAAAAAAGACTGAGTATAAAAAATGACATTCATCATATGACAAAATCTGAGTATAAAAAATTTTTATAATATCTGAGTATAAAAATCATTAACAAAAAAAGAGGGATATTTCACCCTCAAGATTCTAACTCATTTTTCGCATATGTGAGTAATTTTTTATTCCTTTACGTTTCATTTCACGCTTTACATCAGCAAGTGAATCATACATCATGTATGTTTGCGTCACGTTGTGTCCATAACAATTTTCCCCATAAACAATCACATTTCCATGACTGTACTGATAAAAATCAGCCCTTACCAATGTATCAAGTTTACGACAATAATCATCAAGATAACCCATGTCAACCTCCGTTGTTTTTGTTTTGTTTTTTATTATGCACTCATTTTACACCCGTTCAAGAGAAAAAGCAATATGACATTCGTCTTAATCTCTATCACAAAATCTCATTGTGAAACCGTCAGCATAGACCTCAACGGTGAAAACACCGTCAACATATTCATCAACCAATTCACCATGATTAGAACAAATATAATCCAACCCAACACCATTCTCAATGTCATCTAACCATTTATTCAAAATATCGAAAATATCCATTTATTACCTCCTGTTTTCTCAACTCATGCCCCTATTGTAGCAAACAATCTCAAACAAAGCAAGGTGACAAATGTCATATTTTCCCCTGTACAATGTCATTGAGAATGGTATGACAAACATCCCGATTACGACATAAAGAAGGTCATTTTACGAGTAAAATCATATCTGAGTATAAAGATTCTTAACAAAAAAATACCCCACGGAATATTTATTCTCAGATATTTCTTGGAACAATTCGCATAGTTTATCTCTTACTTTGTATTTGGAATTATTCATAAATCATTTGTCATGTTTTGTATATGAGTTATTCAAAATTTCGACTGAGTATAAATATTTATAAAACAAAATAAAACTTTATACTAAAAGCCTTTTTATAAAAAACATTTATTCTAAAACAAAAAACAAAAATCATTTCTTTACACCAGACCAGCCACCTGAGTATAAAGTTCTTTCACGCCAGTCTGAGCATAAATCCATCTCTCTCACCTTGACCAAGGAGAACGTATGTCCCATAATACGCAACATTGAGAATGGGCTTTTGTCCTATAATACGCAAAGTTAAACTGGATATTAAGCACCAAATTTTTAAATTTTTTCTATATTTTTTAGAGTATTTTTATATTATTTTCTCCATATAGTACAATAATATAGAAAATTTTTATAAAAGAGAGGAAAAATTTTTTAGTATTATGATGATAATTTATGACAGTATTACAGAATAAAACACACAATAAATTATAAAATAATACAGAATAAAACACAGAATATTATGAGACGATAACATACATCACATTACAGAATAAATATGCAAAACAATAACGCAATAACACACACAATATTATGATGATAATTTATAACAACACACACATCACAACACAGAACATCCCATCATTCAATCCACACCCCAACCCATCCAACTCAATACACGATACCAATCCCATCAAACATAATTCAATTGTGCACAATTTAATTTTATACAATCCAACGTATTACCCAAAACAATACACATTCATCTCCCAATGACCATTCCAAAACACCAAAAACACAACACATAATTTCATACAACAGTCAACACATTTATTGCACACCATATCAACACAAAATCATATCTCCTGTATAAAGAAATTATATTACGAAAATCATATTACGAAATTATTATTAACAAATTTCTATTACAACAAGACAAATGAACCATTTCATCTGAGCATAAAATATTCCATCCTCAAAGGACAAAAAGTCTGAGTATTATTCTTTCCATCTTCAAAAGAAGAAGCAATCTGAAAATCTAAAATTACAATCGGCGACAATCTGAAATCTGAAAACGAGAATCTAAAATTTAGAATCTGCAATCGGAAAATAAAAAGAAAAAACTTTCTCTTATTTGAGAAAGTCTTATCTAAAATCAAGTTATTGTGATATAATATTCATCATTCGGAGTTTTTGAAACAGTAGCGAAATGAATTTCCAAGTCTTCTGGAATTTCTTCATCCTCACCCAACTGAATCTTTTCTATTTTCGGAATTTTTACATATTTACCAGAAAAATAAATATTATCAGCCGTTTCTTTTTTCTCTATCCTGAAAGAATTTACATCAATTTTCTTTTTGAATTTGGGATAATAGTTTTTTGTTTTTTTATTAAAAAACACTTCAAAATCATCATACAAATCAAATACCGTTTGTTGCAATGCTGTAGAATCCGCTTCTTCCAAAAATTTATATGGTTCCGTATGCTTTAGAGCAGTCAATTTACTATTACACTCTTTGATACCCAACCTCACACCAGATTGATTATACATTTTTGTTTTCAGTTCAAGAAAATAATTATACACAAAACAAACACAATGAAAGTTATGATTTATATATTCCTTTTGTTCTTCATCAGGATAAATCCTGAATTTATAAAATTTTTGCATTTTCCAAAATTCCTTTCTGCTTTTCATTTTACACCATTTTTTTATTTTTGTCAATACAAATCCAGAAACCCAAAAAAGCAAAAAAAATCACTCTCGCACATAAAAAAATATTTTAATATTTTTTTTAAAGGGATGAAAAGAAGTTTTAAAGAGTTGAAAAGTATTTTTAAAGAGATTAAAGTATTTTTATAGAGTTGAAAAGAAGTTTTAAAGAGTTAATTATTAAATTAATTAATTATTAACTTAATTAAAATATATTAAAGATGTCGTTTTTTGCAAATCCATATATCAGAATCTGAGCATATATTTTGTTTTTTGATAATGGAAATTATCAAAAATTTTTATGCAAAATGTGATTAAAAAATATAGAAAAATGTTGCCTGAATTATTAAAATTAGATTAAAATTTGATTAAAATTCTATATGGATGAAT
>Ga0247611_10011288_pt1 | contig 10330 bp, 6 predicted proteins | sample 177DNAGHGhighgp2_FD_192422 | JGI IMG/M metagenome (GOLD analysis project Ga0247611, IMG submission 192422) | Sheep rumen microbial communities from Palmerston North, Manawatu-Wanganui, New Zealand - 1770 DNA GHGhigh gp2 | ecosystem: Host-associated > Mammals > Digestive system > Stomach > Rumen ... | reverse complement strand
GATTTACTAAGGTTAGAAATACTGAGATGATCGAGAAACTTGTTAAGACCGATAAAAATTTGGCAGCTAGAAAGACTCTCAGAAGATTCTCAAGATTTTCTACCAGTCTTATCACACCGTTTGTGATCGTTCCTAGTGATATGGATCCTGAACATCTTAACAACCTTATCACTGATTATTACGATTTTAGTTATGCTATGGGTCCTTCCATCACATGTGTCTATAACACAGTTGATGTAGACGAAGATAGAAAGATCATCGAGAATGAAAAGTGGGAAAGCACTCTTAATGCTATTCATTCTCAGAATATTAAGGCCTTTACTCTTATCAATTGTAAAGTGTCCGGAAGTCAGCTCAACAACACTGGGGTATTATATTGCTTCATGACTGATCCTGACGATGACTTCTCTGATGTTTCTAAGAAGAAGCCTATCAAATGTATCAGAACTAACTAAACTTTTATACCGAAGCAATATATTATTTATGTGATAAATTTACAGAAAGGAAATATATTATTATGAGCAAGAAGAAACATGATAGCAGTAAAATCACATCGAAAGGTTCCGTTGTGAGTGTTATTAAAGCTAATACCACGAAGAAAGGTAAGATTCAGGGTAGAAATAAACATGAGACCCGTATCATGAAGGGTGCATGTCCTCATCATACTATCAATAAAAAGGGTAAAATTGTACCCACTCTGGTTTCTGATAGAGATAATAGCAAATACAGAATTTGCCGTCTCTGTGGTGCTAGAGTTGAACCTACAACATATACTAAGGACGAACTGTCCAAGAAGTTACAGGGAGCTATTGATGTTGATAACAACATGAAATTCTTGTCTGTAGCTGCAAATTCGGGTGAATCTATGGTAAGATTCAGTTCTGAATTGGGATCGATGCTTAAGTTAGTTAAGAAGTATTATCGGTCTATCGCTAAGACGGTTGAAAAACGGGAGAAGATTAAGAATAAGAACAACAAGAAAAATCGTGGTAACGATTCTCTTGGAAGCTGGAGTTATTAAGTATTTCATGCCTGAGATTGGCATGTCTTTCAGGAAATGAACTGAAAGACTAAGCATATGGAATATATTTTCGTCGGCAAGCCGGTTAATATATTCCATATGTGATTTCCAGTCCTTTCTTAAACAAACTTCCGTATTAAAAGGTAGATAGAGCCTCAAAACTTTATCTACCTCTCAATTCTGTACGGTTGAATTTAACGGAAAAATATCGGATGCTGGTTAGTGGAAATACAGCGTCAAAGAACAAAACATTTTCACGCCCACAACATTCACGAGGAGAATGGATAGTATAAAATCTTGATTTAATAAATCATAATATGCCTAGTGCTGAAACCACTATATGCATATAGATATGATTAATCACAAATAAGATTTTATTGACAAATTATTCCTGGTTGCACCACCGGGGGCGGACAGCTAATCCGTAATCACCTTGAAATGTTAGATGTTAGAATGTGATAATGTGAGAATGTTAAATGTTGATAAAATTCGCATGTGAAAGTATATTATACTACTAATTTAATACCACATGCGAAGTTAAGTTCAAATGTAATAATGTTAAATTATAACATATGAAGATATTGAGAAAATCCTGTAAACAAAGGTTGTTGTTACGATATGACAGCGTTAATCCTACAGGCTAACCGTATGGAATTAAAACAAATAAAATTCCACTTCGAAAGAAGTAAACATTTCACAAACTTGTATCTAGGTTTAATCCTACGATACAACATAACCGTTTATTCGAAGTATAAAAAAGAATGATGTCATAAAAAATGACATCATTCTTTTTTTATCCCTATAAGGGGTGGGGTATTATTTTATTTTTTGAATAACATCTTATTTAATGAATTTATTCTCAATAATTAGCATTAATTAATATATTATTTATTGGGAATAAATATAATAATTAAGAAAGGATAGAAAAATGTCTGAAGTAAAAGATTCTAAATTTATCTATATCGAAGATGATATTAAAAAGATTCAAACCAAGATAAATTTATACTTAAAAGCCTATGGAAGAATAGGTGTTTTTCATTTAGGTAAAGAAGTAATTCAAAACGCATGGGATGAATGTAGTAATCCTAAATCTTGTGGAAGACTTACTAAAGTTATTATTGATACTTTAGAGAATTCACTTACAGTTGAAGATGATGGTAGATCCATTCCTGAAGTAGATTATCCTCTGGAGATTTGTTGTACTAAAATGCAGTCTAGTACAAAACTCAATGGAGAAGATGGTGCTATCGGGGCAGGTGAGTTAACCTATGGTCAAGCTCACAATATAATGATAAATTATATTTAGAAAATCTCTTTAATTGCTGGAAACTCTCATAAAGAGACAATCAGCAGCCAAGACTAAATGATATTTATTTAGTAAGGTTCAACGACTATCGAAAACATAACCGAAAGGTGAAGAAGTGAGTAGAGTACATTGTTAGAAATGGAAATGGGAGACCCCTAACTCGAAAAGAGAAGGGTGAAGATATAGTCTGAGCTATATGGTGACATATAGATTAACAAAAATGTTGGCGTAGGAATAACATTAACAAATGCTTTATCAAGTTATTTCATGATGAAAAGTTATAGAGAAAAAGAAAAAGTTATTCACACTATAGTATTTAAAGATGGTGTGAAGGTTGAAGATATTAAGGAAGCGATGAAGAAATCCGATAAGCAACATGGACTTATAGTAAAAATGATTCCATCAATGAAATTCCTTGGTAACGATGCTGTGGTAGATCCTGATATTATTAAAGAATGGATTTTGAAGAATTCACATTTCTTTACTGATAGAAATACAACGGAATTTACGGTTATGCAAGGATTTAAAGAGATTTCTCATGAAGTCTTCAAAAAGAAAGATCCTATTGGACTTATAGATGATATTATGGGTGATACTATCGTGATTAAACCTATAATGCTTACCGGTAGTTCTGATTTTTCAGAGGAGGTTATAAACTTAGATCCATCTATCAAGTCCGATAAAGTTACTAAAAACAGACATGCTGATTACGGTCTTATGTTTGGATACGACACAGATATAGATTCTGTATATGATTCATATTGTAATTTCACAAATACAGTGTCCGGTGGTGTTCATGAGGAAACTGCTGAGAAAGCTTTTTGTTCTTATATTCAGAAGCAGTGTAAAGATTCTCTTAGCGATAAAGAAAAAGAAAAAATCGATATTCTCTGGAATGATATCAGGTCTGGTTTAAAACTAGTTGTGTATGTAAATACTAATGCTAGTGTAGAATTCGAGGGCAACGTCAAAGAGAAAATCAAATCTGAAAAATTAAAAGAAATTCTTTCAGATGCTTTTCCCAAGCTCATTTCGGAATATTTTGAAAAGAATCCTGAGAAGCTTAAGACCATAGTAAAACTTATAAAAACTAACGCTAAAGCTCGTATTGAAGCCAATAAGGTTAGAGCTGCTACTGTTAAAGAGAATATTTCTCCTTTTAAAGAAAACCTTATAAAAGGATATGACAGAGCTACAAATAATGGAAAGAATGATTATCGTGAAATATTCTTTGTAGAGGGTGACTCTGCAAGGGGTGGTGCTGGTGATTATCGTGATCCTAGATTTCAGGCTTTTCTGTCATTTAGAGGTGTTACAGCAAATCCTCATAAGCAATCTATGGTTGAACTTATGGATCCTAATAAAGGTAACAAAGAATGGAGAAATGCCGTTCAGATTCTTGGATGTGGATGGGGTAATTCATTTGATATCAATAAATTAAGATTTAACAAAATCATATTTCTTACAGATGGTGACATTGATGGATATGGTATTGCAGCTGGAATGGCAGACTTCTTTATGATGTGCTTACCTGAAATAGTAAAAGCTGGTAAGTTATACAGAGCACTCCCTCCTTTATACTTAATAAAGGAAAACGAAAAGAAAACCTATGTTCATTCTAAGGTTGAACTGGTTGAAAGATATCAGAAGAAGGTTATAAAATCCTACAATGTAGCTTTAGTAAGTGAGAATCCTAAAGAGAATATTGATAACGAAACTTTTAAAAACTTATTGGTTGATACAGTAGACTATGCATCTGATTTAGTATCACTCGCAAATCATTTTAAAGCAAATAAATTCTTAATTGAAAGAGTATTTGCATTCTTAGTGAGTGAATATCCTAATATCGATGCATCATTTGACACTACTGCTATTTTCAAAGATCAGAAGTTTATATCGAAGTTTATGTCAATCATTCAACAGAAATTTCCCGAGACTGAATATTTATGGAATCCACATACAGGATGTCCTATATTAAGAAGTATAGTTGATAAAAAGAGAGCATCTCTTGAGATTGATAGTAACTTCTTAAATAAAGCTATTGTACTTAAGGACACTCTTATGAAATATGGATATTCATTAATAGTTTCGGAAGGTGATAATAAACCCGAGCAAGTTTCTATAGGTCAGTTCTGTGATATGTATAGAAAGTATGTTCCTGTGATCATCGAGCGTTATAAAGGACTTGGTGAAATGCCTCCTGAAGAACTTTATAAAACGACATTGGATCCAAACACAAGAACTCTTATAAGACTTACTACTGATGATTTAAAGAAAGATATCAAAGTCTTTAATAAATTATTCGGTACATCTATTAAAGATAAACTAGCTAGAGCTAAGATGATGTCCGAATATAAGATCAGATATGATGATCTCGATAACTAGGAGGAGAAGTTGCTATGGCACACAATGAGAAAATAGATGAAAGTCTATTCAAAGAAACTATAATTGATCGAAATATAGCTGATTTCGCTGAAGAAAATCAAAAGATTTGTGGGGCTAATAAAAATCTTTACAGGTATTTCCCGTCAGGTATTGACGGGTTAAAACCTGTAGAAAGAAGATTTTTATATGCATTATATATTCATAAAATATATAAAGGTAAACTTATAAAGCTTGAAAAAGCTGACGGTAATGTAACATCTTTTCATCCACATGGTACAGATTCAGTCGCTGATGTAGCAGTAGCTTTATCACAACCGTGGAATCAAAATGTGGCATTGGTTAGAATAGATGGGAATAAAGGTTCTATAAGAGGAACTAAACATGCAGCACCTAGATATTTGGATGTCTGTATGTCAGATTTTGCGTATGATTGTTACTTCGACGATTTCCAGAATGTAGCCGTAGATATGCAGCTTAATTATTTAGGTGATGAATATGAACCTGAATTCTTACCAGCTAAATATCCTATAGCGCTTATAAATGGTGGTTTCTCAAGTATAGGATATGGAGCTGCTTCTAATATTCCTTTGTATAATTTTAAAGAGGTGTGTGAAGTATTGATAAAGCTCATAGATAATCCGGATGCTAAGTGTATATTATATCCTGATATCCCAACAGGTGTTGATATCATCATGAAAAAGTCCGAGGCTAAGGATTTATGGAATAAAGCTGAAAACGATGTTAAGATTGTAATGCGAGCACATGCTGATATTGATTATATTAATAATATTATCACTATTACCAATATTCCTATTCAGACAAATACAATAGGAATAGTCCAGGCTATTACTGAACTTATCATGACTAAGAAATTTGAAGGAATTGGTAGTAAGGGTGAGAAAATTAATGAAATCATCGATGTACAAGATCTTACTACAAAACAAGGTAAGAAGAATGCTGATGCTGTAGATGTAAATATAAAGATTATCCTTCATAAAGACGCTAATCCTGAGAAGGTATTGGAGAAGTTGTATAAGATGAAGACTAATTTAAAGAAATCTAATGCGTCAGTTAATACAATGATCAATGATTATATTTCCAGAACCTACTCTATCAAAGAGTTTTTACTTTGGTGGATTAATTATCGTAGGGATATGGTGAGATCATCATTTAATAATAAGTATCAGAAGCTTATCGAAGAAGTTCATCTTAATGATGTCAAACTGTTTGTCTATAATAAAGATAACGGTGAAAAGACCATTAAAATTGCTAAGAATTCTGAAACTACCGAAGAATTTAAAGAAAAACTAATGAAGACATTTGGTATATCATCTTTACAGGCTGAAGTTATTGCTAACTTAGGATCTAAAGGTTATACTAAAGAATACTATGAGAAATTCAAAGAGACTAAAGTAAAACTTGAGGAAGAGATAGCTAATATTGAAAAAATCCTTGAGTCTCCTACAGGTATCGATGATGAGATTAAACGACAACTAGAAGAGGGTATAGAAAAATATGGAACTCCAAGAGCTTCTAGGATCATTGGAGACGAAGACGAAACTATTGATTCTAGAGATGTTATTATTGGTATCACTTCTGATGGATTCATAAAGAAAGTAATACAAGATGGTACTGGATCTATTGGTCCTGTATCTAAAGATTCTCAAGCGATGCTTTCAGCTTTTGTTTGTAATAATACAGACAGTATTATAGTATTTGATTCAGTAGGTTATAAGCATCTTATACAAGTATCTTCATTACCTGTATTTACTAAAAGTAATTACGGTCTTTCATTGTCTAAATATTGTAAAATAGGTAATGCTAAGCCTATATCCAGCAGTGTCGTAAATAGGGATATAATAAATAGTGAAATCACATATGTGATAATCACTAAAAATGGATTTGGAAAGGCGCTTGATCTGAAGACTCTCGTAAGAAAAAATGGTGATGATTTAACATCCTCATCAATAATAAATCTGTCAGAAGATGATGAAGTTTCTGTTGTGAAAACATTAACCTACGAAGATATTAATGAGATAACGTATATAATCATTTATACTGATTATGCCGATGGTATAAAATTACCTATTGAAGAAATACCAGTACAATCTATTCAATCAAAAGGAACCAGGCTTATAAAATTATCAGGAAATGAAAAAGTATTTGGTGCTAGTGTTATAAGATATGGTAAAAATGATTATCTTGTTTATGTAACATCAAATGGTAAAGTTAAGAAAACAGAATCTAGATTCTTCCCTGCTATGGAAAGAAAAGATTCACCGTTATGTTTAGTGAATCTTGATGAAGGTGAACATCTTGTTTCTGTTAAAGCTTGTTCTGATGACGATTATGTAACATTCTTTAAGAAGAAAGGTGATAAGGAAACCTTATCAATTAAAGATATTCCATTAAAGACTCGCGCAGCAAGAGCTGAAAAGATGATTAAGCTTAAGAAAGGTGATGTAGTTCTTTCTATGATTATAACTGATTAATATTAAAGGGTGGAAAATAATTTTCCACCCTTTAATATTTTATATGGAGGTGAATACAAATGCAACTTAATATTGAAAATAGTAAATTTATTCGTGATAATATACTAGAAGAAAATATTGAAGATGAAAGTTTACGAGAAATGATCACATATATGAAAATCCCGGTTATATCAGACAGAGTCGTCACACGGGTTGATAATTCAGGTGTAGCACTACTAATAAGGTTTATAAAAGATTATATTGCAGGATATAGAAACTATTCTATGTCGTTGAGAGATAAAACTGGTGTTAATAGTGATGAAGACATAAAATTCGTGTACACTTATAAAGGCGCGACTGATAAGTTTACATTCTGTCATATATATTTCATGGCTCAAATAATATTTGATAGATATTTCGATAAAAGAAATCCTAAATATAAAGGATATGATACAGAAAAAGTGGATTTATCGTATATTTTTGATTTTATGAATTTTATCAAAGAGTTAGATTCTAAGCTTATTTCATATTATAAAAAACAGTCACTTGCTAAACATAGAGATATATTACGTAACTCACCTATAGGTCAAACGGTGCTCACTGATGGTTTTTCGTCATTAAGTAATTTATTCTCGGCTCTTGTAGGATTACTATCCATAAAAGAAAGACCTTTTGAAATTGACGATGCTGTAATTTTTATGGAATGTAATGATTTCTTGAAAAATTTTTTGAAGTATATAAACGACGAAGATTTTGAAGAGCTATATGGATTATTATTTTCTATGTCAACGCTATTCTATGAGCATATCGATATAGTTAATACACACTTGAAAGCAAGTAAAAAATAAAGAGATACATATGTATCTCTTTATTTTTTTGTCATGTAATTACTTATTAGCAACTTCAACCTGGAATTTTCCGGCATTATTACTAAGGATACCGATGGCATTTGCAAGTGCAATAACATTAGGTCTACCACTAACATTAACGGAATCTAATGCACCCATTACAATGTTATAGTCTTCCTCGGTAAGTCCTATAATATTTACCAGTTTAGGTTGAGAGGCGATTGGAGGAAGTGGTGTCGGAGCATCTCCAGATATAGCATCCTCAACTTTAGTTTCTACACCACCAGCTTCCTTTTCTTCTACAGCAAGTACAGGTTCTTTTACCTCTTCTACTTCTACAGCTTCTGCATCATTTTCGTATAGAACGGTACTACTCATAATTAGAGTCCTCCTTTTATTTTGATTAAAATAACGTTTTATAGTGAATTATATTTCACATATTTTTCTAACAATAGCTTCATTATTTAACATCTTAATATATTCTTTATTGACTTTAGCTAAAAGTAATAAAGTATTCTTCACAACTTTTCCACCAAACCCTGGGATACCACCTTGATATGCTGTATAGCATCCAACAGCACACCACCAACCATTACTAGCAGCCGATATACCTGTATTAGTCGAAGACTTTTTTAAAGCGTTAGATTCAGTCATATTTGATATATTTGTAAATCCAGATAAAGTTGTGGAAATATACGGGTTCGATGTTTGTTTCCATCTATAAATTTTACCAGGCTCTTCTATTGGTTGTAAGGCTATAAACTCAAAAGCATTATTATTTAAAAACCAAGCTTGAGCGTCTTGTAATAAATATAATCTTGAGTACAGACCACCAATATGATTATTATTCCAGTTACTATTTGTAAATAGATAAGAAGCATTATTATTATAATGATCAAGGAGTGTCATGAATATAGAGCCATCATCCGCTTCATAATATTCATGATAATAATCCGTAGTAAAATTATTTTTTCTAAATTTAGGAGCAGTTGTTGTCTCATAGATCTCAGGAACATACATATCAAGATTTAAACCTATAGAAGCTGTTTGCTTATATAATGTTTCTATATCCATATCACTTAATGCTACAGCAAAAATTTTAAAGTCTGATATTCCACCTTTAAAATAAGATCCGGCGATACTATTAAGAGATCCATTAGCTTCAGCTCCAATAATCAATCCATTGTTTACATAAAATAATGGCGTTTTAGTTGTATATGAAGTTTTGGATGAATCAAGATTTCCATCCAAATATAGTTTAACAGATTTACCATCTACAGTAAAAGCTACATGATGCCAGCCTACAGTAAGACTTCCTGTACTTGTCCAACTCGTATATGTATTTGAACTAGCACCCATTCCAACAAATAATTGTATTTTACCATTCGCTAAATTTAAAGACCAGCCACCACCTTGAGTACATGACGCTATGGTACCAGATATATCAGTAGCTTGTACTTCTATCCATGTAGATACAGATAATTCATCTCTGACAAATGTCCCATTTCCGCATAACACCGCATTATTACTTCCATTAAATTCATAATAATTTTGATGCCTGATTCCAGCAGGAGAATCTTTTAGTGTTGGAGCAGCCGATGTAAAACTAGTATGGTTATTATACCCAGAACAATCACAGAATGTAGATTCCTCGTTCAAAGGATAATGTCCAACTAGTCCTCTTGATATTTCATAAATTTCTCTTCCAGAAATACATTCATCCCATATTCTAACATCATTAACCTGTCCGGTAAGAGGGAAATATGTTTCTGTATTTGTATATACGTGTGACATTTTACCGACAGTAAAAGCATTACTAGCTTCTTGATAGTTAGCCTCAACATAGCCTACAGTTTTAAGTAATGTACCATTAAGATATATTTCAATACCAGATTCAGCATATACTATACCAACATGATACCATATATCATACGTTATAGTTGTGATATTACTTGATGAGGTTGTACCATATCTAAGCGTAAGTATATTACTATTAGCTGGTAAGAATATATTAAATCCATATACTGAATAATCTCTTCCTTGACAAACTATATGCTGTTGCAATGATGATTGTGAAGCTTTAAACCAAAATGCTATTGAAAAATTTTTAGTAGGTAAAACTGCGGTTCTGTATAAACAGTTAGCACAATTACCTGTAAAAGTTGCACTCTTGCCAAGTTTTCCATCATTAAAAGGGACAGACCCCATCACCGATAATGGTGTTGAATCTAAACCATAATTTTTTGTATCCTTTATAAGAGGATACCATGCAATAAGACCCATAGTTAAGTCCTCCTTT
>Ga0247611_10011287_pt1 | contig 10330 bp, 13 predicted proteins | sample 177DNAGHGhighgp2_FD_192422 | JGI IMG/M metagenome (GOLD analysis project Ga0247611, IMG submission 192422) | Sheep rumen microbial communities from Palmerston North, Manawatu-Wanganui, New Zealand - 1770 DNA GHGhigh gp2 | ecosystem: Host-associated > Mammals > Digestive system > Stomach > Rumen... | reverse complement strand
GATGTCAAGTGTGAATCCGTCAGGGTGCTCCTGACTGTAAGCCCATATTTTGTCTGATATTACTTCAATGTTGTTCTTTTCAATCTTGTTGGTTGAGCGTTGTGAAACAGAAGATGTCCCACAAGCACAGAGGAAGAACAATGCTATTTGAACAATTAATATAAGAGGTATGCCATATCTGAACTTCTTATGCAAAGTCTTGTGATGCCACACTCTCATTCCCAGCCAAGCCCCGATGCTCCCACCTATTATTGCCATTCCAAGTAGAGTAGCCTCAGGAATCCTCCACATTGATTCTTTTGCCTTCCACTTGTCGATACCATACATGATGAAAGTGACTACGTTGATAACAACAAGGTAGATAAGCAATGCATCACCCCGCGTAGTAAGTCTTTCAATCATATCTATCAAGTACTCAACCATTTTATTACGATCCCTTTTTGCAAAGGTACTCTTTTTTTACTTGATTTTCAATAATTATTTTATGGCCAAGGTTTCATCCCTAATTGGTGCAGGATGCATCGGACAGGCAATCATCCGCCGTATTTTGATAGGGATGCAAGTCTCTCTGCCATCCGCTTTCCTGCATCGAATGCCTTTTGCAGATCTTCTTCCCAATGCTCCTCACGGTACTGACGCTTGTTTTCTTCTGAGAATCCTGCCAGTTCAAAACGTTCGTAGTTCTTCACCTGGTAGGTATTATAGGCAATAAGATGCTCAGGCTCGCCATGGGCAGCTTTGATACAGTATTCCATTGAACCATAGCCTTGGCTGTTGTTCCTTTCTGGAGTCCCATTCATGGTCTCCACTAACACTACAGGCATCTTCTTTGGGGCAGTTATGCTGTAGTCGTTATATGAAAGCCAGGGAAATGCCAGGCGCTCTAGAAACGCACGCATCTGACCTGTCACATCGCCAAAGTATATCGGTGAGCCTAATACCAGGCCATCGGCATTGGCTATATCTTCCAGTATAGGGGTCAGTGCATCCTTGAACTTGCAGATATTAGATGCCTTGCCTTTCACCTTACAAGCCATACACGACATACATCCTTTATAATCGATGCCATAAAGACGTATGGTCTTTACTTCAATGTCGCTACTTACAGAGGCAACTCCATCAGCAAATTTCTGTAGCATCGACGCTGTGTTGAAGTTCTTTCTCGGCCCTCCATCAATTATGATAACCTTCTTCATTTTACAATTCTATTATATGGGTTCAACTTATATGTATTTCTTTCTTATGACAAAGATAATTATTTTGTGCATTATTTTGTATTTTTGCATTAAATAATTGTTCAATAGTGGGTAATAATTATAGGACTTCATGTTATGTCACAACCTAAATTCATAATAACATTAGACGGGGTGCTTCGCCTCGGTATGGTCAATCTTCATAAAGACCTGCTGCAACCAGGTGACCAGTGCATCGGCGGTGGCTATTATCGCTTTGATTATATTGCCAACCGCCTTTTGCTTGATCGTGCTTCATATGATTATGGCACCCCCAAATGGCATTTACTGGATACTCTGAAAGTACCTTCTGTATATCGGGGGCTGGGCATTGTATATTCATACGATGATAGCTATCATGAAGATTTCTTAGTAAGTGACGAGCTTCAGATAGAGTATTATGATTGAATCTTTATTGCTTGTTTCTCCTTATATTAAAAATACATTGATGCCCTATTTTGTAAGAAAACAAATTAAGTTTTATAATTATGGAACAGTTCAGACCTATGAGACGATTCCGCCAACAGCTATCTGATGATGAGAGCGTTGGTATATTGAAGAAAGCAACATCTGGCACATTGGCGTTGTTGGGTGATAACGGCTATCCATACGCTGTGCCTATCAGCTATGTATATGCAGAAGGGAAACTTTATTTACATAGTGCCTTGAGTGGTCACAAGGTAGATGCCATCCGTAATTGCGATAAGGCTTCCTTCTGCGTTATCGAACAAGACAACATTCATCCAAAGGAATTTACTACCTATTTCCGTAGTGTGATAGCCTTTGGGAGAATACATATAGTAGAGGATGATGCTGAGAAGATGCAGGCAGCACGTTTGCTTTCTGAAAGATATAACCCAGGCGATGATGAAGGCTTTCAGAAAGAACTTGAAAAAGGTTTTGCCCGTATGCTGGCCATCCGCTTTGATATTGAGCATCTTACTGGCAAAGAAGCAATAGAACTAGTAAGGAAGAAATAAAGAAAGCCCAGACTTTTATAAGTCTAGGCTTTTCTTTAGGGATAGATAGATTCTTATTTCACCTGATATAATTTCTTGCCTATCTCAACAGTTATACCCGTTAACTTCATGAAAGTTAAGTCTGTGTCAGTAAGAGCATCTGGATGCGCTTTTGTTACACTTGGGTACATAGCAAGAAACTGTTTCCGAACTTCAGGCGTTTCTGCCTCTACTAACTTGCAGCTAATGCGTGCCCAATTACGACTGTCCTTAGGATAGAATACAATCTGGATATTGGGGTTCTTTTTTACATGTTCGTAAACATCCTTTGATTTACGAGTCATGGAATACACCTCACCATTATATACATCAATAAAAGTTACAGGACGAACACAAGGAAGGTTGCCATTAACAGTTGCAAGGTAATAGTGGCCACATTCTTTTAACATTGTTACAAGTTCTTGAGAAGTCATGACCTCTGCTACATTTGCTTTTGAAGTGGCCGAAGTACGTCCATCAATTTTCTGAGCATAAGACATAGAGAATGCCACTAAGCTTATAGCTAAGATTAAAAGGAATCTTTTCATGTTGTTTTATGCTAAATTAATACATTACTTTACGCTATATACATTCTTACCCACTACAGCAGTAATGCCCACCAGTTTCATGAAAGCATAATCAGGATCATCAACTGGATGCGCTTCTTTCATGCTGGGGTATTTGTCAAGGAAATGAGTGCGAACCTCGGGGGTTTCAGCTTCCACCAATTTGCAGGTGATACGCATCCAGCCACGTCCTTCGTTGGGGAATGCTGCAATTTGCACCTTAGGATTCTTTACCAGTTGCTTATATACATCCTTGTGTTTGCGGGTCATGAAATACACCTCACCGTTGATGACATCGCAGAAACTGAAAGGACGGACACGTGGCTGATCACCATCCATAGTAGCAAGGAAATACTTGCCACAACTCTCCAAATATGCCACGAAATCTTCAGGACTCATAGTATCGGTAGCCTTTGGAGTGGCAGATGTTGTTGCATCTTGCTCGGTTGGAGTCTCTTCGGTCTGTTGAGGCTGAGCCTCTTTCTGTGAGCAGGAAATCAGGCATGTTGTCAATGCGACAGCCATCATCATAAATATCTTTCTCATATTTTACAGTTTTATTAGTTATACATTTATTTATTCGACTGCAAAATTACTACTACTTTATAGATGCATGATTACCCGTTTTTCCACAAAAATTGCAATAATTACCCAAAATGCTTGCCCTTTTGCCAAAAGATATGTAATTTTGCCTTATGACAACCAAAGATTTTGACATTCAAAAGCAAGATATCCTTATCTGTGATGACATATTGGAAGCATGTTGTGGTACCTACAATGATTATCTGCTGCATATTTTCATCACTCAAGGAGGTATGAGTTTTAGGATGGACAATAAAGTCTATCATGCACAGTCAGGAAGTGGTATTATTCTCCTTCAAGGCATGACGCTACATGATATCCTTTTGAGTGAAGATACAAAAGCTGTCATCCTGTTGAAGTCAAGAAGGTATCATCTCGCCCATCCACAGAGAACGCCCCACAATATCAAGGGGCTTACCTATTATTACGATAATCCCATTATGCAGATGAACTCCCAAGATATGGAGTTGTGCCTGCGTGATTTGGATGACATCAAGTGCCGCTTGTCACAAACAGACCATATCTATCATCAAGAAACATTAGATCGTTCGGTGGAGAATTTTGTCTATGATATTTTCCACATCTACAGTAAGTGTAACGGTCAGCAGGCATCAAAAGGGGGTAGGGAGGCACAGTTGGCTCAACAATTTATCGATTTGTTGCAGCAATATGTGCGCCAGAAAAGAACAGTTGAGTTTTATGCCGAAAAGTTATTTGTCACTCCCAAATACCTGTCCAGGATTTGCCTGCAATCTACTGGTCACAATGCCTCTTATTGGATTACCCATTTTACTTTGGCACAGATTATGGAAGAACTGACTGCTACTGATCGTACGTTCACAGATATCAGTAATGATTTCAATTTCCCTTACCTATCACACTTTACTCGTTATGTAAAGCAGCACTCAGGTAAGACGCCTTCAGAATACAGAATAAAGAGGTAAAAGAATCCGCCATCTGCATGATAGCAAATGGCGGAAACTATTATATTTTCTTTATAAACTTTGCTGGGTTTCCGCCTACGATGGTATTTGGAGCAACATCCTTCGTCACTACGGCACCAGCTGCCACAACAGCATTCTCTCCAATGGTCACACCAGGCAGAATGATAGCCCCCACACCAATCCATGCACGGCTCTTGATATGTACTGGCTTGCAACGCAATACCATGCGATTGTCAAAGTCGTGGTTGTCGGTCACGATGCGCACGTTAGGTCCGATCATTACTCCGTCATCTATGGTGATGCCGCCAGCTGCCATGCAGGTTAGCGAATGATTCACAAATACACCTTTCCCGATTTTCATTTGGCAACCAAAGTCGATTTGGATAGGAGGCATCAGATAGCTCGTCTTGTCAAGTCCACCGTTGAAAAGTTCTTCTTCCATAGGACGCACCAGCTCAGCGTTTGGCTCAGTGGTGTTCACCTTAAAACAAATATTGTTGCAACGTATCATCTCCTTGATGGCTTCTGCATATTCGGGTGTTGACATATCAACATCAGCCCCTGAACTTAACTGATTGAAAATATCCATATCTTTTTCTTTTTTAATTTCATTGCAAAGTTATAACGAAAAAGGCAACCCATTGTTAACTGGATTGCCTCTGAACTTTCACATTTTACGGAATGTGCCTATTACTATAAATTTCTGTTCAGTACTTCACTGACATCAGCTGTTGCAGGTTGGGGTTGCCATTTGCTCATCAGTTCGCAAACCACCACACCTTCTTCATTAGTTAGCGTATGGAGGTAACAGTCATCAGCTGTATGTGACATACTACACGTAAGTGTGTCGTCAAGATAAGTCTCGTGTAGCCAATGAACGGTAAGAGAAGCCAAAGTTTGCGATGTCAGTACCTCATCAGGCATTGTCAGCAGAGCTATACTTATATAGCTGCGGTTGCTCACGTGAAAGTTGAAGTCAAGATCAAGACGAGTGGCACGATGCTGCATCTGCAAGTCGAATGATTGTGGCTTAGGAAACCTTACTTTCTTATGACTTCCAGTCATCAGCTCTGGCACAATAGTCAACTTTTCTGCAAGAAAATCAGTAGGTTCCAACCGCTTGGTGTCGAGATTAAGGATATTCCATTGGCTGGTGCCGCTAGCTATTAACTGTTCATTATCCTTGCGTACAATGCGGAAGTCACAATAGATGCGGAGTGAAGTCAGTTCGCTCACCCATAGTTCTACAGTAAAGTCTTCCGACCAGTAAGTGACAGTTGGTTGTATATCTATATGGACCTCGGTGATGACCCACATCCGATGTTGTTTTACAATGTCGAATGCTGCGAAGTTATGGATAGTCATCAAGCGTGCAAAACTATCTTGGAAGTACATCAGCAGAGCATTAGGTGTAAGCTTGTAAAGTGGTGTAATGTCTGATGCTGTCGATGTATATGTATGTCTGTATTTTCCCTCAAGCATATTATATTTCTTCTGAATTATTATGCAAATGTACGAATAAATACAACGTAAATAGCGACATTTTGTAAAAAAAGTTTATGTCATTCTTCTATTATACGTAATACCTCAGGTGGTTTCTTATCGAGTTTTGTGACTTTTGAAGCGCATTTCGTTTGATGCAAGCAAACCCTGTGTTGAATACTTTCAAACTGGGAACACGATACTAGCAAGCCATGAAATTCTCATGATTATTTCTGCGTTTAGTGGTAGCCGAAGGGTTGTCCACCCGTTGGGGCGGTAGAAGAAGGTGGGCTTACTTCCTCTAAGCCCTCCTTTTACTACCGCTAAATGGGATGCTTACTCCGACTAAGCCACCATTTCTTTTTTTTCTCGTGAGGTTTTTATTTTTCCCTCGTGGGGAAAAAAGTTTTTTTGCATAAACACCCCAACACTTCATTTTTTTATGATTATCAAACTGAGTTTCTGTTTGTTAAGCTTATGAAGTGATGCGCTAACACTTCATATCTCCTCATATCATTTAATTATACGTATGAAGTCATTATGAAGTGTTATGAAGTGTTGAGATACCTCTTCATGCATATAATCAATTGTATTTGTGAAACTTATAATGAAAATATGAAGTGTTGGGGTGTTTACTCGTGTTTTCCTTTCTGCACAAACTCTCAAAAAAACTCTTCACTCTTCACAAATATGTCATAATACACTGATATATAACGCGATAAATGCGTGAAGAGTTTACGCAACTCTTCACATCTCTTCACACCTCATCACACCTTGTCATCTTTTGACTAAACCGAAAATAGTTTACTTTGACGTGAAGGCCTGTGAAGACTTGTGAAGAGGCAAAGCAACTCTTCACGTAGTAAATAAGTTGTGCCACAGTTATTTATACTGCATCTGTGAAGAGTGAAGAGTTTTTTACGATTTTCTCTGTTTCCATGGGCTTTCAACCTTATGCTTTGCGCCCTGCATTCTTATGCTTTTAAGCCTCCAAACCTATAGTTTGTAGCCTGCAACTTTATGGTTTTCAGCCTTCAAAAATAATATTAGTCAGTCACCACATCCTCGAAATGCTCTTTGCTCCAATTGATGAGGGCAGTGATTACTGGCATCAATGATTTTCCTGTTTCAGTGAGCGAATACTCAACTCTAGGTGGTACCTCTGGGTATACTTGACGATGTACCAGGTGGCTCTGCTCTAGATTCTTCAGTGTCTGCGAGAGCATCTTTTGGGAACAGTCAGACATGAAGCGTCTGATTTCATTAAAACGCATTATCCCTGTATCGCTCTTATTGAGAAGAAAAAGTACGAGCATGGACCACTTGTCGCCAAAACGACTGATAACATTCCTGATTGGACAAGCCAAATATTCTGCTTTAATATCTGCCATAACTGTTGATTTTTCTGCAAAAGTAGCAAATGGTTACCAGGTTTCGATAATATACTATGTTAATATGAGTTAAAGTGTTTTTTAGCAAAATCCTATCACTTCGCAATTCCTACTTTTTGGTAACTATGTTACTTCACAGTGCCTTCTTGCACGGATGATTATAGTATCGTATCTTTGCAATGTCAAAACGAATTAATAACAATTTAAACAATATGAATTATGAAAAAGATTGAGACTATTAAGTGTGGTAAAAACTACAGCGCAGTAAGCGTAGGTAAGATGAATGAGATTATTGAGCATGAGCTTCCCATGGGACCAAATGTAACTATTCAGGGTAAGGTGTTCGCAGGACAGGCAGTTGGCGCAACAGGCAGCGAATTCTCTTTCCAGACACTGGTGCCAGGACAAGACAGTGGTTTCCTGCACACGCATAAGACACATGAGGAACTTTACTTCATCCTGAAGGGAGAGGGACAGTATCAAGTTGACGGTGAAATATTTCCCGTTAGTGAGGGTACCATTATCCGTGTAGCTCCCGAGGGCAAGCGTGCGTTAAAGAATACAGGTAGTGAGAACTTGACAATGCTCTGTGTACAGTATAAGGCAAATGCCTTCACTGAGGCTGACAGCCCTATGACTGATGGTAACATTCTGCAGGAACCGCTTAAATGGTAAAACAACTATGATGCAAAAAGCACTTGATTTTTTGTGCAGCCACAATGAGATTGCCTTCGCTACATGTGAAGGCAATCTGCCTAAATTGCGTATGTTCCAAATTATGAAGCAGGAAAATAACCTGCTTTATTTCGCTACTTCTGCCAAGAAGACTGTATGGAAGGAACTGAAGCAGAATCCCAATGTTGAAGTGCTGGCTTATGCTGATAACATATCTGTACGTTGCTCTGGTATGGTGAACTTCGATGTGGAGGATGATGTGAAACGATGGATATACGACAACAATTCCGTACTGTCTCGTCTCTATAGCAGTTATGATCAATTGGAGTATTTCTGCCTGCCTATTGCAGAGATGGACTATTATGACTTATCGCCGACTCCTCCTGTGTTCCTTCATTTTGACCTGATGGCAGGTGAGGTGGGCAAAGGTTTTGTTGGTGATAGATTCAAATGATTTATTCATAATTCGAATATTTTTTGTAACTTTGGCTTCGCCGAACTTACTTGCACTCGGAAAAGCAAAGAAAATCAAGCTTTCCCTTGACTTTTCTCTCGCTTTTTGTAACTTTGTGGTTGAAAAAATTAACGAATTATGAAAGGTATATTATCAACATTTGCCATAGGGTGTTTGCTGATGACTAGTTCGGTGAGTGCACAGAGCACTGCTGAACCATTTCAGACAGGTAAGCGTTATAGCGTGATTATTGACAATGACTTTATGGGTGATCCTGATGGGTTGTTCCAACTGGTTCACCATGCATTGTCTTCATCTTGCGATATCAAAGGCATCGTGGGTGCGCACCTTAGCGGCAATGGACGAGGCTTCTTCAGAGATTTGCAAGGCAAGGATGAGGCTGATATGTCTGTTAATAAAGTGAACGAAGCCTTGGAGGTGATGGGCATGAAGGGGCAATTCAAGGTGGTGCCTGGGGCTCCTGTAAAGATGACTGACTCTAATAAGCCTGTGGAATCAGAAGGTGCTCGTCTTATTGTGGAGGAGGCATTGAAGGCAACACCCGAGAAACCTCTGTATGTGTGCGTGGGTGGTCCTCTGACAGACATCGCTTCTGCTTGGCTGATGAACCCTGAAATTGGTAAGAATATCATATTAATATGGATTGGTGGCCAGGAATATAAGGAAACTGGGGCTATTGTGCCGCCTGGCTATTCCATGCCTGAATACAATCTGAACTTGAGCATTGCTGCTGCACAGGTGGTGTTCAACAAGAGTGACATGCGTATCTGGCAAATCCCTCGTGACGTATATCGGCAGTGTATGTACAGCATGACGGAACTAGAGGTGAAAGTGCGTCCTTATGGGAAGCTGGGAGCTTACCTCTATGACTCACTGGCTAATCTGATGAAACAGTTTGGTGCTCGTGGCTCAATGGGGGAGACCTACATACTTGGCGATAGCCCGTTGGTACTAATGACGGCGTTGATGAGCAACTTCGAGACTGACCCTGCGTCGTCGCACTATCAATATGTGACTATCCCGACTATAGCTGATGACGGTAGCTACCGCTATAACCACGGTGGGCGTCAGATTCGTGTGTATGACCGTATTGACACGCGTCTGATGTTTGCTGATATGGAAGCTAAACTTCAGCTTTTTGCCAATAAAAGGCCATGACATATGTATTTAACAAATAATATAATAAAAAACTACAAATTATGAATAATCAATTAAATAAAGCATGTAAAGAAATATATCTGGCAGGAGGTTGCTTTTGGGGGGCAGAGCATTTTTTCAAGCAGATTGAAGGGGTAGTGGAAACCGAAGTGGGTTTTGCCAACGGACACACGGAGAACCCAACTTATAAAGAGGTATATACTGACCAGACAGGCTTTGCAGAAACAGTGCGCGTCAAGTATGATCCGCTGGTGGTGGATCTTGAATTTCTGTTGCAGATGTTCTTCAAAGCCATTGACCCTACCAGCCTGAACAAGCAGGGGCATGACGAAGGAACTCGCTACCGCACGGGTATCTATTATACCGATGCTGAAGATTTGGTGGTAATAGAGAAAGTGTATGCCACAGAACAACTACACTACGATCAGGCTTTCGTGGTGGAAAAACTTCCGTTGCAGAACTTCTATACAGCTGAAGAGTACCACCAGGACTATCTTGACAAGAACCCTGCAGGCTACTGCCATTTACCCCAGTCTTTGTTTGAATTTGCTAAAAACGCCTCTGCCAAGTATACTGCAACTAAACGTAACTGAAAAGTTTACTGACCGAAATTGTGATTATAGTTATCAAAGATGATTAGTTAACGATCACCTTTTTTTGAGAAAATAGCGAGATTTTTAATTAAGTATTGTATCTTTGCAGCTATGAATTCGACGAAGAAACGACATTTAACATCGTGGATACTATTGGCCATTTTTGTGCCAATGCTGTTATTCTCGTCGTTTCATGTGCATGAGGAAGGTGTTCCGTTAACCTTAACGGAATGT
>Ga0247611_10011285_pt1 | contig 10330 bp, 7 predicted proteins | sample 177DNAGHGhighgp2_FD_192422 | JGI IMG/M metagenome (GOLD analysis project Ga0247611, IMG submission 192422) | Sheep rumen microbial communities from Palmerston North, Manawatu-Wanganui, New Zealand - 1770 DNA GHGhigh gp2 | ecosystem: Host-associated > Mammals > Digestive system > Stomach > Rumen ... | reverse complement strand
TGATCGCTGGCATGGCGATGGTTGCTCTTGCCTACATGGGCATGGCCAATCCCGAGCCTAACAAGGTGGCGTTTATCACGATCTACACGTTGAGCGTAGCGTTTTATATGCCCACGTTGGCCTTGTCCAACACTGTGGCCTTCACGCTGCTCAAGGACAACGGCATGGATACCGAGAAGGACTTCCCGCCCATCCGCGTGTTTGGCACTATCGGCTTCATTGCCACGATGTGGTTTGTGAACTGTGCTGTGCTCGACGGCGGCAGCTTTAGCTTCACGCTGGGCGAGAACGCTAACAAGTTCCAGTACACCTACATGCAGTTCATGGTGTCAGGTCTGTTGAGCTTTGTGCTGTTCTTGTACTGCTTGACCTTGCCGCAGTGCAAGTTGGTCAAGAAGGAGTCTCAGTCGCTTGTCGAGTCGCTGGGCTTGAACGCCTTTAAACTGTTCAAGACCAAGAAGATGGCCATGTTCTTCATCTTCTCGGCATTGTTGGGCATGTCACTGCAAGTGACCAACGGATTTGCAACCCCCTACCTGACCCATTTCAAGAGTGATCCCGCTATGGCCGACACCTTTGGCGCTAACAACGCTACCATGCTCGTGTCGCTCTCGCAGATTGCTGAGGCGTTGTGCATCCTGCTCATCCCGTTCTTCCTCAAGCGCTATGGCATCAAGGTGGTTATGTTGATTGCCATGTTCGCCTGGGTATTGAGGTTCGGCTTCTTCGGTGCCGGTAACCCCGCATGGCCTGGCGTCATCCTGATCGTCCTCTCTTGCCTGGTTTATGGTGTTGCATTTGACTTCTTTAATGTATCTGGCGGCATCTTTGTCGATAAGGAGTGTGACCCAAACATCAAGGCATCGGCCCAAGGTCTGTTCATGCTTATGACCAACGGTTTGGGCGCTACCATTGGCACACTGGCTGCAGGTGCGATTGTCAATAGCCTGTGCCACTGGACCGATGACGGCTTCCTGGTGGGCAACACCGCTACTAGCTGGAGTACAGCATGGTACATCTTCGCTGCATTTGCTCTTGTAGTGGCCGTGTCGTTCATGTTCCTGTTCAAGTACAAGCACGAGCGCGCCAAATAAACTAACTATTCCTGAGAATGCACCGTTTCTATTGTCCTGATATAGCTGACACTTTGACGCTGGGCGAGGATGATTCCAAGCACTGCGTCAAGGTGTTGCGCATGGGCGAGGGCGATATCATCGAGGTGGTTGACGGGAAAGGTACCTTATACTCATGCCGCATCACGGTGGCGCATCCCAAGCGGTGCGCCATTGAGGTGCAGGATAAATGCAACCAGCCTCCCCATTGGGGAAACAGCATCACGCTGGCCATTGCCCCCACCAAGAACATGGACCGCATGGAGTGGCTCGTCGAGAAGTGTGTCGAGATGGGCGTGGACCGCATCATTCCGTTGCGTTGCCACAACAGTGAACGCACGGTGCTGAAGACCGAGAGACTGCGCAAAATTATGGTCTCGGCCATGAAGCAGTCGCTCAAGGCAACATTGCCACGTCTCGACGAGATGACCCCGCTGGACCAAGTGCTGGCTGAGCCATTTGACGGCATTCGCTGCATCGCTTACTGTGACGAGATGCTGCCTCGGGAAGAGCGTCGCACCCTCGCTGACGTTTGCCAGCCAGGAAAAGATGCGCTGGTACTCATCGGTCCCGAGGGTGACTTCAGCCCCGAGGAAGTGAAGGCCGCTATCACTGCAGGTTTTGTGCCGATGACGCTGGGCGAGAGCCGCTTGCGCACCGAAACCGCCGGCTTGATGGCTGTCGCTGCCCTCCATGTGCTGGATATGAGAAATAAACACTGATAATTATAACACGATACATCGAGATATGTTGAAAGAACTATTGGCATCGCCGCGACACAACTTCTTCCTGCTCGCTGGCCCCTGTGTGATTGAGGGCGAGCAGATGGCGATGGATATTGCCGAGAAAGCACTCAAAATTACCCAGGAACTGGATATCCCTTATGTGTTCAAGGGCAGTTACCGCAAGGCCAACCGCTCGCGCATCGACTCGTTTACCGGCATCGGTGACGAGAAAGCGCTGCGCATCCTGCGCAAGGTGGGCGAGACATTCAATATTCCCGTGGTGACCGATATTCACGAGCCTGTAGAGGCCGATATTGCCGCCGAGTATGTCGACGTGCTGCAGATTCCCGCTTTCTTGTGCCGACAGACCGACTTGCTGGTTGCCGCAGCCCACACGGGGCGCATGGTGAACATCAAGAAGGGCCAGTTCCTCGCTCCCGAGTCGATGCGCTTTGCCGTGCAGAAGGTTCGCGATGCCGGTAATGATGAGGTGACCATCACCGAACGCGGCACCACTTTTGGCTACCAGGATCTGGTAGTGGATTTTCGTGGTGTACCCGTGATGCAGGCCTTTGCTCCGGTTATCGTCGACATTACCCACTCCCTGCAGCAACCCAACCAGGGCGGTGGTGTGACCGGTGGACGTCCCGAACTCATCGAGACCCTGGCGCGCACCGCCATTGCGGCTGGCGCCGACGGCCTTTTCCTTGAGACCCACCAAGACCCGTCGCAGGCTAAAAGCGATGGTGCCAACATGCTGCGTCTGGATCTGCTCGAGGGTTTGCTGCACCGCTTAACGAGCCTCAAGCAGGTAATCAACCAGATAGATAATATTTACTAATAGCCCCCTATTGCGAAATATAATGACGACCACAAAAAGAATGCTTTTCGTTTCGCTTATCATGGCCATGAGTGCGATGATGGCGGTTGCCCAGAGTAATGATGCTGATGCTGCCATCAGGGACAAAATCACCAATGCTGTGATGAAAGTCTATGATGACCAGCTGGCCAAGGATCCGAACGATTATAACACCTTGTTCGCTCGTGCCCATCAGCACTACTACAATGGCGAATACACGGCAGCTTTAGCCGATGTGAACCAGGCCTTGCTGCTCACACCCAAAAAAGACCATGAGTTGCGCTTCGACGAGCACATCCTGCGCGCACGCATCAGCGAGGCTAGGCAGGACTATGCCAGCGAACTCGCCGACTTGCGGTTGGCTCAGGAGTTACAGCCCAAGTCTCTGGCCTGTACCGACATGATTGCCAAGGCCAATCTCAAGGCCGGCAATCTGGATGCTGCCGAGAAGGCCTTCAAGAAGATCCTGCATGCCGAGTCCATGAACTATGATGCCATGTATGGCTTGGCCCTGGTGGAACAACAGCGCAATAATCCCAAGGCAGCGATTGAGCAGGTGGATAAGGCGGTGAAAATCTTTCGTGCCGAGCCCCAGGTTTATGTGAACCGTGCCGATATCTTCATGCGTCAAGGTGATGTCAATTCGGCTCTTCAGGACCTGCTTGTAGGCATGTCGGTGGGAGATGGCGGCACTGCTGCCCAGAGGCTGTTTGATTTGAGCGATTCAAACTATGATGAGGTCATGCGCTCCCTGGCCGACCTGGCCAATAAAACCAATGATAGTGGCATGTACCGTTACCTCAGGGCAAGTATTGCCATGGACCATTGTCACTATGGCCAGGCATTAAGGGATTTGTATTTCGTCAAGCGCAATCACTTGTATGATGGCTCAGCCGTCTATTATAATATTGCCAAATGCTGTGTTGAGTTGGCTCGTTTTGACGAGGCGCTCATCCATGTGGACCAGGCGATTGAGATGTCACCCCAGGAGCCCGAGTATTACATTGTCAAGGCGCTTGCCGAGTTCAATGCTGGAGAAGGCGGTAACTATAGCGCTGCTATGCAGGTCCTCAACCGATGCTCAGCATTTGCCCCGCAGTATGTGCCGATGCTTTTGACCAAGGCCCACCTGTTAATCAATCAGGGCAAGGAAAAGGATGGCTTGGGCTATCTTAATGCAGCTATTGCCAACGAGCCGACCAATGCCGAGGCACTGTTCACACGCGCGATGTATTTTAAGCGTCATGGAGATGCCAATCTGCTTTCAAGGGATTTGAGGTCTCTTACCTTGCTGAGTGATGACGTGGTGGACTTGAAGGGCTTTGCCTTTAATGAGCAAGAACGTGATAACGAGGCATTTAACTGGCTATCAAGAGTGACCTCGGTCAATGAGCCGGGCGGTGAGAACTATTATTATGCTGCTGTCTTCATGGCGCTCAAGGGCGATGACTATAATGCCATTGACTATCTGCAGAAGGCGCTCGATAAAGGCTACGGTAGCTTGTATAATTTGAAATACAACGTCTTGTCACCGCTCACACTTCAATCGCTGCGTGACAAGCCAAATTTCACCCTCTTGGTTGATAAGTCACAACGCAACTTCATTGAGAGTGAGTGATTACGGTCTTTAATCGATTGATTAACACATAATTATTTAATGATGCCTCGGGCTACAAGAATATTGGCCAATCTCGTGTGGACGTTGTCGTTGATGGCGGCGCTCGTGTCGTGCTCGTCGACCAAGCATGTCCCCGAGGGCCAACTATTGCTTGACAAGGTGAACATCAATATCAACGACCCCCAAAGCAGTGTTGAGGCATCACAGCTCTATAATTACTTGCGTCAGAATGCTAACCACCGCGTGCTGGGCGGCTTGAAACTGCAGCTGGCATTCTACAACCTGTCGGGAAAAGATCCCAACAACTGGTTTAACAAGTGGATTCAGCGTGTGGGAACGCCCCCGGTGCTGTATGATAGCACACTCACGCTGGCGAGTGCTGACCAGTTGAGCGCAGCCTTGAGAAACCGGGGTTTCATGAAAAACTCGGTAACTTACCGCGTGAATGCCGACAGCGCGAAACGCAAGGCCAGAGTCGAATATGACATCACCCTAGGCGAGCCTTACCGCATCCGTTCCATTGACTATGATATCCCTGATGAGTCGTTGCGTGACGTCATTCTTGCCGACTCGGCCAGTTTCTCGGTGCATCCAGGTGATTTACTTGACTATAACAAACTGGAGGAATGGCGGCAGAGCATTACCGAGGCCTTGCGCAACAAGGGGTATTATGCCTTTAATAAGGAATACATCACGTTCATGGCCGATACGGCAGCCAATTCCTATGACGTGGACCTGACGCTCAATGGACGCGACCCGTACCGCAACGACCGCATGCCCTATTACACCCAGCACGCGCCGTTCTATGTGCGCAATGTCACCTATGTGATGAGCTATGACCCAGTGGCGATGCAGAACGGTTACTGGGGCATGGACACGGTGACCATGAAGAGTGGAGTGAGGGTCTTTGTGGGCGAGGATGATTACTTGCGCTCCGAGGTGCTTGACGAGTGCAACTTCATCGAGCCGGGCTCCCTCTACAGTGTTGAGGCCATCAACCGCACCTATCGCGCGCTGGGTCGGCTGAATGCGCTCAAGTCAATCAGCATCGACGTGAGGCCCGTGGGCAACGTTGATGGCGAGCTCATGGTGGATGCCTTTGTCCTGTTGCAGCCCGACAAGTCTCAGACCATCTCGGCCTCGCTCGAGGGCACAAACAGCGAGGGCGATTTGGGCTTTGGCATCGGACTGGACTATGAGCACCGCAATATCTTCAAGGGCGCCGAGGTGTTGGGCGCCAAGTTCAAGGTGGCCTACGAGAGTATCTCAGGTAACCTGGGCGGTTTGATCAATGATAACTACAGCGAGTACTCCACCGAGCTTGGTTTAACCTTCCCCAAGTTCATGTTCCCGTTCCTGAGGCGATCGTTCAAGCGCAAAATCCAGGCGTCGACGGCCTTCACCGTCAATTTTGACTATCAGGCTCGTCCCGAGTACACGCGCGTGATTGCTGGTGGAGCTTGGCGATATCAGTGGACCGAGCGTCACCGCCGTCTGTCCCACACCATCACGTTGTTTGACTTGAGCTTCATCAGTGTTCCCAAGTTTAATGACGAGTTCTTTGACCGCATCACCAATCCCTTGTTGCTCTATAGTTATCAGGACCACTTGATCATGAGGATGGGCTATAACTTCTACCGCACTAACAAGGCTGAGCTGAGTGTGTTGCAGATGGGGAATTTCCAGCGCAATGTATTCACAATTCGCGCCAATGCCGAGACGGCGGGCAACCTGCTCTATGCAATGTCTAAAATCTCTAAGCAACAGCCTGGTGAGGACGGAAGCTACAAATCGCTGGGCATTCGTTACTCGCAGTATATCAAAGCCGATGCCGACTATGCCTTCACCCACAACATCGACCGTCGCCAGTCGGTCGCCTTTCATGTGGGCGCCGGCATTGCCATCCCCTATGGCAACAGCGACGTGCTCCCCTTTGAGAAGCGTTTCTACAGTGGCGGTGCCAACAGTGTTCGCGGTTGGGGCGTGCGCACCTTGGGTCCTGGCAGCTACAACAGCAACAACTCCCTGTCCAACTTCATTTACCAGTGTGGTGACATCCGCTTTGATGTTAACCTGGAGTACCGTGCCAAACTGTTTTGGGTGGTCGAACTTGGCTTGTTCCTCGATGCGGGTAATATCTGGACCATCAAGGACTATGAGGATCAGCCAGGCGGCGTGTTCAAGTTCAACAAGTTCTATGAGCAGATAGCGGCATCCTATGGAGCCGGCATCCGTTTGGATTTCAAGTATTTCCTTGTCCGTGTGGATATGGGTATGAAGGCTCACAATCCCGCCAGCGGTCAAGACCACTGGCCCCTGTTATCCCCCAAGTTCAAGCGCGACAGCGAGTTCCACTTCTCCGTCGGCTACCCCTTCTAAAAACAAAGAGAACGGGAATAGTATCCCATTCTCTCATGTTATTGAATTCTTATCTTTTTCATTGTCGCTAGGCGACGGCGAAGATGATGATGAGCTCGGCGATCAAGACGCGCATGAACATCGTCAAGGGATAGACGGTGGCATAGGCGACGGCTGGCGCATCGTTGCCGGCTGTGTTGTTAGCGTAGCCCAATGCGGGCGGGTCGGTGGTGGCACCGGCGACGAGGCCCATGATGGTGCAGTAGTTGAGCCGGAGTTTGGCTCTTGCCACGACAACGGCAATCAGCAGCGGGATGATGGTGATGAGGAAGCCATAGAACACCCAGGTTAAACCATTGGCGCTCAGGATGGTCTCGACGAAACGGCCACCGGCGGCGATGCCCACCGAGGCAAGGAACAGGCATAGGCCCAACTCTCGTAGCATGAGGCTGGCGGCATTGCTGGTATAGGTAACCAGTTTGGCCTTGTAGCCATAGCGGCCGATGAGGATGGCGACGATGAGCGGTCCCCCCGCGAGACCAAGTTTCATGGGCACTGACATGCCGGGCAGCATGATGGGAATGGATCCCACGATGATACCCAGCACGATGCCGATGAACATCGTGAACAGGTTGGGGTGGTCCAGTCGCTTGTAGGAGTTGCCCATGCGCTTGCCCAGGCGGTCAACATCCTCCTCACGACCGACGACAGTGAGGCGGTCGCCAATCTGCAGCGACAGGTTGGGGCTGGCAAGGAGTTCGACGCCAGCACGATAGACGCGGGTGACATTGACCTTGTAGCCCTCGTGCAGGCGAATGGAGCCGATTTTGCGGCCGTTGAGTTCGCCTTGGGTGATCACGATGCGCTTGCTGACGATGCCCTTAGGCTCGGTCTCGAGTTGCCAGTCAAAGTCCACGTGGGGCCCGATGATAGCGTCGAAGATGTCCTGGTCGTGGGCGCTCATGACGATGCGCAGCACGTCGTCCTTTCGGATGATGGTCTCGCCCTGGGGAATCTCGACGGTGCCGTCCTCGCGCTTCATGCGCGAGATGGTGAAGTTGTGGTCGATGATGGCATGCAGGCGTGTCACGGGGATGTCATAGATGAGCTTGTTGGTCACCTGATAGGTGATGACGTGGGGCTTGAGTTGGCTGGCCTCCTTCTCGTGCTCGATGTCCTCAACCTCCTTGTCAACGTTGATTTTGAAGATGGCCTTGAGGAGTACCATCGACAGGATTATGCCCACGACACCAAGGGGATAGGCGGCGGCATATCCAAGGGACATCGACTCGTTGAGGTCGCCGGCGCGATCGCCCGCAGTCTCGATGAGGGCCTGCTGGGCAGCACCCAGTCCGGGTGTGTTGGTCACAGCGCCACTCATCACGCCCACCAGGTCGGTGATGGAGATATTGCCGGCAATGAAATAGATGGCGAAGGCCACAACGACGTTAAGCGCCACAATGAGCATCGCGACGCCATTGAGTTGAAGACCTTCTTGCTTTAACGAGGAGAAAAAGCTGGGACCCACTTGTAAACCGATGGAGAAGATGAACAGGATGAGGCCGAACTCCTGGATGAATTTGAGGGTGGCGCCGTCGACGGTCACACCCAGGTGGCCGATGAGGATACCGCAAAAGAGCACAAAGGTCGCTCCCAGCGAGATGCCGAAGATCTTGACATTGCCCAGCATGACACCCATCGCGATGACGATGGCATATATCAGAATGGTGTGGGCCACACCGTTACCTATCCATAATTCAGTGAACCAGTCCATTTTTTATAAGGTATTAGTTTTTAGCCGCTAGAAAAGACTTATTATACAATCGTGATCCCGTTCTCGACGATGCCGAGGATATCGACCGGGTTATTCACGATGACATTGGCGTAATACTCAACTAGCTCCTTCTTGCTGCGGAATCCCCAAGTGACACCCACCGAGTCGACACACGCGCGACGGGCGGTCTCCATGTCCACGCCACTGTCGCCCACGTAGAGGGTGTCGGCCTTGGCTACGCCCGCCCTGGCCAGGATGGAAAAGACCACGCTGGGGTCGGGCTTGACGTTCACGCCCTCGCGATGCCCCTCAACGGCTATGAAATTGATGTCGGGATAGAAGTGAGGGATGATTTTATCGACAGCCTTCTGGTACTTGTTGCTGGCCACAGCCAGGGCCACGCCCATGTCGCGCAGGTCCTGCAACAGCTCGGGCATACCGTTATAGGGCTTGGTGTAGTCGGTGCAATGCTCGTCATAGTACTCGAGAAAGTCTCCCAGCACGCGGTCAACTGTCTCGTCGTCACGGGCATCCTCGGGCAAGACACGGGTCATCAGCCGCCTGACGCCGTTGCCCACAAAGTAGGGGTAACTGGCCATGCTATGAGTGGCATAGCCGTTGCGCTCCAGTGCATAGTTGGCTGCCTGTCCCAAGTCCTCGATGGTGTTGAGCAGGGTTCCGTCAAGGTCAAAAATCACCAGCTTCTTCATGTCGTTGTCTCAATTACGGCTGCAAAGGTACTAATAAGTTTTTAGTTCTTGGTTTTTAGTGGTCAGTTTTTGTCGATGATGGCATCACACAAGATCTTTTCCTTATCGTCCGCCGTGTGTTTCAGTTCGTGCATCTCGGTGACGCAGTCGGCAACTTCGATCAGCCACTTGGGCGCATTGGCTCCAGTGATAACTATCTCGGTACCGTCGGGGCGTTGCTCCAGCAAGTCCAGAATCTGTTCCTTGCTGATGAGGTTGTGGTGAATGGCGACACACAGTTCATCCATGATGATCATGTCATACATGCCGCTGGTCAGCAGCGTCTTGCAGCGATCCAGACCAGCCATAGCTGCGGCACGGTCATTCTCGTTGGGCTGTCGGTTTTCAAATCCTGGAAATCCGAGTTGCTCAATCTGTAGATTGTCATATTCTTGTGCAATGTGGCTTTCGAGGTCAATCTCGCTCTTGGTGAACTGGCCGATATAGACCGACTTGCCCTCGCTCAGGGCTTTCACCGCCATGCCCCACGCGGCAGTGGTCTTGCCCTGACCGTCACCGGTGTAGATGGTTACTAAATTACGTTTTGTCATATTCATTGTCATGTTTCGTTTTTTTCTGTTGTCCTCCAGCTTTGCAGTCATGCCGCGTGATTGGCAGAAAATAGGTTGAAAAAGCGGCATGACTGCGCCACCGAAAAAACAAAAAGCTACTATATATTAAAATTTACACATTGTGCATGGATATAAATCTCATACAATCAAGTTGCTAAGTAGCTTTGACCGTGGCGCGGAAGGGGGAACAATGACAATAGATGTAGCTGCGCTGTTTCGCAGCCAGGCAAGATACCTTACTACCACCTGATGGGAAAGGAAGATTGCCAGATGTTGAATTGTCCGACCCTATTCCACGAGAGTCAAAGCAATAATATGTCCAACTTGGCAGGTCTTCTGGCTCATCCCATTGCCACGCGGCCTTCCCATCCACACGAGGTGGACAGTGACACTAAATGATTGCGTGACAACTTGGTGGGATATACAGCAGCGGGTCTGCTCAGGAGTCTCACCTGATTCCCTTTTAATCCGCAACACACCTTGAACAGGCACTTGCGGCACCAAATTTTCGGCTGCAAAATTACAAAAAACTTCTTATATGCAATGAATATTCATGAAAAATC
>Ga0247611_10011284_pt1 | contig 10331 bp, 7 predicted proteins | sample 177DNAGHGhighgp2_FD_192422 | JGI IMG/M metagenome (GOLD analysis project Ga0247611, IMG submission 192422) | Sheep rumen microbial communities from Palmerston North, Manawatu-Wanganui, New Zealand - 1770 DNA GHGhigh gp2 | ecosystem: Host-associated > Mammals > Digestive system > Stomach > Rumen ... | reverse complement strand
TTAGAAATTCTGCAAATTCTTTAACGATATTTTTCATATCTTCACTGTCAGAGGAATAATGCATATTTACTCTAGCATCTACACTAAAATCAGCATCCTTTCTCATCTGATTGAGAAATCTGGAAATTTCACGAGCTGTTCATTCTCTTTTGAGGTCATCTGTGATTTCTAGGTCTAATTTTACGATTGTATTTCATTCAACTGTAGTATCAGTTTCATCTAGTCATTCGTAAACTACTTCGTAGTCAGATTCTTCCAATTTCCAAGTATGTCATGCGTTATCGAAAACTTCGATTCAACCATCCACTTCACGTACATTTCCTTGTTTTCAGTTTGCGATAATCTGTCATGTATCTTTTCCAAATTTAGCAGAAAGCTGACCTCATAGAGGTTTGTATATTTTGGTAATTGGTTTATCTGACTGATAAGTATCCACTTCTTTTACATTGATTTCTTCCTTGATAATATCTCCATATTTGTCTAGAAGCTCTTTTTCGTTAAGCATGATTTATAAAAAAACTATACTAAAACACATGATTTCAGTATAGTAAAGTATATAAAAATTGCAAATAAAATTAATTATTTACTAATGTTTTTTTATTTTCTGGATCAAAATAACGAGGTTGTTCATCTTCATATTCTATGATAACATCTTGAACATCTTCTGCGAGGATAACCATCTGTGAATTCGCAAATCATGTATTTGAAAAAACACTTAACATATCTTTTCTTAAGGATTCTTTTGCTTTTTGAATATTCTCTGGTTTTTTTGCCTCATCTATAGCTTCTTTTTTTAGAGTTTCTACAGCTCTTAGTTCAAAATCATCAAATTTATCCATATTAATTCGTTCTCTTGAAGATTTATGAATTTTTGCTTCAGTATTCGTTATTTTTACTTCAGGTTTTTTTACTCTTACATGAAATATTCATTTTCAATTTTTTACCTCTACATAACATTTAGCTGTTTTTATATCAAATAAATAACCCATTTCTGTTTTTACTTCTAAATCAAGTTTTCTACTTTGAACTGAATTTGCGACATCTATAAGTTTATTTCAAACCCATTTTACTCCTCAAATAGCCCATCATCATGTTGATTCATCAAAATGTCAGATACCTTCCTCTTCAAATTCTCTTCTATTAGAACTTGTTTCTACTTGAGCACTCATAAGTTTGAATACTTCTTCAAAATTTGTTATTTCTGTATGATCTCAATATACTCTAGTTTCAGGTTTATCTAATTTAAATAAATTAGAAATATATTTATAAGTAAAATATCCTCATGCTGCTAATGCTAGTCATATTAATATTCAAAAAACTATTCATGTTCAAGTTGAAGCTAGCTGTGGGCTAAATTCATATAATCAATTACTTCATGATATATATTCTGGATGATTTTGAACTAATTCAATATATTCTAACATTTTATCTATTTCTAATTCTGTTAATCAATAAGCATTTTTTAATACTTCTTTTCCTTTTACATATCAAAAAACATTTTTATTATTTTTCATTGTTGTATTTAATCTACTAGTAGCTTCTTTTAGTAAATTTTCTAAATATTCTCGATATTTTTCTATAATTTTTGATGTATCAATTTTATCAAAATTTATTGCATTATTCCGATAAACATTTACTAATGCCGTAAATTTTAGTTTTTGTTCAATTGATAGTTGTGAAAATTTTGTCTTATTATTATTTTCTCAAATTTTAACAGGTAAATTTAATTCTCAACCTATAAAGCTTATTAATTCTGGATGTTTTTCAATCATTCTTCAAATATAATAATCTACTTTTTCATTACTTGTTTCTTTTATTGATTCAAACTTATAATCTAATCCTTTATTCAAAATTTTATTTAATCATTTTTTTAAAACAGGATCTTTTGATAGAGCCTCAAAATTTTTACGATCTTTTGAATTACTTAAAATATTTAATTCTAAATTTTTCAATTCATGTTTAGTTTCAGGTGTTTCCATATTTTCGGAAACTTCTGGATTTTTCTTTGTCATTTTTTTGTAAATAAATTTTAAAATATATCTAATTATATTCACAAACTATTATTTTGTCAAATTTTTTAACTTTTTTTATATAATTATAAAAAAGTCTGATTTTTTTTGACTTTTTTTGTGTTTAGGATTATAATTAATTTGTATTGAGATTTATATGTAATTAAGCTTTTGATGGTAATTACTAAAACAGAATGTACAAAATTACTTCATGATCATTTCGTATCTGATTTTTCTCAAATAGATAATGTTTGATTACTTATGTGATCTTCTTGGTGAGATAATAGAAATGAATGTCTTTCTAATTATTGAAATAGTGTGAAAGCTGTAAAAGCTGATTTGGAATATTGGAAATGAACAGAAAAAGAATGACCAGTACAAGTCGTAGAAGAGCCTGTAGTTGTAGAAAAAAAAGATAGTAAACTTACAGCAGCTGTACAGTCTCTTTCTTTTGATAATATAGACTATAGTAATCCAACAGCAATATTTCAAACTATATGACTTATAGGTAAATGGATTCTTGTATGATTAGTAATAATAATACTATTCAGTATGTTTATCAGAATGTGAAAAACATTTTTAAGATATCTTTACTGATTTTGTAATGCTCATAGAATTATATTTTTAAAGGTACTTTTGCCTAGATGAGACGGAAAATCTGATCGTGAACAAGAAAAAGAAATTGCAAAAGATATGAAAGAAAAAATTGGTAGAATGTCACAAGTTTTGTGAAATTTACATAAAATGAATGAAGTTAGTACGTATGAAAAAATGATGCAACATTTTTTTGGAAAACAAAAATTAATTTTTATTTATCAATACGAAAATGGTCAACTTTCATGTTTAGTATGAACTTATCCAGAATATCAGGATATGGTAGAAAGTGCTATTGCTTCACAGTATTCAGCAGCATCTATTGAAAGAGTTTCTAGACCTAAGTTTTTTAAGAAAAAATATTCAGATGTTCAGGTTTTAGAAACAAAAAAAGACCCTTTATATACAATTAAACTTTATAAAAATATTCCAGATGATCCAATAAATAATATTATTGATTCTATGGGAAAAGTAAGTGCAGAAGATACTGTAAGTATTGTATTTGTAGTTAAACCTGAAAAATCATCATTTAATATTCGTAGACAGGTTGCTGCAGATAGATTGTATAAGAATCTAGATATTTATGAAAGAAAATGGCGAGATTGGAGAAATTTAATAAATCCATTCAAATGGATAGAATTTGCTATAATGTGAACAACTAATAGATTAATTTCTAGTAAAAAAGAAGAAAAAGAAGTTACAATGGTTCGTATGGTTAAAGCTAAAGAAGATAGTAGAAATGCAATGTGAGAAGAAGCTGCAAATCCTACTTTTCGTTCTACTATATCTATTATAGCTTCTAGTGATGTAAAAGATAGACCTAGAGAAATTATAAATAATTTGGAAAGTGCTTATAATGTATATAGTGATGAATATAGTAATTCTTTGGAATGTTCAAATACAAAACATGATGTATTCTGATTTATATATATACCTCTATGGACTGCTTGAATCCATATGTATTTAACATGATTTTTCTCAAAATATTCATATTTTTCTACTAATGAATTATGTTCCTTATATCATTTTCCAGATGGATTATACAACCGTTCACCAGCTATTGAATGGATGCAATATAAAGTTATAGCACCTCCAAGTAATTTACCATCATTTAGTGATGATGAACGAAATGGTCGTATAATATCATGAGTATTAGCTGAAAAATATAAAAAATGAAATTTATCAGCTATTCTTGATGAATATCAAAATCATCGAGCTGTATGAGAAAGAACTGATGAAGTTGAAGATTTAGTACCACTTGAAAAATGTAGTTCAAAAGAGAAAAAACAACATAATATTATTGAAAATAAAAATGGTATTTCTCTTAAAGTTATTCATGAAAATGAAATACTTGAATCTGTGGCAGAATGTGCAATAGAATGAAAATATCATATTACAGAAAAGGATGAAATATATTATATGAAGGTAAAAACTAAACAATGACATGAAGAAAAACCTATTTCTGAATTATCAGAAGAAGAAATGTCTGAAAATAATATAGTGGAAAGAGATGGAATGCTTTATTACAGAACTGTGAAAGAAGAAGATGTTGTAAAACCAATATCAGAATGTTCTGATGAAGAAAAAGAAAAAAATGGTATTGTAGAAAAAGATTGAAAAGTATTTTTGGGTATAAAAAAAGAAAAAATTATAAAATGATATAAAATTTATAAATGATGAGTTCTTTTAGGAGTAAATATTTATAGAAATGTTTACTCTCCAGTATATATTAAACGTGATGATAGAACTAGACATCATTACTGTATATGAAAATCAGGTACCTGAAAATCAGTATTTTTGCAAACTATAGCTAGACAGGATATTTGGAATGGTGATGGAATCTGTCTTATCGATCCACATGGAGATCTTGCAGAAGATATGCTTGCCTATATTCCAAAGGAAAGAGCTAAAGATGTAGTATATTTCGAAGCATGAGATGAAGAAAGACCAATGGGACTTAATCTTTATGAAATCGATAATCTTGATCAGGCGGATAGAACTGTAAATGATGCTACAGAGATTTTCTTGAAAATGTTTGGACCTGAAATATTCTGACCAAGAATTCAGGAGTACTTTAAATATTGAAGTTTAACTTTACTTGAGGATTTTGAGGATAGACCAACATTGCTTGATGTGACTAGACTATTCACAGACGATTGATATCGTGAATTTAAACTCAAGAAAGTGACTAATGCTGTAGTAAGAAATTGGTGGGAAAAAACTTATAATTCAATGTGAGATAGAGAAAAGCAGGAGATTATTCCATACTTCTCTTCTAAATTTGTATCATTTAATACAAACAGACTTATCAGAAATATTATCTGACAAACTAAATCAGCATTCAAATTTGATGATATTATGAATAATCAGAAGATTCTTCTTATCAATCTTTCAAAAGGTAAGATTTGAGAAATGAATGCACAGCTTTTAGGTATGATTATTGTATCTAAAGTTTATAATGCAGCGATGGCCAGAGCCTCAATTCCTGAGAAAGATAGAAAAGATTTCTATCTATACGTCGATGAATTCCAGAACTTCGTATCAGGAACATTTGCGGATATCTTATCAGAGGCCAGAAAGTATAGACTTGGATTAATTATGGCACACCAGTATATCGCACAGCTTGATCCAGCTAAATGACTTGGTGATTCATGAGGATGAAAATCTGATGTAAAAGCTGCCGTATTTGGTAACGTTGGTACAATGATGTCATTCAAGGTCGGTGCTCCAGATGCCGAATTCCTAGAAAAAGAATATTCTCCAGTTCTTTCTGGACAGGATATTGTATGAATAGCTAACTACAAATCTTATATTAAACTAAATATCGATAATGCGACAACTCGTGTATTTAGTATGAACTCAATTTATACAAAAGATTATCAGAATAAGAAAATTGTGCCTATTCTGAAGGAATATTCAGCTAAAAAATATGGAAGAAGAAGAGAATTTGTAGATGCTGAAACTAGAGCAAGACTTTGACTTTCTATAGAAGATGAAAATCTACCAGAAAATTCTGATTCACAATGAAATGATGAAAATGAATGAAGTGAAGAATAAAAAAATAAGTTTATAAATATTTAACTACTATTATATAATTAAATTATTTATTAGCTTCAATTTTCTCTAAAATTTCATTTTCAGGCATAACTCCTACGAAACTATCAACTATTTCTCAATTTTTAAAGAAAAATACAGCTGGAATTGAATTAATATCATATTGTGCAGCTAAATCTCAGTTAGCATCTACATCTACAGTTAATAATTGAATTTCTGGATGTTCACCAGCTATTTTGTGTAATAGAGGTTTTAAAACTCTACATGGCCCACACCATACAGCCCAAAAATCTACTATTGTTAAATTTTCACTTTTTACAGCTTCATCAAATTGTTCTTTTGATGTAATTTCTATAATATTTGTAGCTTCTGCCATTTTTTTATAAAATAATATGAATAAAAAACTGATCTTTATTTAAGCATCTGTTCACATTTTTTATATTTAACTATAAATTAAACTTCGATTATAACTTCATTTTTTTTAGCTTTTGCTTTTTTAACTTTGTCTGTAGTTAAAATATTAGTAGGAAATAATATTAATATAACTACTCATAATACTGAAAACATATCTCAAATATATATACCAGAATATCCATCATTAGCCAATACAACCTGAGATATTACTATAAAAAATAATCAGATTACTAATGCTGTAGCTCTAGAAAATTTTATATGAATTGGATAAATTCCATATAATCATATCATATATAAACATAAAGCTATTAATATTACATACATTGGAATATTTCGACCTGCATATTGATTTTGTACTATCATAGTTCATTGAGATATTAACCAAATCAAATATAATAGAAATAATCCGAATATAGTTATGACTATACTTCTTTTTATTTTATCTTTCATTAGAAATAATATTGTAAATATATAAAAAAATTATACAATTTTCTTATATGATTTAATTTTCATTTTTCAACATTTTATTCGGTAAAATTTCTCTTTATTGTATTATATATAAATAATTAAAAAAATTGATAATAGTAATAATGTAAAAATGTTAAATTTATGATAAATATAAAAAATATTAATTCTGAATTAATTTTATTATAAATAGTCAAAATGTTAAATAATGATAAAATGTTAAAATTTTTGTGAAAAATAAAAAATAATAAATTTTAGAAATGTTAAAATGTTAAAAATTTGTAAGTAAAATTTTATTGAGAAAAATAAGTAATAAATTATAATGAAAACGTAAATTTTATGATAAATTTTTGTAAAAATGAATATTCCATCAATTGTTGCTCCAGGATGATCTCATCAGAAAGCTGTAGTAGCTTCTGCATATTGAGCAGAAGAAGTATATTTGTGAGTACCTTTTACATCTCTGAGAATGAGACAAAATAAACTCTATAATTTTGATGATTTGAAAGATACGATAAAACAACTTCACGAACAATGAACGAAAGCTTTTTTAACAATGAATATTTTTCCAAGGAATAAAGATATTCAGATTTTTGAATCTATTACAGAAAAAATAGCTGATTGTGGTGCTGATAGTATAATATTTTCTGATCCTGGAACATTTAGAATAATTAGAAAATATTTACCAGATATTCCACTTCATTTATCTACTCAAACCACAACATTAAATTCTGATAGTGTGAAGTTTTGGGCTGATTTATGAGTAAAAAGAATCATTCTTGCTAGAGAATTACATGTATCAGAAATAGAAGAAATCAAAAAAGCCGTACCAGAAATAGAGTTAGAAGCTTTCATTCACTGAGCAATGTGTATGACATATTCTGGACGCTGTCTACTTGGAGATTATCTATGAGGACGTCCTGCAAATAAATGAGAATGTAATCATTCATGCAGATTTCAATACAGGGTATTCATCCAGGAAGCTAGGAGAGAATGAAAAATGTTAGAAGTAACAGAAGATGAAAATGGTGAACATATATTTTCTTCTCGTGATTTGTGCACAATTGACCGTTTGAACGAATTGATGCCAATTCTAGATGCAATAAAAATTGAATGAAGAAGTAAGTCAGAATTTTATGTAGCTGCTGTAGTTAAAGCTTATAAACACGTTCGTGACTGCATAGCTCAGTGAAAAACAATCGATGAAAATATTAGAAATTTGGTGGAAATGATTCCACATAGAACATACCGAGATGGATTTTTGTTCCATAATTTACAGGAATTCCCAGATTGAGAAATCTCACCAAAAGAAAGAAAATCCACAGATGAGGAATTAGTTACTACAACAAAATGAACTGCTGGACCATTATTTAATAGAAATTTCTTTGGAATATTCTCTACAGATACGAAAGAAAAAGACTGAATCATTTATCATCACATCGATCCAAAAGAAGAAATTCGCCGCTGAATGAAATTTAATTTCATTTCACCAGATAATATGTGAATATTAGAGATTACAGATATATTAGATAAAAATGGAAAAACTATAGAAAAATGAGACTGTAATATGCAAGATGTATATGTAGCTACTAACCATAAATTGGATTGACGAGAATGTTTATATCTACCACCAGAAGAAATTAAATAAACAATTGAAAATCCTGAGCTTTTAAATACATTCTGATTTAGAAATTTTGTATCAGCATAAAAATAATGCCTTTATTAATAAATTGAATTATATTACTCGTATTCTGATTATTAGCTGTTTATAGTACTAGTGTGTATGAATCTTTTACTATGAGTTTGAGTTCTATAAACAGATGATTTACTACTTTTAGTGAACCTACAAATTATTATTATTTTTATCAGCAGGTTAAAGCATTAATATATATAGCAGTATTATTTCTTATTCTTCGAAAATTTCCTGTAAAATCATTAAAAAATCATAAATTAGCGTGAATTATTATGATAGTTACGTTTATTTTTCAGTGTTTAGTATTTACTCCACTCGGAGATTCATATAATGGAGCCAGATGATGGCTAAATATTCCACTTATTCCTAGTATTCAGCCTTCAGAATTTTTTAAACTAGCATATGTAATATTTCTTGCCAGTTGGCTTATGAGAAAAAAAGAGAATATGAATTCTCCACAGTTTTTGTTAACTTTTATAATTTTGAGTGCAATATTATATTTTGTATTTTTATTAATTCCAGATTTCTGAACAGTGTTAATTATATGAGCTACAGCTTTGATTATGGTTCGATTTTCATGATTAAGTCTAAAGAAAACTCTATCAATTTTATGAATATGACTCTGAGCATGACTTATTGCATGACTGACTCTTGGATTAGTAAATGATAAATTTAGTTATATAACTAAACGTTTTGAATACTTTTTCACTACAGATAAAGAAAAACTGGAAGAAGAAAGAGAAAGAACATGATGGCAAACTACACAGGCATTAATTGCTATTGGATGATGATGATTTATGTGAAATGGATATGGAAACTGATTACAAAAATATTCAAATTTACCTGAATCATATTGTGACTTTATATTTGCTGCATTTTCTGAGGAAATCTGATTTATATGAAATTTATTTCTTATAGCTTTATATATTTGGATGTTTTGGTATGTACTAAAACATTTACAAAAAGTTAATGATCCACATTTGAAATTAATTTGAGTCTGAATTATTTCTCTGATTATAATACAAACTTTGGTGAATATGTGAGTTAATGTGAAAATAATTCCAACTACATGAATTACATTACCGTTTATTAGTGCGTGATGAAGTTCTTTAATGGTAAATTGTATAGAATTATTATTATTATACAAAATTCTCAAAACTGAAAATAAAGTTTTACCTGTAAATTAAAACAATTATGGTATTTCTAGTTAAACAAGATGAAAAATTATACACAGGTAAAACATATCGCCATAATTTTCAATGATATAATTTTGATGGAGAAAATTGTATATTTTACGTATGGCACAAAAAAGAAATAAAGCTGATTGAATCTAAAAATCTATGATCTACTATGAATGTTTTCTTTTTGAAAGAATGAAAGTTGCAGGTGAACGAATTAACAGACGATATTAAATCTTGAATCTTAACAGCATGTCAGATTTTTTCTGCCTTTGATGAAGACAATGGATGATTTTACAATTTCTTACCATATTTCCCTACTAAATCTGTAGAAGAAAAAAATACATTATTCCAAAAGTTATGATTAGATATTCAACTATCAAATAGTGTAAAATGAGTTTTGATCAAAAATAATGAATCTGAAAATAAGGTAAATATTGAAGATTTGGACATTGAATGAAAAATCTGATTTCTTTTTGGGTTAACTTTATTATACTGAAAATTTGAAAATAAATGAGAAAAATTATCAGCAATTAAAATTCAGCTTCCTCTTTTTGGACAATTTTTGTCTATATGAGATGAAATAAGGAATATTCAAAAGGATCTACAAAACGAATGAATTTTCATTCAGATTTCAGAAAATGTTCAATGAGATAAACATACTTATGAAATAACTTCTAATGATTATGAATTACTAGAAATTTTTGCTAAGCTCTACCTTCCTGTTGAAAATTTCTCTCAAATCACTAAAAGAGAGCAAGCACGAGAAGCAATAGAAGCTTTGAAAACTTTTCTAGGAAATGAATGAAACAACGAATTGATTCAAAAAATTGATAATTCTTGTGTAAAATTATTACAAAAAATCTAATACGGGTGGTTGGTGTAGTGGTAACACATCGGTCTTCGGAACCGCTGTCGGGGGTT
>Ga0247611_10011282_pt1 | contig 10332 bp, 12 predicted proteins | sample 177DNAGHGhighgp2_FD_192422 | JGI IMG/M metagenome (GOLD analysis project Ga0247611, IMG submission 192422) | Sheep rumen microbial communities from Palmerston North, Manawatu-Wanganui, New Zealand - 1770 DNA GHGhigh gp2 | ecosystem: Host-associated > Mammals > Digestive system > Stomach > Rumen... | reverse complement strand
TGAATTTCAAGCCCAATGAAGCTATCATTATCAGTGTAAGTGCATCTAATGATACCGACCCTGCAGAGCTTAATAATGCTATCAATAGACTTGTGAATGAAGGCCTCAAGAATTCTAATATTCTTATTAAAGAAGAAGATGTAGTCCCTCCTATCGAACCGGTAGCTGAGGATCAGGTTGCTTCTGCAGAAGTAGTAGATAAAGAAGAGGATGATGGGCAGGAGCTGACGCATCTTGATCCGGTAGGTTAAAATATTATGGCAGATAGAATAATAATCACTCTCGATCCAAAAGAAGTTTCAGATGATCCCGCAGAACAGAAGAAACTTACTGAATATATAGATGAAATAATATATTATTATAATATAAAAAATAATACTAAGAATACTATGGATAATTATATCGATAGTGAGAGTGAAATATTCATGAAAGATTTTGTGCAAGCATATATAACTGCTAAGAGAGCATGTGATCATAAAATTATGGACGCTCTTGAAGCATTTGGAAAGATTGACCAGGTACAAAATCTTATAGATGAATGCAAATTTTCCATTAAACGACTTGGATATCTATATGACGGTAATGGTAGATCTATTGTATTAGAAATTTAACAATTCGTAATTTGGGCCAATCGGGGCATTCATAGCTCCGGTTGGCCCATTTGTGCTAATAATATATCAGTGGAACTTTATATTAATTATTCAGATTATATAAGGAGAAATCAGATCATTATGGCTGAAAGACGTTATTATAGATTGGAAGACTGGAAAGGCAATGTCTATTATCAAGATTCATCTGGTTCTGATAGTGCATCCAGTATTCATAAAGATGCTTCTCTAAAGGATGAAACTGGATCAGGCATGACTTCTGATGGCACAATTGTGTCTGATAACACTGCTAATCTTGGAAAAGCTGTCATGCTTGCTTCTAATGCATCTAGCGTACGTAATCTTCTTACTGCCACTTTTGATAATATTCCATTTGGTAAGTATTCTATCTCTCTTAGAATGAAGAGCAATGTAGCTACCGGCACTTCTAATATCATGAGAGTCAGATGCTATTATGTAGATAATACCGGTGCAAATTCAACTACACTATTATCTACTACATATATTACTGGAGAAACTTTTGGTATAGCTAATAAGTATCTTGATCTTGGTTTTATTACAGATTTCCGTGGAAAATATACAAGTTCTGTTAGCCTGAGAGTAAATATAGATCTTATGAATATATCTGGAACCACAGCGTATATGGATACTATTACTCTTCAGAGAGCTATGGTTGGAATGGCTGGCCTTAATACTAGCTATAGCGTATAAAATATAATATAGACTAAGTAAAGGAAATGAGCTTATGGCTGATAAATATGTAAACGGTAAGCTGGTTAATAATTATTCTAATATAGACGATTATATAAATGATTTAAAAACCAGGCTTAATGCTGAAATGGCTAGGCGATCATCTCCTCACGGCGGATTGAGTTCATATGCTGAAACATATACTAAGTCATTAGGAGATAATCAGCCTATAGAAACTGAGCACATTAATAAAATTACTAATGAATTATATAGAATAAAAGATATTCCATATGGTGATAATGTAGTAAGAAAGAATGCGCAAACAGGTTCTAATGTACAGGCTTTATCTGAAATAGATAAAATGATTACTAAATTAGAATCTGAATCAAATGTGTATACGAGTGCATCTAGTTGCAGAGGACTCTGTACTGGATTATGTACCGGAACATGCTTTGGTACATGTGATGGCTGTTCCACTACATGTACGTCACAGTGTAGTAGCAATTGCACTTCTACATGTGGTACTGGATGTGCTACAGGATGTACTTCATCTTGTTCTGGTGGATGCAGTACTGGTTGCAAAGGTATCTGTACAACGGCTTGTGGTAGTGTTTGCACCTCTTCTTGTACAGGAGCTTGCACTGGTGCATGCACTGGATGCAGCTCTACATGTTCTGCTACTTGCGGAGGCGGATGTGCAGGTGGCTGTTCCAAGAACTGTACTCATGCATGTGGTGGAGCTTGTACGTCTTGTGGAACAGCCTGTGCTAATGGCTGTACTGGCGGATGCACTAGCCCAACATGCAGTACATGTTGTGTAGGAGACTGTGAGACATGCAGTACTACTGGATGTGGTGAGCATTGTATAGAATGGTCGTGCAGTTGTGAAGACAATGGTCCAGGTTGATACAAAGGAGGGATAAATAATTATGGCTAATTGTAGTTGCTATGGTGGATGTTCCTCTGGATGTCAGACAACTTGCTCTGGAGGCTGTAGTGGCGGATGTTCTGGATGTAAAGGATGCAGTACAGGCTGCCAGGCTACTTGCAAAGGTAAATGTGATCAAACTTGTAGTTCTGCATGTGTAACGTCTTGCACTGGAGCATGTAAAGGTGCTTGTAAAGCTAACTGCGGACAGAGTTGCCAGAATGGATGCGGTTCTGGATGCACTGGATGCAGCACCACATGCAGTTCTAGTTGTCAGAGAGGATGCAGCGCTGGATGTACAGGTGGATGTACTAATTCTTGTGCAACATCTTGTACTAGTACATGCAGCGCAGGCTGTTCTGGACAGTGTTATGGAACCGCTATGGTATAAAATTATTATCAGATTTAGGAGATTTTTGCTTACATGGAGAATATATTGCTTGATCTGAATTTCTTTAAGCATAATATAGATCCACTCACTTATAGAAAAAATAAGCCGAATGAAGATAGCGGCTTTTATGTACCAGATGATTTTGATAAAGCAGAGAATAAGTATAAGAGGCAGATTCGTATTCTGTCTCTTATGCTTACTGAAGATTGTAATTTAAGATGCACTTATTGCTTTGAATTACATAAAAATCCGAGAAAGATGACTCTTGATGATGCTAAGAGAGCAATTGATATTCTATTTGGTGATATAGATGATGAAAGGTTTGCCAAATTTGCCGTTGATAAAAGAATATGCTTAAATCTTATGGGTGGAGAACCTTTATTGGAAGATAAATTAGCATATGATGCTATCAAATATTTTGAAAAGAAAATAAATGATAGTAAGATAGACATAGATTGGATAGTCTGGATTCCTACTAATGGGACTTATTACTTCTCTGAATATAGTCAGAAGATAGTAAATGAGTTCGGTAATAGATTAGAGTTAGTTGTCTCTCTTGATGGTTGTAAAGAATGTCATGATTCTTGCAGAATTCATGAAGATGGAAGCGGTAGCTATGATGAAGCTAAGAAGGCATACGATCATTATAGAAAGAATCATATTAAAATAGCCTCTTCTAAATTTACCATTTCCCCATTCAATCTTAAATACTTTGAGAAATCATTAAAAGAGTTTGTTGATGATGGAGTTATTAATATATTTAGTAACTGGGAGCAAGAAGATTACTATTCTCCAGAGCTTGCTAATCAATATTACAAAGCTTGTGTCAATATAACAGACTATATTCTTAAAAAAGATTTAGAGTTTGATGTTAGGTGTTCAATATTTAATAGGTCTACAGATATTGCCAAGGACCAGTGGAGTAATTGGCCAATGTGTGATGGATGTGGACACGAATTATCTATATTTCCAGGTGGAGATGTCTATAGTTGTAATAGATTAGCTCCGATTTCTTTGAAAGATAAGAATTGTGAAGGAATGAAACTGGGTAATATATGGGAAGGTCTGGATATAAATGGTAAATATAAGGAAAATTTTGATCAAGTTTCTAGAGTGGATAGGGTCAATACTTCTCCATATAAATGCTATAATTGTCCGCTATCCAGTCATTGCAATACGTGCATTGGAGATAGTTATTATAAGCATGGCACAATTTTCCAGAAAGATACTATAGAATCTTGTAATATGTTTATAGCTGATCATTTGGCAAGAATATATGCAATAAATATGATATATAGAAAGCATGAACAAGATGATTCTGGCTATTTCTTTAAATCATATAAATGCTATGTGCCTAAATCTATGGCTATTCCAATAATAGGAGAAGATGAGTATAATAAGCTGAAGTTATTATCCAAAGAAAGGATATAAATTATCATGCAGGAACATAAAATCTTACTTATGAACAAGAAAGGAGAGACCTTGGATCTTAACAAGGTCTCTTCGTATAAACAAGCGTATTATAGTAATATCATAAAGTATGACGAAGATCCGTATAGTGCAGATGATCTTGAAATCAATTTTATTGATCTTAATATGAGTATAGGATCAATGAAAGAGGAAATGATTTCATTTACAGAGAGTGGATTAAATAATGCACAAATATTTGCTAAGAAATATAATCCAGGTACAAAGATGATAGACTGGGTAAAGATAGATGAAGTTAATTTGAATGGATATTCAATGTATTCTATCTTTAATACAGTAATGGGCAGACGCAGTGACTTCTGGGTTATATTTAGAAAGAAGCATAGTATTGTAACAGAATAAACATGAGTAAGGAGTAGTGGAAAGCAAAATGCTATACAATATGAGTAATTGTTGCAAGATTACCATGTGTGTGGATTATTCATGTTATGAAGCTATGCTAAATTTATTGAGTTTAGAGTGGTTTGACTCCATAGTTAATGAATTAAATGATAGATGCAGTGTCAGATTATCTTTCTATTGTAGGAAGTTAGATCTTCCTACAATATGGAAAGATATAAAAGATAAGATATCTTCATTCGAAGAACGTTATCAAGAAACGATGAAATATACGGTAACGGCATCTGCAATCGAAGATGAGCCGACTATAAGTGACTTTATGCCAAATGACTTTATAAGGACATATGGCACTAATCTAATAGTATATGAGTTGTCAAATAAAGATATATCTAAATTCAGTAATATAGATAATGTGATTATGGTTCCAGAACTTGGTAATGAATTTATTATCAATATGCATTCATATATTGATAATATTAAAGGTACTTTACTATCTTTGGACTCTATTAATTTTGATTCAGAATATGAAAATAATATAATATATTCTGTATCAAATGCAGAAATATATAAAGATTTTATATTAAGAAAAAATAAAGATGCTAAAATTAGCATATATGATGATCACGATTCTTTTATATATGCTATAGAGAATTCAAAAAATAGATATAATGTAATTTTAACAGATTTGCCCAGTTATATATTTAATATAAGAGATGAGCTAATGTTATCTGAAACCAAATCTAATACTCTAATTATAACTGGTATTCTGAATCTATATGAACATTATTATCTAGATCAAGTAATGGAATTACAAGATTGTGTAAATCATATATATACTGGTAATTGGCAAAATTTCGTTATAGGAAAATTTGACCAGAAAAAATATAAAGATATAATTGGAAATGGAAGGTAAATAAACTATGTATGCTGTAATAACGAATTCTATGCTCGGTAAGAGCGTTAATTTCGAAAACGTATATAGCTTTGATGAATACTATAATTCTGGTTATGACTATGGTATTCTGGAAATAAAGGCAGAAAAGGGAGATAAGACCGTTGCAGATCTTATCAAGGAATTAGATTTTGCTATCGAGACTGTTGAAATTCATGATCTTAAAATGAATAAAGAGACTGGTGAAGTTAGTGATATTATTATAATTACTTATGATAATTATCATGTACTTGATAAGGTAACTTCGACATATGATCCGGTTGTGGAGAAAGTTGTTAATAGTATTCAATTAGTATAAATTTACTGTGGGAGAAATTGCACCATGATCCGAGTAAAGAAGAAAATAAGTGATGATGATGTTGATAGATTAATGGCCGCAAGCTTTCTTGTTGATTCTCATAAGAATATAGTGGATGGCATACTCACTATGGGAGATGTAGATATCAATGAAGAAAGATTTAAAGAGTTTCTTGACTCTTACACCGATAAGTATGTATATTATGAATTCTTAAAAAGAAGAGTAGTTTCAAATTATATTCCTAAAACAAATGAAGCAAATTATATTGTAGAGTGGACAGTTATGTATGATAGCTGTACATTAATTGTAACTCTCGAATCAGACAAACATTTATCCAAATTTGAAGAAGAAGGGTATGTGATATATAATGCTTGATAATATAATCCCTTTTCTTAGAGATAATTATACGGCAAGGAATACATCTAAGGAATATACTGAAACTATGTCCATTCTTCAACCATATTTAGAGAGAATGGATCCTGGGAGATTTACTAAACAGAAAGCTGCAAAGACAATCACTTTCCAAGTTACTGAAGATTGTAATCTTGCTTGTACGTATTGCTATCAAATTAATAAATCTCCTGCAAGAATGAGCTTTGAGACTGCTAAGAAATTTGTTGATTTAATTCTTACAGGCGATAAGCAATTGAATTCATATATAAATAAATATAATACAGATATTGTTATATTAGATTTTATCGGTGGAGAGCCTTTATTAGAGATTGATCTAATAGATAAAATAGTCAATTATTTTTTAAAGCGGTGCATTGAACTGAATCATCCATGGATGTATGGATATATGATATCCATCGGAACAAATGGAACTCTATATACAAAGCCTAATGTACAAAAATTCTTAACCAAACATCTTAAGAGATTATCTTTGAATGTTACAGTCGATGGAGATAAAGAGTTACACGATTCTTGCAGAGTATTTCATAATGGTGATGGTTCATATGATCTTGCAGCATTTGCAGCTACAGATTGGATGAAAAGAACCAATGGAGCAAGCAAATCTACCAAGATAACCATAGCTCCTGGCAATGTATCTCATCTTAAAAATGCTTTAATTAATATGATTAATTTGGGATTCAATCATATTAATGAGAATTGTGTATATGAAGATGTCTGGTCTCCCGAACTTGCATTAGAACTATATAACCAATTGATCGGAATAGCAGATTATATAATCGATAATAATCTCGAAGACAGAGTTGATTTAAGAATATTTGATCCTACGTCGTATACAATGGTAGATCCTCACAATAATGAAAACTGGTGTGGTGGAAATGCTAGTATGTTAGCATGTGACCCAGAAGGAAATCTATTCAATTGTGTAAGATATATGAAGAGTAGTTTAGGGGATGATGCAGAGCCATTGGTAATTGGTAATGTAGATATTGGTATTGGCAATACAGAATTACATAAAGAAAATATACAGAAAATGTCTTGCGTTACTAGACATTCTCAAAGTACAGAGAAATGCTTCTGGTGTCCCATTGGACAAGGATGCGGCTGGTGTTCTGCATATAATTATCAATACTATGGTACTGTAGATAAGAGAACCGTAACAACTTGTCAAATGCACATAGCATCTTCCCTAGCCTCTAACTATTATTGGAATAGATTATTAGAGAAATTGGGCTATTCTGATAGATTAAGATTATGCACCCCTAAAGATTGGGCATTAGAAATTGTTCCAGAAGATGAATATAAGAAAGTATTGACGCTATCTAAATCTATACCATTTACTTCTGAAGAGTGGTACGATGATCAAGTCAAACCATTAAAGATTAATTCTGATGGAACTATATCTCTTATTGGAGAAATATAATGAATTATATTGACGTATGTGGAGAAAAAGTAAGTGAAATTGGTCTTGGTACAGCAAATAATTTAGAGTATATCAAGAGAGGTTTATCTAATGGATATGCATATGGAATAAACTATTTTGATACGGCTTATTCTTATATGAACGGATTTTCTGAGCCTACCGTAGGTTCTGTGTTATCTTATATGAGAAGAGATAAAATATTTGTTGCTACAAAGAGAGAATTTAATCATCCATTATTTAGAACAGAATCCGGTACATTAGAAGCTATTAAGGAACAATGTGCTAGATTAAATACACCTTATATAGATTTCTATATGCTTCATGGTTTAGACGGAGAGATTGGTGAATTTGAGAATAAATATAATTATGTATTAGAGAATAATATTATAGATCATCTTAGAGCAGCTCAATCTACTGGAATCATTAGGCATATTGGATTTTCTTATCATGGTCCTGGGGAGAATCTTACTGATAAAGTATTAGATAGGTTTGATTTTATTATGGTAAGGCATAATATATTAGACGATTACTATTACTTTAAACGCGGATATACTGCTCCATATAATGCAGCTAATAAGTATAAATTATCAAAACCAGAATTTGGTATAATAAATATGGAAGTATTTAGAAAAGGATTGTTCCAGCATATGGGCTCATCTACATCTGCTTCCATTGCACTTGGTTATACATTGATGCATCATAATTCTGTATCTGTCTGTGGATTTAGGAATTCATATCAGATAGAAAAATTGATGAAGATGTATAATGAAAAAGGCGATGATTTATACAATGATGGCTTATTATATGATAAGATGATAGATTATTTGAGATTATCTGATATAAGCACATGCTATCATTGCGGAAAATGTTCAGTTAAATCTTTAAATATTCCAGTATCTAAGTTGAGAGATTTATATAACCAATATATACTATCTAACAAGATAACTAAATTGAAAAACTATATGAAAGAATTTGATCTTGATAGAGATTATAGTTCAATTGGTTGTATATCTCCAGAACCTATAAACGATTTTATGAAAAAATTAAAAGAATTACAATAGTAAATATAAAGGTCGCTGCCCTTTTCCATTGGGCAGTGACCATTTATATTATTCTAATATGATCACTTTAGATGCTCTAAATATAGGCAAAACATCAATATAATATTTTATATACATAAGCAGAGGATATTATGAAAGCAATGAAATTAACTTCCGATTCTTTTCTCTACCAAAGTTTCGATTATGGTAGAGAACTTCATCTTTATCTTACGTCTGCAGATGTAATAGACAAAAATTCTGCTTCTTTTGCTGATATCGCGTATGATATCAAGATGAGACAAGTAAGTCCCATTATCATGAAGGTTCTTATGAGCAATAAGGTTGTTCTCTTATTGCCTAATAAGGGAGTCAGTAGAGCATTTAAGGTAATGTATGCTAAAAATGTCACTTCTATTGATAAAAATGATAAAAAGGTTTATATAGATTGCTCTGGAATTATCACTTTTGATAATGGTAAATATAAGTGTAAGTCTATTATGACTCTTGTATCTTATATTCTTACTGCAATGGTATATATTATATATTATGAGAAGCCTGAATTGCTTCTGAATGACATAACCGTTGCTCAAGCTAGTACAGATGCATTCGTTGATATGATGTTGTATATCCTTGGTTATCTTAAGGTACCTGTAACTCTTGGAGATAATAAGGAAAGAATGTCATTTGCTATTGCTGAATATTTCTTATATTGTGTATTTGGAAAAGATAATGAAGATATCATATTTAATATAGCAAAGAAATCTTCCAAGATAAAGGATAAGAAGGACTGTGATTACTATCATACCAGATTTTATGATGCAATAGATTCTGGCAAAGGAAATATAGATACATTCCTGAAGAAGTTTGCAGAAGTATTTCTTGGACAGAAGGAAGATAGTTCTGCAGTTCCTGGAAGAGCGTCACTTACAACTGATACATTCGTACAAAGATGGATGTATTCATTTGGTGCTGGAACATTCTTGGGGTTGGAATTATTTGTTCCCTTTACAGAAATAATTACTGACTGTTATGTTGGTGCATATATTAATCAACAGAATACAATCGAAAAGGTTGTTGGAAGTAAAAATGTAGTTAGGCTTACAAATCAATTACTTAAAATAGGGAGTGATGCATAATGGCTTCTACTAGCGTAATTAATCATATAGAAAATTTACGCCACCAAGCTGTAAGCAGACTTTCCGCGTTGCAATATGATACATGCCCTGAAGTTAGAGATATATATTTATATCATGTATATGATTATTGGTATGAAGGATATAGACATAATGTATGGGAAGAGAATGTATCAGTATATCAAGTGAATGATATTCCTTATTGTTATGATAATGATCTAAGGAATACTGTATTCATGGACAACTTGGAAGTATTGGTTTCACAGGAAAAAGTTTGGCCATTCTTACTTTTCGTTGGTGGTTGTGCTGTTCCTTGGAGTGACATAACGATAGTTCATGATTATACATATTCTTATATAAGAATAGATAATTTTCCAATGCCGCCGTATGATGATGTGGTAACAGCATCTATATTATACTTCCCATTAAATTATCATGAATTTAGATATGGTGAAGATAGTGATATACTATTAGATGCTGATGCAAAAGGTTTATATTTTGACGCATATGGAAGATTTATTGTAGATCCTTCATTTGCTGAAATTGGTATTAGATTTGAGATATTAGATGATGATATATATTTCCAGAAGAAATATATTCAGCCAACTGATAAAACATTAGTATTTGAAGG
>Ga0247611_10011281_pt1 | contig 10332 bp, 8 predicted proteins | sample 177DNAGHGhighgp2_FD_192422 | JGI IMG/M metagenome (GOLD analysis project Ga0247611, IMG submission 192422) | Sheep rumen microbial communities from Palmerston North, Manawatu-Wanganui, New Zealand - 1770 DNA GHGhigh gp2 | ecosystem: Host-associated > Mammals > Digestive system > Stomach > Rumen ... | reverse complement strand
ACGGCGCAAGAAATTTTCCTGCACGGCGCAAGAAATTTTCCTGCACGGCGCAGAAAAGCCGTTCCCTCCGTGGGAACGGCCCCTTTGCGGGGTGAACGCATGTTGTTTCCTTAGTGCAAGTATGCTGTTTCCTTGGTGCAAGTATGCTGTTTCCTTGGTGCAAGTATGCTGTTTTCGACTCGTAAAGATGCTTTTTTTGATGGACAAAGGGCTTCTCTTCAGGCTAAATAACCGTCACAAAGTGTAGTTTTATGTAGTTTTAGTGTAGTTTTAGTGTAGTTTTAGTGTAGTTTTAGTGTAGTTTGAATGAGTTTTTGGAATGGTGTAAACGACTTATTTACAGTTATATAATTAAATATAGTGTAGTTGTGTAGTTTGTTTTGCTGAAAATGTAGTAGCCGAGGACACAGCGGCAGACCCTCTGCCCTGCCCTCTGCCCTGCCCTCTGCCCTGGACCCTCAGTGTCCTCAAAGAGGGGATTTGGAGTCAACAGGTATATAGTTCCCTAAAAATAATGAGAAAGATTTGGCGTTTTCAATCTTTTGTCGTACATTTGCAGCATAAAACTGCATTGAACGTGAAAGAGAAAAAACCATATCCCATCATCGAAGAAGAAGACGACAGTTGCCTGACTGCTGCTGAGTCAGCTGTTGCCTTGGCAGAGCCTGTGGAGCAAGTACTTCCAGACACTGTCGACTATGCTCATATTGTGGACGGCGTACTGCAGGTTACTCCCGACATTGAGGAGGAAATTGCCGAAGTGGAGCGTGGCGAGGTGGTTTCAATGGCTGAATTTAAAAACATGTTCTCCCGATGGCTCTAACCATTGAATTCAGTCAGCGCAGTACCAATCAGTTGCAAAAGATTCTCACGTTCTACGACGAGCGTAACGGTTCGGATACGTTCAGTCGCCAACTGATGCAACACCTTCTTGAAGACTTGCAACGCCTTGCGCAAATACCTACTGCCAGCAGTCCTTCAACACGACCTGACGTCAGGTTCTTCTATCTGATGGGGTTCACGGTCATCTTTCGCTACAACACACGGAGGCTGACCGTGCTGAGCATACGCTCGTCAGCCCGCAAACCGTTGAAAGTCTATCAGAAGAGATAATTGCTGACTTCCATATTCGTTGAGCGGACACAGCGGGAGGCCCTCTGTGTCCCATATTCAGCCCGATGTGAAAGAAGGCGATGAATAGCCGGGAGAAAAAATAAATCGCGTTTTATTTTGTTTTTCTCTCGATTTATACTACCTTTGCACGCTGAAACAACTAAAACATCTATTCTAATTATGCGAAAATCCATTTTACTCGTTTTGTGTTGCCTGCTGAGCACGGTACTGTATGCCGGTCCCGTCTCCAAGGAGCAGGCCCGCCAGATTGCCTCGCAGTTCCTTACAGCCAAGGGCGGCGCACATCGTGCCCCGGCACAGCTGGTAGAACAGGCACCTGTGCTGAATGCCGTCGACAAAGCCGGCAATCCCTACATCTACGCCTTCAACGCCGGCCACGATGGCGGCTACGTCCTCGTCAGCGGCGACGACCGCTTCGTCGACGTGTTAGGCTATAGTAATAGCGGCAGTTTTGACAATGCCGATATGCCCGATAACATGCGTGCCTGGCTCCAGGGCTATGTCGATGAAATGAAGTGGGCGATAGAACACGGCATCGCTGATGCTGAGAAATTGCCGACAGCTCCAAGAAGGGCTGAGGTGAAGAAAGAGATTGGTCCGCTGATGCAAACCCACTGGAATCAGGACGCGCCTTATAATAATATGACACCATACTATTATTATAATGAGAATAATGGCACTTACTCATACAGCAAAACGTATGTTAATGGTTATAAACATTGTGCCACAGGATGTGTGGCAACCGCGATGGCTCAGGCTATGTACTATAACCAGTGGCCAGAAGGAGCAATGACCAAAGGTATACCCGCTTATAAATGGGACTCTGCAAATATCTGGCTTCCTGGTAAAGACGAGGTGTTGCCTGCTACAACCTTCGACTGGGCTCATATGAAAACAGATTATGATGGTAGCGAGACAGATGAAACAGCTACTGCCGTTGCTACGTTGATGAAGTATTGCGGTTATTCTGTAAAAATGAACTATGGAGAGTCTTCTGGTGCCAATACACATATAGTTGCTGATGCATTGAAAGAATATTACGACTATTCTAAGACGACGGAATTTCTGGATAGAAGTTTTTATTCGTATGGCAAATGGATAGAATTGTTATATCACGAACTTGCTCAAAATCGTGTCGTGGTCTATAGTGGTCAGTCGTCAGGTGGCGGACATGCTTTTATTTGTGATGGCTATGAAGGTGAAGACTATTTCCATATCAACTGGGGATGGGGCGGAAGTAGCGACGACTACTTTAAATTGTCGGTCCTAAACCCTTACGAGCAGGGCATTGGTGGAAGTTCTACCAGAGATGGCTTTAACTTTGGACAGGGTGCTGTTGTGGGTATCCAAAAGAATGGTGGAAAAGGCACAGTGCTGAATGTGGCAGAAAACAATTGTAGCTTATCATTAGTGAGCATATCTGCCAACAAAGCATACGCAGCTATTGGCGAACCCATCGACGTGACATTAAAAGTGACAAATAGTGGCCCGGATGATTATGATGGCGATTTGTGGCTTTGTGAAGAAAATATAGGCCTGATGAGTGGCAAGACTTTCCGTATCTCCGCTAATGAGACGAAAGAATGTGTGGTTTCGTTTACTCCTAATACGTACACAGGATCATATTATATATATGCTTATAAACCTAATGGATATGGTACTTATTCCCCTATAGATGATAATAAGAATTGTTTGGTTACTGTTACTTCAAGTTCAGGTGGTAATACTGGCACTAAAGTTACACTTACACCTAGTGTAGAAGTGGAGAATGTGGTGGTTGATAATAACAAAAATTATATCTATGGTCCAGCCAGCGGTAATGTTTTCAAAGCGAAGATTACTGTTACAAATGGTGATGAGGCTACGACATACGTTGGGGCTTATCAGTGGAATTTGTTCCATTATGATTCTAGTAAGGACAAGTGGGTAACAATTGCTTATAATTATACATCGGTTAGAATACCAGCAAACGGTGGTAGCGTTGTTATTCCTGTTGAGGTTACGGACCTGCCTAACGGCCATATTTATATGCTTTCTCTTACTTATTATTATGATGCGTCCTTAAAAGACCCATGGACAGATTGGCATGATGTTGGTGTGTATTATACTGAGCCCGCCATTGTCAGCTATGATAAAGAAGGTAATATGACATTATCGCAAGCATCCACAACATTTAATACTCCTACTGGAGCCTTGTGTGTTGACTTGACAGGCTTGGAGGTATCAGCGGTTACCCCCAATAGCAATCCCAATACCTTATATATAATTGGTAGTGGTCAGACTGCACCGACGGGGGCATCCAATGTCCTGAGGTATGATGGCTCAGCATATTCGGCATCGTCCATACAGTTGACAGATGGTAAAGACTTCTACTCTCCGGTTGACTTTACAGCAGCCAATATAGAGTTTAACTATAAGTTTACTGTTGCTGCCGATGGGACGAATGGATGGAACACCATCATGCTACCCTTTGATGTTTCAGAGGTGACAGCTAATGATGTACCTATTGACTGGTTCCACAGTAGTACAGACACTGGAAGGAATTTCTGGTTGAAAAAGTTTACTAGCGATGATGCCAATCATGTATATTTCGACTTTACTGATGAGTTTAAGGCCTACACACCTTATATTGTAGCATTCCCTGGTAATAAGTGGGGGGCAAAATGGGATATGAGTAACAAGGTTCTTAAATTCAAGGGAACAGGTGCTCAGGTGCATTCCGGAGACACACCGGCCATTATTACTGGCAGTTCTTATCGCTTTGTCGGGAGCACCCAAACTGTCAACACGGAGAATATCTATACTCTCAATGCTTCAGGAAATAACTTTGTGCTGAATGCAGATGGTGGTAGTGGTGCTTTCCGTGCCTTCTTCAAACCAGGTACGTATGACTATACAGTTACTAGTTTGTCTATCGGTAATGAATCAGACCATACAACGGGTGTTCAGGGATTGAAAGTGGAACCTGAAAACACGAAAGACTCAAAAATGTATAATTTGAACGGTCAGCGTGTGGCTCAGCCAAAGAAGGGACTTTATATCGTGAATGGTAAAAAAGTTATGATTAAATAAAAAGGAGGATTAAGAAATGAAAAAGAAATATCTGCAGCCTTATCTCAAGGTACTCATGCTAAAGCAGCATGCTCAAATATTGGCAGGAAGTGGTGGCCCTGGACCTAACGACCAGAATAATCCTGGAATGGGTGGCACTAGCTCCCGACGCTACCGCTCGTTCGATGACGACGAAGATGAGGAAGAGGACTATTAATAGTCGTTAGTACAAAAAAAATACAACAGAAACGGCTGTCATGGTGTTAATCGTAATTAAAACACCATGGCAGTCGTTTAATATATGTTAATTATTCGTGTTTACGGATACATGTTTGCTTAAAATAATGTACTTTTGTGTAAAATTTTGATAAAAGGCACTAACTATAAAAATCTTTTGAAGGTATCATGCGGTTAAGATTACAACTCTTGGTGGCGATTGCTGTCACCTTTGCCATTGGCTCCCAGCGTGCCAGTGCCCAGCAGGTCGCGTTGAAAACCAATCTGCTCTACGATGCTACCGCCACCCCCAACATCGGCATGGAGGTAGGAATCGGCAAGAGGCACTCGCTGCAGGCGTTCTACGGACTGCACCCCTGGAAGTTTGGGCACGGCAGTGACCAGAAGTATCTGAAGCACTGGGTGGTGAACCCCGAGTGGCGCTACTGGTTCTGTCACCGTTTCAACGGCTCTTTCGTGGGCATCCATGCCTTTGGAGGACAGTATAATGCAGCTAACATCAAGATGCCTTTCGGCTGGTGGAAGGAGTTGGAGGACCACCGCTTTGAAGGGTGGTTTGCCGGCGGCGGCGTCAGCTACGGCTACCAGTGGATCATGTCGAAGCACTGGAACCTGGAGGCTGCCATCGGCGTGGGTGCTGCCTACATCGACTACGACAAATATCCCTGCGGCGTCTGCGGCAAGAAGCTTGACGACGGACACAAGATCTATGTCGGCCCTACGAAGCTGGCCCTGTCACTTATGTATATGTTCTGAAAAAGGTAAAAAGGTAAAAAAGTAAAAGGGTAAAAAAGTAAAAAGGAAATATGAAACGATACCTTATTATATTATTAGGCCTGCTTGCCACGTCGACGGTGATGGTGGCTCAGCATACCATCAGGCTGACGGGGCAGAAGAAGGGTACGGACACACAGGTGGACGTGAGGAACGTGGAGGTGGCCCGCACCCAGGACAGGACCGTCATCACCATGGACTTCATCCTCGACCAGCTGGAGGTGCCCAGCAACCGCTACCGCGCCTTCACCCCGGTCATCAAGAGCAAGGACGGCCAGCAGGAACAGCGACTGAAGACGCTCATCGTCAGCGGCCGCCGACAGAATATCGTATTCGAACGCGACGGCATCGACCCGCTGTATGCCGACAACTGCGACAACATCCGACGCCAGAACGGACAGCCACAGCAGTATGCCTATAGCGATGCCGTGCAGAACCAGCCGTGGCACAAGGCTGCCGACGTCTTCGTGGAGTGCGACCTCTGCGGCTGCGGCGACAAGATGAACAACGAGCAGGCCTTTCTGACCTCGCTGCTGCCGCCCGACCCGTATGAGCTGGTGGCCATGACCGACGTGGTGCCTGCTGTTGCCAAGAAGGTGCGCAACCTGCATGGCACGGCCTATATCACCTTCGTCGTGGACCGCTGGGAGATGAAGCCCGACTACATGAACAACCGTCAGGAGCTGCGCAAGATTACCGACACGCTGGACGTGATGGTGCAGGACCCGAACGTCTCGGTGCGTGAAGTGAAGATTCACGGCTATGCCTCGCCCGAGAGCCCCTACGAGCATAACAAGATGCTGGCTACCAACCGTGCCAAGTCGCTGACCGACTACGTGCGCCAGCAGTACAACCTGCCGGCAGAGGTCTTCGCCAAGCCCGAGGCTACGCCCGAGAACTGGGAAGGACTGCGCAAGGCCGTCGTAGACATGGGTGCCGGCATCCTGTCCCACAAGCAGGAGATACTCGACATCATCGACGACAGCACGCTGTCCCCCGACCCGAAGGAGTGGCGCATCAAGCTGCGCTATCCCGACGACTACCGCTACCTGCTGAAGGAGGTGTACCCCGGACTGCGCCGCTCGGACTACGAGATATCGTTCAACTTCAGCGACTTCACGCTGGAGCAGGCCAAGGAGATATACAAGACCAAACCATACCAGCTGTCGCTGCGCGAGATGTGGGACGTAGCACAGACCATGGAGCCGAACAGCAACGACTATAACAAGGTGATGCAGACGGCCGTCAACATCTATCCCGACTCGCCGGTCGCCAACCTCAACCTGGCCAATGTCGCCATGCGCCAGAAAGACCTGCTGAAGGCCGAGACGCTGCTTGACAAGGCGGGCGACTCTGCCGAAGCCGACAATGCTCGTGCTGTGCTGGCTATCCTGCAGCAGCGTTACGACGATGCCACACGTCTGCTGAACCAGGCCGCACAGAAGGGCCTCGACGTCAGCCGGAACCGCTATGCCATCGAGGTGCTGACCAAATAGAAAACATATATTCATTAAAATATTAACTTTTAAACATTTTCAAGCTTATGAAAAAATTAAGTTTCTTAGCAATGGCAGCAGTAGGTCTGCTGTTTGCTGCCTGCTCGTCCGAGAAGGACGCTGCAGAGAACGTTCGGAACAGTAATTATGATCTCGTTCCGGGCAAGAACTCATGGCTGGCTCTTGGCATTGCGCTGCCCGACGGAGGCGCTACTACACGTGCCAATGAAGACCTGGTCGACGGCATCGCTGCCGAGTATGAAGTCAAGTCAGCCAAACTCATCCTTTTCAAGGGTGGTACTGAGGCTACGGCAACCTACTTCGGTGAGTATGCTCTGACAGTAGCTTCCGATGACTTCACTACCGAAGCCGGTGACAATGTTCCTGGTGACAACAAGGAAGGTAATACTGCTAACGGCTATGGTGAAATCACTACGACATCAAAGCGCTATGTCACGCAGATCAACAACCCCAACCTGGGTGCTGAAGACAAGCTTTGGGCTTACGTCATTCTGAATTACAACGGCAACAGTACAGGCATAGGTGATGCTACTTCTATGTCTGGTAAGACCTTCCCCGAATTCAGCAAGCAGGTGCTCACAGCCATCGGTATTGGTACAGAGGCCGCCGGACAAGGAGTTATCGGCGAGAATGGTCTTGTGATGACCAGCGTACCCATCGCAACGGGTGCTGGCGGTACTTCGGAGCCAGCTGCCGGTACCAAGGTTACCACCCTGTCAGAAATCCAGTCGAATGCCATCTTTGAAACAGAGGAAGAAGCTAAGAAGGCTACAAACCCCCTCACATGCTGTTATGTGGAGCGTGCCGCTGTCAAAGTGGAGCTGAAGAATTCGGTGAGCACTTTGGAAGGAGGTTCTATCGCTTTCGCTGTTACAGACTGGGCTCTGGGCAACGTTAACAACAATGCCTCCGGCTACTATAACACACGCCAGTTCAATACGAATTGGATGGGCTATTTCAACGAGAAGGCTCCCACCAACACGAAGTACCGCATGCTGGGCCGTACGGCTTTCTTCACCACTGGTCACACGCCTAACGGATACCGTACCTACTTTGGCGAGGACGTCAACTTCGATGGTCATACCGGTCTAATTAACAGCAAGTTGGTAGATGCTAACTATAGAGCATTCAGCACTACTGAAGATAACATCCTTTACACCTACGAGAACACCATTGACGAGAACAGCATGATCTACGAGAACACCACATACGTAGGTATTAAGGCTAAGATTGGAACTGGTGCTGATTTCTGGGTAGAGGAAGGCCAGCCAAAGACCAAGCTGGACAGTGAAACTGACATTGCCAACCGTGTGAAGGCCAATGCCAGCAGCACGTTCGACACTGCCATCGGCACTATCGATGCTGCTATTACAGCTGATCTTAATAGCACTTCCAGCACCATCATCGCTGCTGGAGAACAAGGCGCTAATAGCATTGACGAAGTGTCATACGACCTTGACGCAGTCGTTACTTTAGGCTCGGTAACTGCCGCTACTGGTGAGCAGGCTTATACCTATCAGATTATCATTAAGAATATTGTAGCTAAGAAGAGTGGAACAGCTGTATCACTCTCTGCTGCTCAGCAGACTGCTGTTGAGAATGCAGTCAAGGCTCTTACGGATGTTGCAGCTATCTTAGCAGCAAGCCGCACCAACACCACCAAGTTCTATCTATACAAAGATGGTGTCAGCTACTACACCATGCGCATTGCACACTTCGGCGGTTCTGACATTAACTCTGGCGACAAAAATTTCCAAAACGGCGAAACGCCTTGGAGTGCTCCCAGTGCAGCTTACAACAACTACGCTTTGATTTATCCTATGAATGGCCAGAGTGTTCATACTTCTCCTATCAACTATGGAGCAAGCCGCGCTGCAGCCTGGCTGGGACGCTGGAGTATCGTACGCAACAACTGGTATGTGCTGGACATCAAGAAGGTAGAAGGACTGGGCAGCCCCGTCCCCGAGGACTATAGCGGCACCGGTATCGGTAATACTCCCGACGACAACCCCGGACGTGAATATTACATCGCTGCCGAAGTACATATCCTGCCTTGGGCAAAGCGCTATCAGAGCGTAAACTTCTAAATATGAAAGTAAACATTTAAAAACATCTATTCGACAATGAACGTTCGACTCATTATACAAAAGGGCTTTGTGGCTGTGTTGGCTGCATTGGCATTGAGTAGTTGCAGCATGATGACTGAAGACCTGAGCGACTGTCCGACAGGCCTGTACGTCAACTTCGTGTACGACTATAATATTCAGCAGGCAGACATGTTCAAGGATCATGTCGGCGGCCTGACGCTCTACGTGTATGATGAGTCGGACCGACTTGTCGCCTCGAAGTCTATGGGCGCGGACCAGCTCTCCCGCTACGGAAGTTATATACACTTCTCCGAGCAGGAGCTGGCCCCCGGTCATAGCTATCGGCTTATGGCTGTGGCCATGCAGAAGGACTGGGATGCAGCCCTTGCCATGCCAGGTGCCAAATACCGCCAGACAGGCAACAGCAGCAGCTCAGCATGGAATCAGTTCTTCATCGACCTGGACCACCAGACGACAAGAGCGCTCCATAACTATTACCCCGTGAACAATGCTGAACCCTTAGACACGCTGTGGCACACGCTCACCACCATCGTTACTCCCGCTGATGCCATGCCCACAACGCTACGTCCCGCCATGCTTACTCCTGCCAAGACGGAATACAGCTGGCAACGCGATGGCTCTGTAAAGACCAACGGTCAGGAAAGGGTAACCTTAAACCACGGCGAGCCTGCCTACGCCACCGTCAGCCTCATTCGCGACACCAAGCACCTGAACATCACCCTGCGTGCCGTGAACGACAACCCTGCCGACAATCAGGTGGTGGACACCGACTACACGGTGGAGATTATCGACAACAACTCGCAGCTTGACTGCCAGAACAACCTTTCGAACCCGAAGGACACACTCGTCTACACGCCCTACCGCCAGTGGACCACCACGTTTGTAGGGAATGGTCAGGTGGTCAGCGAAAGCGCAGCCCACTACGACCTGATGTTCAACCGTCTGCTCTACAAGAATGCATCTGTCAGCGACGACCAGTATGCCATCCTCAACGTAGAGGACATCCCTAACGCACGCAACGCCGTGCTGCTCATCCGTAAAAAGGATTCCGGCGAGATCATCTTCGGCATCAACCTGCCCTATATCCTCGCCAGCGGGCGCACCTATCAGGAGCGCTACTACCATTACCAGGAATACCTGGACCGCGAATACGACTACCGTCTGCAGTTCATCATCCGTGGCAGCCGTATAGATGAAATACAGCTCTTCCTTGGCACACATGTCCATATCATTCCCTGGGCCGTGCGCCATCAGCATGAGCAACTGAAATAAGACAATTCTTTTATACAATATATATATTATAAGGCATGAAAATATTGAGACTACATATTGTCCGACTGCTGCTGATGACACTTGTCGTGTTGCCTGCCGCTACTTCATGCTACAACTATGACGAGGAGGAGATAATTAGCAACTCTAACCAATATATCAATATCACAATCTCTGTGAGAACAGGCCAGTATCTCGCCACACGCGGTTTGCCCAATGGTGGTGAGGATGGCGACGGTCGT
>Ga0247611_10011280_pt1 | contig 10332 bp, 6 predicted proteins | sample 177DNAGHGhighgp2_FD_192422 | JGI IMG/M metagenome (GOLD analysis project Ga0247611, IMG submission 192422) | Sheep rumen microbial communities from Palmerston North, Manawatu-Wanganui, New Zealand - 1770 DNA GHGhigh gp2 | ecosystem: Host-associated > Mammals > Digestive system > Stomach > Rumen ... | reverse complement strand
ACAACCCTCGGTGAACTATGAGTTGTATGACGGATACATTTTCTCGGACGACATGAATCGCGCATTCGCGACTATGTCCTCTCCGTTTGGTGCCAGCGAAACAGAGCACAATAGTGAATTATTGCGAATCCTTCAGGAAAAGGCTAAAGAAACCATGACATCATTTCCGCACATTGATGTGCGTTTCATTGGTGCTCCTGTTATAGCTGTGGGTAATGCTAGCCAAATTAAGACTGATAGTTTGATTTCTGTTCTGTTGGCTGCATTTTTAATTTTAACACTTCTCTATTGGGTGTTCCGTAATGTTAGAAACATTCTACTCATTGCAATCTCAATAGCCTGGGGATGGCTCTTTGCAATGGGGTTGTTATCTATGTTCCATAATGATTTGTCTGTAATAGTAATAGGTATTTCTTCAGTAATACTAGGAATTGCAGTCAATTATCCACTACATTTGATAGCACACCTACGCCATACCCCAAATATGAAAACGGCTCTCAAAGAGATAGTAATGCCGTTAGTTGTGGGAAACGTCACTACTGTCGGCGCATTTCTGGCATTAGTTCCACTCAAATCGGTAGCACTACGAGACCTCGGAGCCTTTGCTGCTTTCTTATTAGTTGGCACCATACTTTTTGTGCTTATATATCTGCCTCATCTAGTTAAAGTGCATTCTGAGCAGCCAAAACCATCTCTATTTGATCATATTAGTGATTTCTCTCTCGAAAACCATCGTTGGATTACTATCATCGTTGTATTGCTGACAATAGTATTGGGATACTTTAGTCTCAATACATCATTCGATGCGAACATGAGCCATATCAACTATATGACTAGTCAACAAAAATCAGATATGGCTTATTTCCAACAAATGATGAACCCGTCAACAGCAGAACAGAGCATCTATGTCGTGTCAACTGACTCAACCTTAGAGGGAGCATTAGCAAAAAGTGTCGCTCAACAACCCGTTATTGAAGCGCTTCAAAACAAGGGGCTAGTCAAGAATTATAACCATGCTGGTAACTTTTTATCTTCATCGATAGAGCAAAAAGAACGTTTACGCAAGTGGAATCGTTTTATTGAGAAATATGCAGATCAAATTGAGAGAGAAACCAAAGTAGCGGCTTTGAACCAAGGCTTCGCTAATGGATCATTTGACTCATTTTATGATGTACTGCGAATGCCTTTCACCGAGCAGACACTAGATTTCTTCAATCCCTTGATTGAAACAGTTTGTGCATCAAGCCTGGTTATGGACAGTGTTAATCATGTGGCTCATGTGGTTGATGCCATTGGTGTCAGTGACGATAATGTATCTTTGATCGAAGAAAAACTGGAACAGTCAATGCCAGAGACTTTGGTTTTTGATGTAGCAAACATGAACTCTTCTATTGCCAACAACTTATCCAATGACTTTAATTACATTGGCTGGGCTTGTGCGCTTATCGTTTTTCTATTCCTTTGGTTTTCATTAGGCAGTTTAGAATTGGCAATGCTTTCATTCCTGCCAATGGCTATAAGTTGGATATGGATCCTTGGCATCATGGCGCTTTTAGGTATACACTTCAACGTTGTCAACGTAATACTAGCGACATTCATTTTCGGCCAAGGTGATGACTATACAATTTTCATGACCGAAGGTTGTCAATATGAGTATGCTTATGGCCGCAAGATGCTAGCATCTTATAAGAATAGCATCATTATATCAGCATTACTCATGTTTATCGGCATTGGTACACTTATATTTGCCAAGCATCCTGCCTTGCATTCATTGGCTCAAGTCACTATTGTTGGCATGTTTTCAGTTGTACTAATGGCCTATTTGTTCCCACCTTTGATTTTCAAATGGTTAATCTCATACAAACGGCGCAATCGCTATCGTCCAGTCAGACTATTTCCATTGCTGAATACTATTTACTGTGGCGCCGTATTCTTTATCCAACTTGCTACAGTTTATATTCTTGGCTTTATTTGTCTTGAACTACTCCGTCCTTCTGCATCAAGAAAACAATTCTTGCGCAAGTACATAAGAAAGTGCTTCTGGTTTGACCTTAATCATATTCCAAGAGTGAAATTCACTCTGGATAATTCGTATCAAGAAGACTTCTCTCAACCTGCGGTTGTTGTTTGCAATCATCAGTCTACTCTAGACACCGCTTTCTTAATGGCGCTGTCGGATAATCTAGTAATTGTAGCAAATGGTCAAGCAAGCAGTAATATTATTATCAGACGTGTCTTCCGCTGGCTTGACTTCTATTCTATGCCCACAACTGGTCCGATGGATATGGACTATTTACTCAACAAATTGACAGAAGGTTATTGTGTGGCAATTTTCCCCGAGGGCGAACGTAATGACAAATCTTCAATCCAGCGTTTTCATAAGGGCGCTATTTCTCTTGCCGAAAAAGGTTGTGTTGATATTCTTCCATTGTATCTTCACGGAGTAAATCACGTATTTCCTCGCTATACTGTTTGCACTTATCCTGGAGAAATCACACTCGTAGTTGACAAACGTATCCATTATGGCAACCTCAATTGGGGCAAAGATTATACAGAGAAAACTAAACTAATCCATCAACAATATATATCAAACTTCGAGCAGATTCGCAAGCGTAAAGAGACGACATTATATTTTAAAGGCTTTGTACTCGACCATTATAGATATCGTGGTATCGAAATATTTTCATCAGTAAAAAAACGCTTGAAACGTTATCAAAACTTCAAACAATGGATTGATGATGACAATAGTTCGACTGATGCGGTCGTTATCAATTGTGGGTGGGGTGAGTTCCCCTTGATGTTGTCTCTTGTCAATCCTCAAATCTCAATCATTGCATTAGACGATGACGAAGACAAAGTGTCGGTTGCAGCACAAAGTATTACATGCGCCAACGATAAAGTTCAAGTCGGAATGAAAACAAGTCCCACATTATTGAAGCAATTTGTAGCTTCACATAATAATAATAATATCCGTGTTTATCTGATTGAGCCATCTCAAGAGGATATCACTAATTATCAGATGTTTGATCCAATAGTAATAGCAAAATGACTCATCGATTAAGACATATCATCCAATTCAGTATATTCTGTGGTTTGTTGTTTTCAGTGATGCCTCTTGCTGGCCAAACTGTAGAACCTGTTATCAACAAAGACAACTCAGTGACATTTACGTTGGTAGATAGTGACGCTGATGATGTATATCTATATGGGAGTTTCATCCCTGATGGCACACCTATCTATACGCCAGTCGGTTATTTTAGAAAACTGGGGAAGCATGAAATGGTACAATCCGATGGAGTTTGGACCTACACTACAAAACCTCTTCGCCCAGACATATATACTTACTACTTTGATGTAGATGATGAACAAACTCTGGACCCTTCAAACAACAATGTGGTGAGAGATGGAGATGAGTATCTCAATTTCTTTATGATCAGTGGTGGTGTAACAAACGACTATATTGACCATGATGTGCCCCATGGAATGATATCAAAAGTATGGTATGATTCATCATTGCCCAATGCGCCACATCGAAGGATGATCATCTATACACCACCGCAATATAAAACCAATAAGCAAGCACGCTACCCAGTCCTATATTTGTTGCATGGTTCTGGAGGAGATGAATACACATGGTCTGACCTTGGACGTGCATGCCAAATTCTAGACAACCTTATTGCTCAAGGGCGTTGTGTACCAATGATTGTGGTTATGCCCAATGGAAACGCCAATAAAGCCGCCGCTCCTGTAGATGATAATCCATATCTTGAAGACGAATCACATGGTGGTGGCATCGGATCGATGTTAGGCTATATTGAGAATTCTTTTGTTCAAGATATTGTTAATTATGTAGACTCTCATTATAGAGTGATAAAAGGAAAACAAGGTCGAGCTATTGCTGGAGCATCGATGGGAGGGCTACACGCACTATATATATCTGCCAATAATCCAGATGTATTTGATTATGTGGGATTGTTTTCAGCTCAAACGACCACAGCCTTAATGGATGACAGCCGTCGTGAGCAAACCAAGAAAGTTGCAAAAGGAATTGAAAATGTCACAGATGCTTTACCCTTCTTAAAGAAAACAGGATTAGGTAAGAAAGCAACTGAATTTGCTGATGCTATCAATGGAGGCAAACTTGAGATCTACGATGATTTAAATAAAAAATTGGAAACTCAATTTAATAATCCTCCCCAGTTATACTATATAGCCTTGGGAAGAAATGATTTTCTCAAGGACATGAACGACGATTTTCGCTCCATTCTCGATAAGAATGGCTATAAATATGTTTATAACGAAACCGACGGCGGGCACAGTTGGGAGAATTGGAGACGGTATCTTCTAGACTTCTTGCCACGCTTATTTAAAAAATAGAACTTACTATGAAAGAGAAAATTAAGTCATTGTTGGAAGATGTTCTACCATTGGTGGACTTAGATTCAGACTTTTTGTTTGCTGAACTAGATTCATTAGGTGTAACCACCATCTTAATGGTGTTATCAAGCGAATATGGGATCCAGTTGGATGCTGTTGATGCAACGCCCAAGAATCTAAAGAATCTTGACAGTATTGTTGCCATGGTTCAGAAGAAACTTGAGTCGAAATGATGACAATCGAAAACTATCTGCAACGAAATGCAAGTCTTTATCCCGACAAGATTGCGATTATTTGCCGGGGTGAAGAGATTACATATAGCCGCCTCTGGCAACTCGTTGAGAGTAAGGCCATGGTCCTGAGGGAACAGTATCATCCACACCATGTGGCGGCCATTCGGACGTCACAGACTATTGACTTTTTAGTGACCTACTTTGCTCTGCATGTGGCCGAGGCTGTTGCATTGCCTCTTGAACATGATATACCACAAAGCAGGTTTGAGGAAATAGCTAATCGTTATGCTGGTTTCATTGCTCCTGAGGAAGTAGCTGACATCTTGTTCACAACTGGCACTACTGGTAAATCCAAAGGTGTGATGATCAGCCACCGCACAATCATAGCCGATGCCGAGAATCTTATAGATTCCATGGAGTTTTCTCATGGCCTTCTGTTTGTAATCAACGGCCCTCTTAATCATATTGGCAGTCTCTCAAAGGTATATCCTATAGTCATGATGGGGGCAACTCTTTACATCTTGGAAAGCCTCAAGGATTTGGAAGCCTTCTTCACAGCTTTTGACTATCCATGTACAAAAGTAGCCACATTCCTAGTTCCTGCAAGCATACGTATTCTTTTACAGTTAGCCAAGAATAAATTGGCGACCTATGCTGATAAAATAGACTTTATCGAGACTGGAGCGGCACCGATGGCTCATAGCGATATGCTTGAATTATGCCGGTTACTGCCAAAGACACGCCTATACAATACTTTTGCATCAACTGAGACCGGAATTGTTGCTACATACAATTACAACGATGGGGAGTGTTTAGTTGGGTGTTTAGGGCGTCCTATGAAACATTCACGCATCCTAATAACCGATGAAGGCCGTGTAGCATGCCAGGGTCCCACATTGATGACTGGATATGCTGATGAAGAGGAACTCACTGCTCAAGTGATGCATGACAATACCGTCTTTACTGCAGACAATGGTCGTATTGACGATTTGGGCCGACTACACTTGATGGGTCGCAATGACGATGTGATAAATGTTGGTGGGTATAAAGTGGCGCCAACTGAAGTTGAGGATGTAGCGATGGCTTTTCCAGGAGTAAAAGATTGCATCTGTGTGAGTGATGTGTCGCCTGTACTGGGCACACGACTGAAGTTATTATATGTAGGAAACGGAGATGTTGAGTTTTCCAAGAAAGATCTGGCAAAATACATTGCATCCCAGCTGGAGGTTTATAAAGTGCCTCAAGCATATGAACAGGTTAATGAGATTCATCGTACATTCAACGGAAAACTAAATAGAAAGTTCTATCGACAGAAGTCGTAAGTTTATTACGCCTAAAGGGATATGCGACTAAAACTCCTCATATTGTCATTGTGTCTAAGTGTAGCCGTTAATGCCCAACGGCTAATTAAAGGACATGTCTATGACACTGGATCAGGAGTTGCAATTGAGCGAGCATCCATATATAATCGCTCGACTCGATTAGGAACGTTCTCCAATGAAGATGGTATATTCCACATTCGATGCAATGATAATGACACATTACTCATCACAGCGATTGGTTATGAGGCCGTTACTGTTGTTCACACATCCGATTCTACGCTGTTGAATGTGCCGATGAGTCAAAAGGTGACAGCTTTAAGTGAGGTTGTCGTAAGTCGAAAAAAGTATTCAAAGAAAAATAATCCAGCTGTCGATCTCATAAGACGGATTGTAAAAAAGCGAGATGAAGGACGTCTGGAGAATACTCATTACTATCACCGTACAAAGTACCGAAGAATAGCCTATGGACTAAATGATTTTGATTCAAGAGAAGATAATCACATTTTAAACCAATTCCCCTTTTTACGCAATTTTGCAGATACAATCTCGGTTAATGACATAGTCAAGCCTGTTTTGCCTGTTTCTGTTGATGAATCTATCACTAAACAACAATGGAATGGCCACTTTAAAGAAACGGTTGTATCATCATCTCATGCTGGTCTCGATGACGCTTTTGATCTCATTGGAATAAAGACATATCTAGAAAACATCCTAGGATCAATCGATATCTTTCAGAACGATGTTCAATTCATGAATCATCATTTTGTAAGTCCCGTATCTAACATTGGTATCTCGTTTTATAAGTATTATCTTGGCGATACCGTTATGATAGACGATGAGAAGTGTGTACAATTGATTTTTATGCCACACAATTCTCAGGACATGGGATTTTTGGGTAGTCTCTATGTCTCATGTGATTCTACAGATTTTGTTAAGAGCATTGAGATATCGTTGCCAAGAAATGCCAGCGTTAATTTTGTTGGAGCTCTAAATATAAAGCAGAAGTATAACAGAATCAAAGGGAAATTCAGAGCACTTGAATACGACGATATTACTATTGAGTTTGTGATCTTCAAGAGAGCACAGACTCTTTTCGCCCAGATTAATACACAGATGGACGATTATGGGTTTAATCCTAGTGATACGACAAAGACCAACCGTCTTAATCAGCCATTGGATTTTGGCTTGAGGAATACACAGGATATGAATCAAATGATTGAAAGCCTACGCCAAAGCAAAAAGTTCTTTTGGTCTGAATTTGCCATTAAATCATTAGCACAGGATTTTATTCAAACCGCTTCGCTATCAACAAAGAGTTATTTTGATATCGGACCACTTAGTTCAATTTTCTCCTCAAATGGACTTGAAGGCTTCAAAATACGGTTAGGGGGACAGACTACGACACATCTCAGCAACCATCTGCTTCTTGGTGGTTACACCGCGTGGGGTTTCAAAGACAAGAAATTAAAATATGGCATTCATGCCACTTATTCTTTTACACCTAAGGAATCCTTCTTTAATGAAGCACAGATCAATGCGATTTCCTTTACCCATCAATATGACTCATATTTATTGGGCAATAATCTGATGTTCAATCAGACACAGTCGTTCTTGATCCCTATTTCACGTAAGCCTGATGATAAATGTATTTATCAACGACTTTCGCAGCTGAATTATCAATATGAATGGGATTCTAAATACTTGATGACGTTTGCTGTTAAGAATAATAGTTTCTTGCCATCTCGCTTGGTAACCTTTATTGATGGCTATGGGAACGCGTTTAATGAGCATAAATCTAGTGGATTAAGTGTCTCTTTTCGATATGCCTTGAATGAAAAGTTTATGGTGACTAGAAAACAAAGAGTTCAACTGAACGAAGATGCACTTATTTTTTTGATCAGCCATACTTGGAACCCGAATGGTTTTATGGGCAATAAGACATCCTCAAATGTTACCCAGATTGGCCTTCAGAAGCGTTTTTGGCTCTCTGGCTGGGGATTTGCCGATCTAATCGTGAAAGCAGAGAAACAATGGAATCAAGTCCATTTCATTGACCTAATCCTGCCCAATGTAAACCTGACAAACAATATGCAAACTGAGACCTATGCACTTATGGATGTTATGGAGTTTGCTAATGACCAACAGCTTTCATGGTTCTTCAAATGCCGGTTAAACGGTTTGCTGCTTAACCGCATCCCTTTGATCAAACGTCTAAAGATGAGGGAGCTTTTCACTTTGAGCGGACTTTGGGGCAGTTTGAGCAAAAAGAATGACCCGACATTCAATGACAACTTAATGCGTTTCCCTGAAGGGACAGCCCTCACTAAAATGGGCAATAAGCCGTACATGGAGATTGGCGTAGGTGTAGAAAACATCCTTCGGATTTTGTCCCTTCAATACGTATGGCGACTAAACTATCGCGACAACCCCAATGCAGATAAAAGCGGCCTACGCTTCCAACTTAACTTTAGATTCTAAAATGATCGTTACCTCCTAAATCAGGCGCTAGAGGAATGCCTGAACATATCCAAAGACCTCACGTGGATAATATCGAGGCATTAAAAGCGCCGGTATTTTCCTGTGGGAGTTGCTTGGATATGGAACGCCGAGAGAATTGTCTGAAAAAGGCATTAAGAGGGTCTGGATTGACTCAAAAATATCGCCATTGAAAATCAGATAACTTCTTTCTTGTTGATGAAGTCCAATAGCCTTTGCAGATCTTCGTCACTTGCTCCATTCAGATAGTTGATGATCTTTTGCTTGCATGGGTTAGTGTTCCACTTCTGCATCTCACGTGTTTGTGAAGAAGATTCACTGTCGATATAGGGTTGCATAGTTTTGTACGAACTATGGCCAGTACATTTCATGATGGACGGAGCAGACATATCCTTAGCAAAAGAGTTGGTAACGAACGATCTTCTACCAACATGGCATGAGATGATATCATAGAAAAATCGTTCCTCTGTTACGATTTCACTCCCGACATAATACTCATCCAAGACCTTGCGATCAAGCTCCGCTGCCTTGGCTGCATCTTGAATCGCCTTGTTCAGTTTTTGGCTGCTCGGTACTTCAAAAACATGGCCATCTTGGGTTTCCTGCCCCTCATATTTGGCTAAAATCATGAGCGCACCATCATTCAGCGGAATTGTAAGGGATTTTCCCGTTTTATGAGCATGCATCACAATCCGATTGTTTGAGATATGGGCAGGGCGCAGGTTACTCAGGTCAGAATAGCGAAGTGACGTATAGCACATGAAACAAAACAGATCTCTTGCATGGCTAAGCCGTTCGTTTTGTTTAAAGTCATAATCCATGAAAAACTGCAGTTCATCATCAGTAACATAGGTCACTGTTTTAGGCAGCACTTTCAGATTTGACCTATAATGGAGAACGGTCCTGGGTAAGGAATACCCGACTTGATCATTTATCCAGTTTAAAAAACTTCTCAACATAACGAATTGCTTGTTGGCAGTACGATTCCTATATCGGTTCTCAACATACCAGTCGCGTAGATTAAACATAGTTTCTTGTGTGACATCTGAAGCCCATGTGGCCTTAGGATTTGCTGCCGTAAATTGATTGAAGGCTTGAGTGTATTTCTCGATGCAGAGCTTAGTCCAATTGCGTTCCCGTCCACGTGTTGCAATGAACTCATCAAAAAGAGTTTTTAGCGTCTTCCTTTTGACGACATTGGTCTCTATTTCCTTTTCGTTTCTACCCAAATGCTCATTGACCAACTTCTTCAATTCGTCAGGAGTAGGTATCACATTCTTGAGGGAGCAGATATCCATACAATTCTCAATCTCCTGTCTGAAATCTGCAATAGCGGCATTGATCTCACTTGCTGTGAATCTCATTTTGCGAACATTGTGAGTTGTCCCTCTCTTAGCCTTTTGGGCATCGTTATCCCATTTAGCCTCTTCGGCATACAACCCAGTAATGAACGTCACCTCGCTTTGTTTGGAGTTCCACCTCACGCGAACAGCAACCTTTCCGGTGTCTTTCTTGATAAATGCTCGTATTGAATACTTAATTCTTATCATACAATTACTATGTGTTTAAAAAAAAATTGTACTTTTGTGTTGTGAATACTGATGTTAACAGGGCCTGAGCCATGTTAGCTGTGCAAAATTAGGCATCCAAATTTACATCCACAAGAGGTCCCCCCTTTTGTAAGATTACTTAAGATCAAGTTAGATAATTTGATATTTTGAGAGTTGTAATTGTCTGAATTTTAACTATTTGTCATATCAGACAATTTCACATGGCATTATATCGAATGTCTTGTCCTCTCCGCGTTAAACGGGTTAGAAGTCTGCAAGTCAGATTTTTAACCCGTTTTTTTTGATTTTGGTCGGACGATTTTAGGACGAGAGCTGATGAAGAGTCATCCGAAC
>Ga0247611_10011279_pt1 | contig 10333 bp, 9 predicted proteins | sample 177DNAGHGhighgp2_FD_192422 | JGI IMG/M metagenome (GOLD analysis project Ga0247611, IMG submission 192422) | Sheep rumen microbial communities from Palmerston North, Manawatu-Wanganui, New Zealand - 1770 DNA GHGhigh gp2 | ecosystem: Host-associated > Mammals > Digestive system > Stomach > Rumen ... | reverse complement strand
TCTGGTGTCAGTTTAAGAATTCTAGTGGGGGGCTCGAAAGAGCCCCCCTTAATATTTCCAAAGTTTGCACTATTTATTCGGTACAAGTGGATCGAAAGCATAATGTGAAGATTGGGAGATACTTAATCAATTTAATGTAATGAAGCCGCCTACAGACAAGGTGAAGGCGGCTTTGCAGCGTTTTATACAATATTGCAAGCTAATGGCGCACGAGACGGAGATGTAACGATCAAATTGAAAATGATATGGTGAGTAACAAATAACAAAATATACTATACGGAAGATGAGACATATATCGCATTCGCTCCAGAATCGATTATATGGCCTCTATCGTGAAAATAGATAAAGGAACACATATCGGTACTTACGAATGCGCAAATGAGGAGTATATCGTTGTTTAAGGACAAAAATCACATTAGCAAAACAAAAAAACAACGCGTGAAAATGCCCCTGTAACGTCGAGAAATAGAAAATATGATAACGATATCGTATTTATAGCAGCGGACGAAATAGAGGTATTTTAACGCGAAATAGCATATGTGCATATTTCATATACTAATGGATGGACGTAAATGAAAGTGGCAGCATATTGGCTCTCATGATCTATGACTGATTTATCAGAAGCTCAATAATCCAATATTGATACATCTGACATACAAATATCCGGAATAGGTGAGAAGACGAGAATGAAAAAGACTGCCTCAATAATTGAGGCAGTCTCCAATCAACTTAAATCGTTCTATCGAGATTACTTATCGAAAGAAATGGAGCTTCCGGATACATCAGTGAAGTTCTCAGCCTTGCAGGATGGGCAATAGCATGTGATCGAATCTGTAAAAGCGACCTTATCCCCATCAGTAGAATCTCTGAAAATGATCGTAGCATAAACTGCTTTCTTGGATGAATCGGTTTTGAAGGAAAGCTCAACTTTCCAACGTGCACCATTTGCATTACCCTTGTACTGAGTATAGCTCGGAAGAAGCGGACTGCTATCCAAAACTACATGGTTACCATCAGCAACAGAAATCGTGGAACCGCCCTTACCAATAGTCGTTGCATTGATAAGATTATTCTGAATAGCCTTTAGGTTCATAGAACCGTAGTCATGAAGATCATTGATCATAGTAACGCTCGTATGGCTGTTCGAAACGATCTGGAATGTGGAAACGATATATGTGAAAAGAATCATCATAATCGCAATTACGAGAACCATCTCGAGGAGCGTGAAACCAACTTTCTTCATGCCGGAAGCGTTCTTTTTACTTAACCTAATCATATATATAAACACCTCCGTTAGCCGATAGTTGCAATCGTAATCTTATAACTGCACTGCGTTCCGCCATCCTTATGAGGACACTTACCAACGATCTTCTTGGTAGATCCATCACTCTCTTCAAAATACTGAAGTGGCTCGGAATGCTTGCCACAATTTCTGCAAGTATAGTAGAAACCATGACGTGTAGCAGATTTTACGAAAGTACTGTCCTGCATAAGTGCAGTACCTGTCAGATGAGATATACCGGAATCTCCAGTAAGAGGAGTAACCTGGTAAACTGTGTTAATTGCTCCACCATCAATGTAGATAGCCTGTGCAGCATCTTTAGCTGTAACTTTGGAACCGTTGGTAACTGCGCTTACCTTATCGTACATCTCTCCGGCATTTTCATTACTCATACGCTCTGCAAGGGCTGTATCTGCAGCATAACTCATTGTAGAAGAGAAGCCTTCGTAAGCAACCAGAGATACAATCAATAGAAGAGCGACGGACAACATTGTCTCAAGCAGAGTAAAGCCCCGCTTGGATGCTTTCTTGAAATTATGCATTAGAATCCTCCTTAGTAACCCAAATCGACAAAGTTATCGTTTACGGCCTGATTATTAGCAAAGGATTCCGAAATTTTCGCTTTAGCTGAATCTGAAGCAGCACGAGAAGTACTCAAATACTCGGAAACCGAAATGCCAACAACGGCGGCTAAAAGGACAATAATCGAAATGACAATTACAACTTCTAAGAGTGTAAAAGCACGCTTGTTCTTATAGATCTTGTTCATATTTGCCTCCAAGTATAACCAAGTTAATTATAACACCGATTGAACTATATGCAACATAAAAAATGTTAACAAAGAATAAACTGTGCACAGCACAAATACTGTTAAAAGTGAAAAAAAGGGGGGCTTACTCAGCCCCCCCCACTAAGATCTAATAACTAACTATTAGAGGTTGTCAGAGATCTCGCCAGCTACATCACTGATAGCATCGTTGTGCTCTTTGATCTTCTCTGTAGCGGACTTAGCAGCATTGAGGTAATCAGATACTGTAAAGAATACTACTGCAGCGAGGATAACGATGATAGCGATAACGAGTACCATCTCAACGAGTGTAAAACCTTTTCTGTTCTTCTGAATCTTCTTCATAATAAGTTCCTCCTAAATGTTTTATTGAGTTTGTAATTTCATTATAGCAGGGATTTGGGAAAATGCAATACCAATTTTGAAATTTTTTCACATTTTTGTGAAAAAAAGTATTTTGGCTTCACAATCCGAGGCAAAATCAGATAATTCATGAACAGAAACAGAATCCAAAATGCCTAAGAAAAACAGAAAGAAAAGCGTGTAAGATGCTGGAATGTCAACGTTTGGAGCATTGGATCCCTGCCGTCTCCTGCCTGAAGCGATCATGACTGTATTCATATTGTATGTCATATTCTTTCTTTCAGCAATTGTGAAGAAATGTGAATGCCACTGCATAAATATCATCTTTTTCGTGTGGTAAATAGATTTTCTCTCTTTGTTGGATGAATCAACCATATTGAACAAGTTAATTCTAGCGACAATCATGATGATAGGTTAGAGAGCAGAGGGAGACCTTTCGGATGCGCATCCTGGTGTTTTCGTGTATATATATCTATTATCAGAGTTGTTCTGCTACTCCACGGATTCGAAAGCACAGACTTCTTTTAGATATGTTGATCAGCTTCTGTATGTTCTTTTCCGGATTTCTTTGTATTGGACAGTAAATTGTCCGAAACTTCTCCTCCAGAAAACTTGTCCATTGGAACAGCATTCTTGGATGATTCAGATTTTGATCGCTCTTCCAGTCTTCCTCAATGAATAAGTACAAAAGATATGAATGAAGAAAGGGCATGGTATACAAGACGGACGTGTACGTGGACACTCAGGCTCGTGCTTACTATCGGCACACATATAATCGCCTTTTGGTTGTCGTATGGGCATTAAGCATACAATCGATGCCTTTTTCTCGTTAAGACCTTTCTGCTTCGGTTTCTTCAGAAACACAATGGTCTAGGAGGCCGAATATTACTTCCCACATTACGTATAGGATGTATTGTAGCATTAGGATCTTATGCGCACCCAATTGTCTATTCTCAAGCTTTTCGTGAAACATCCTTAATTACTATATGTCATATATAGAGAAGCGCCTTGGTACGTTTCATACCAAGGCGCTTAATTAATCAGAACGATCTAATTCAATATCGAATTAAGTTGCCGGATTTGTATTCTGATCCTCCGGTGAGTTATTTACCGGTTCTCCGGTTGTGAGACTCTTATCAAGTTCTGCAAGCTGCTTAGCGTATTCTTCGCTAGTGAGCTTGCCCATGTAGAACTGGAGCGCGAGCTGAATCTTCTTCGGATTCTCCTTCTCAGCGTCTTTCTTGAGTGTCTCCATGATATTCCAATCATAACCCCACATGTTCCATGCAGCGAACGGACGGTTCACGTTGAAATCAAAGTTCAAGAAAGAGAGGAACTTATCCTTGAGAGGATGTCCTTCCGGAAGTCCGGTGAGATCACTGGCAACGGTGAAATAGTTAGGAAGACCTACCAAACCACCGGTTACGATATTCTCATCACCAACCCAGACCATGTAATCCATTTTGGTAAGATCCTTACCAGACTGTCTCTTGACAAGGCAGAAGTCATAAACATTAACGATTGCTGTGTAGTAGCAGAAACCCTGGTTCTGATCTTCAATCTTCACATCCGTGATTTTAACATAACCAGGAGCAGACTGCTGAAGTGCTTCCAAAGCTTTCACGAATTCCTTGTAGCCAACGTAGATATTCGAACGGATATCCTGAACTCTGCCTTCAATACCCATTGCTGTAAGAGACTTGTTCGGATTCTTGTCATCATTTACCAGCATCTGCTCGTAAAATGCATCGGCAAGCTTAACATTCTGATCTGCGGAATTCTTATCTAATTCTGCAGCTTCCTCATGAGTCAGGAGCCAACCGTCTGTTCCGGAAACGGAAACCATGTAGCTGGAATACTCGGCACGGTTCGGGTTAGCTGTTCCATCCGGCATGGTAACAACCTCATACTTCTTTTCGGTGTTTTCTACATCTACAATGTACTTCAGACCAGCATCTTCAAAATACTTATAGAGTTTGCTTGTGATTGCATCAGAATTCAATTCAGGGATGAAACGATCTTCAATTCCCACAATTTTGTTCTTAAGTTCCTGACGCAAAGCATCCAATTCTTCAGCCTGCTTGATGATTGCATCTTTTTCAGCCTTTTCCTGCTGTACTTCAACAAGCTCAGCTTCTGCCTGCTTTAATTTGTTAAGAGACTTCTTAATTACGAACAAGTAGCAAACTGCACCGATAGCAAGAATAACCACTATGAACAATAAAAATGTGTCTCGTCCACCTGTTGTTTTCATTATGACTTACCTCCATCCTTTGCAGCTGCCTTCGGTACAGAGTAATATAACTCAACGTCCGTATTGGAAGTAACGGTGACATTCAAGATATCGGTACGCTTAGCCTCTTCAAGAGCCTGTGCTGAAATAGCGACACTGTTGATCTTGACGTTAGACAACTCGTACGTAGTACCGTTAACTTCCACCTTAGCAATTCCTTCAATTGGCTTGACTTCATTCAAATCAGCCTGGCTGTATTGCTTTTCTGTAATTGGCTGCGGATTCTTACCATCCAAGAACTTTGTTCTGGAGAACATAAAGTGACCCTGGATCGTGCACTTGAATTCGAACTCATACTTCATTGTGCCAAACATAATGTTGTCCTTGTTGTAGCCGTTCTTAACCGGATCAAAAGGAAGAATCTTAGCCTGTGTAAAACTGAACTTACCTGTCTGCTCAAGAAGATGCATGTAGTTTTGTGGAGACTGCGGATTTAGAGATGTACCGTGAATTTCAACAACACCTTCGGCATCATCGTAGTAGGTAAGGATCGTGTCATTCGGAAGCGAATTAACAACCGATTTCATTGTATCTACATCAGAAGTAGCTACTGTACCCAGTCTGGATTCAAGAGAAGAGAGAACATAGTAATATTCCTGCAGCTCTTCAACCTCTGCCTGAATCTTATCCTTGTTATTCAGCTGGTCCTGGTAGGCAGGATCAGCCATATCTTTCAAGAGCTGATTCTTTTCATTGTTTTTCTTCATGATGGAGAAGTTGCAAACGATCCAAATCACGATTGTGATAACCAGAATGCTCAACGCAACCAGAAGGAAAAACGGGAATGCAGACGAAAAATTCTGAGAAGCTGCAGAACTGAACTCAGAGAAGAAGTTCATGTCTCTTTTTGAAAAGTCATTTTTTGATTTTGCAAGACTCATAATTTCGCCTCCTTTCAATTTTCACGAATGAGTGCGCCGCACGCATTCACATAATCTGACAAAATGAAGTCTTTCGGTCCCTGAACTGTATTCAGAGAGCCAAGGATCTCAACCTGTGTACCGAGCTGACGGGAAAGTTCCTTATCCATCTTACGGTACTTCGCACCGCTACCATAGAGGAAGCATGTGCTGATTGCATCGAGATGATACTTCGAGATAGAGAACTGAGCGGTTCTGGAGATCGCATCAGTCAAACTCTTGAAGTAAGCGGATACTGCACTGTTGAGTGACGGCTCATCCTTAACTGTCTCGTGCCATACATCGATATCGGAAACATCTACAGTTGCAATTCCTTCGCCCTTAACAACCTGCAAACGTCTTGTCAGGATGGAGGACTTAGCGCCATTGCCCTGAACTTTCTTAACAGTCTCTGCTACCTGACGGATGTTGGAATGACCAAACTGCAGACGACGTGTCAGAACCGGGAATCCCTTATCAAGAACGGTGATATTAGTTGTCTTAGAAGAGAGTTCGATGAGCAACAATGTGTTCGAAGCGATATTGGTTGTCCCGTTGATCGTACCGCTCTTGAAAAGCTTACGGATCGCATTCGGGTTAACATCCAGAGCAACCGGATTCAGAGCACTGGTCTTCATCAGTTCACGGAAATCGTTTGCTACATCCTTCGGAATAGCTGTTGCACGAACCTTATACTTCTGCTGCTTTGTTTCCTCGTCCATTACCTTATCGTAAACAATGTATTCAACGATCATGTCACGGTTGTTGGTTCCCTGACCGAGTATCTCGTAACGGACCATATCACGGAGCTGATCCGCCTTTACTGCCGGGAGTTCAAGATCTCTTGTGTGAAGATAACTACCCTCAACAGTTAAAATTGCTCGCTTATCCTGAATGTTGGACTTAGCCAGAGCATTCTTCAGTGCCATTACTACACCAAACTGGTCAGAAATAACACCATCAGCGATTGTGTCGGACTCGAGAGGAATGATGCCGAACTTATCGACTGAAACCATTCCGGTCTTGCGGTTATAGCCGCCGAGTACCATTTTCATGTTTGAGCTGGAGACGTCTATTGAAATCTCTCTGCTGCTTCCACTTCCTAAAGCCATATTATTTCTCCTTTCGAGTTATCATCACAAAATATTCTTGGACATTGTGAGTACCGGAAGACCGCAGGCACCAACAACGAGAAGAACAACACCGGCCATGATTACGATCATAATAGGCTCCAAAGCAGCTGTCATCTTAGCGGTAGCTGCATCAGCCTCATCTTCGAAGAAGTCAGCAGCCTTATCCAGGATGCTGTCCAGAGTACCGGACTCTTCACCGATAGCCGTCATGGCGTAGATCATCGGAGGGAATTCCTTGATTCCACGAATGGCACGGGAAACAGAAGAACCCTTACGGATTTCATTTCTGGAATCATAAAGCTGTGCTTCCAGGAATTTGTTACCAAGAGTGTGGCTTGTGATTTCCATGGAATCGAGAACGCTGATACCACTTCGAAGCAATGTTGACATTGTACGAGTGAATCGAGCTGCCGCTGTTGCCTTCTGAGATTTACCGATGATCGGTACGCGGAGAAGGAATCTCGACCAGGTCATGGAACCCTTCTCAGAATGCTTCCACAATCTGAAAGCAACGATAATGCCGAGGATAACGGAAAGGTAAATATACCAGTAGTCAACCATACTGTCAGAGAAATTCATAACTGCTTTGGTCAGACCTGGGAGTTCACCACCGAGTGCATTAAGTGTTACAGCGAACTTCGGAACAACGAGAGTCATCAAGCCGATCGTGATACCGAATGTTACAACTGCGAGAATGATAGGATAAACGAGAGCCGCGCCTACCTTATTCTTCAATTTCTGTTCTTTCTCAAAGTGTGCGGCCAGTCTGGCTGTAACTTCGTCGAGACGACCGGATTCCTCACCGGCAGAAATCATGGAGATCATGATAGTAGGCAGTGCTTTGGACTGCTCACGAAATGCTTCAGAAAGCGTCTTACCGGATTGGATCGACTCATAAACAGATCCGATAACTGCCTTCGCTTTCTTACTCTCCATCTGCTGGTACAACATATCCAGAGAACGGATAACTGTGATACCTGCACTAAGAAGGGAAGAGAGTTGTCTCGTGATAATCATGAGATCCTTTGTCTTCAGCTTGGGGCTACCGATATTCATAGACAAAATACTCGAACCACTATCCTGCTCGAGCGAAGCAATGAATCGACCATCAGCACGAAGCATCTTAGAAGCATCTGCAAGAGTTGCCGCTTCGATAATGCCTTTACTGGAGCGTCCAGCTGCATCGACTACTTCATATTTAAAATTTGGCATGAAGCAAACCTCCTTCTTTGTTTTCTATTTTTAATACTCCAAAGAGTTAAATAGACCATTGGAAACAGAATTCGCGGTACCGGCGCTGGCCAGATAACGACGATATTCGTCCGGATCCTTACAACGGGAGATAGCTGTCTCACGTGTGATGAGTCCCTTCTTGGTAAGCTCTGCGAGATAGTAGTCAAGAGAACACATACCAAGCTTCAGATTTGTAGCGATCGTGTTGTCGATCTGATACGTCTTACCTTCACGGATAAGGTTACGAACAGCATCGTTAGCGATCAGGATCTCGAATGCAGCGACACGTCCTGTGCCATCTGCACGAGGAAGAAGTGTCTGGGAAATAACAGCAACGAGAACCGTACCGAGCTGGACACGGATCTGATCCTGCTGATGAGGCGGGAATACGTCGATGATACGGTTGATCGTGTCAGCCGCACCACTTGTATGCAATGTAGACATAACCAAGTGACCGGTTTCAGAAGCGGTGATAGCCGTACTGATCGTGTCAAGGTCACGCATCTCACCAACCATGATTACGTCCGGGTCTTCACGGAGAGCTGCACGGAGTGCGTTCGCAAAAGAAAGGGTATCTTCATGAACTTCACGTTGGTTGATCATAGATTCACCATGACGGTGGAGGTACTCGATCGGCTCCTCAAGAGTAAGAACGTGACAACGGCGGTTCTGGTTGATGTGACCAACCATAGCGGCAAGTGTCGTTGACTTACCGGAACCCGTAGGACCGGTAACAAGGATCAGTCCACGTGGCTTCAAAGCCAGATCCTTAAACAATTCAGGAAGTCCGAGACGCTCACATGTCGGGATTTCTGTTGTGATGGTACGAGCAGCAAGTGTGTAACTGCCACGCTGCTTAAACACATTGCAACGAAAACGGCTGTAATCCTTAACTACGTAAGAGAAGTCGATCTCACCACGTTCGTTAAGATACTGCTGTCTGGACTTGTCCAACATTGATTTGCAGAGATATTCCGTGTCGCTCTGTGTCAAAATGTTGGAATTTAAGGGCATGAGTTCGCCATGTACGCGGATCATAGGTGGCAGACCAACTGTGATGTGCGTATCGGACGCCTGGCGACGAACAGCCTCTGTGAGAATGGCATCCATACTTAATGTAAATTCTTCCATTTCTTTCCTCCTTAACCGTCAATGGAATATGTTACCTTATTCATCTCTGCAACAGTTGTGATACCCTCCAGTACCAACTGAGCAGCAGAATCAGCAAGCATCAATGTTCCTTCTGAGACAGCGAGTGCACGCATCTCATCTTCTGAAGCACGGCGCTCAAGAAGAGCACGCATCTTCTTAGTCATGATTACAACTTCATGAATAGCGATACGGCCTTTATAGCCTTTCTCGTTACATTCGGAACAGCCGGCACCACGATAGAGTTTCTGTCCCGGTTTTAACTTGAGAAGCTCAACTTCATCCGGACCAGGTGTGTACTCTTCACGGCAATTTGTGCAGATTCGGCGAACAAGACGCTGAGCTACAACACCGATCAGAGCAGTCGAAACCATGAATGGCTCGATACCCATATCGATCAGACGGTTGATAGAAGAAACAGCGTCGTTGGTGTGGATAGTACTGAAAACCAAGTGACCTGTGATAGCAGCTCGCATCGCGATCTCAGCAGTCTCACCGTCACGGATCTCACCGACGAGGATGATATCCGGGTCCTGACGGAGGATAGAACGAAGACCACTTGCAAATGTCATACCGGCCTTGGCATTAACCTGTACCTGGTTGATACCCGGAATCTGAATTTCTACCGGGTCCTCAACTGTTACGATATTTGTTTCTGGTGTATTTTTCTCGGAAAGGAGGGTATAGAGGGTAGTTGTCTTACCGGAACCAGTAGGACCGGAGATAAGGCATACACCCTGCGGCACTTTGACGATCTTATTGATCATTTCGTTGTTATGTTCGCTGATACCTAAATACTTACGGTTCAGGTTCGCATCGTTCTTAGCAAGGATACGGATAACCGTTTTCTCACCATGTACGGTAGGAAGTACGGATACACGCATGTCAACCGGCTTGCCGTTTACCATTGTCTGTACACGACCGTCCTGAGGAATACGCTTCTCAGCGATGTTCATACCGGAAAGGATCTTAATACGGGTGATGATGGCGTCTTTCGCAGCGATCGGGTTACTCATGATCTCGGAAAGCACACCGTCGATACGGATACGGACTCGAACACGATCTTCCATCGGTTCGATGTGAATATCGGAAGAGTTTGCACGGATAGCGAAGTCGATCATGGAGTTAACGAGCTTAACTACAGGTGCATTATTAACTTCATCGGTGATCTCATCCGCGAGATTCTTCATGTCT
>Ga0247611_10011278_pt1 | contig 10334 bp, 6 predicted proteins | sample 177DNAGHGhighgp2_FD_192422 | JGI IMG/M metagenome (GOLD analysis project Ga0247611, IMG submission 192422) | Sheep rumen microbial communities from Palmerston North, Manawatu-Wanganui, New Zealand - 1770 DNA GHGhigh gp2 | ecosystem: Host-associated > Mammals > Digestive system > Stomach > Rumen ... | reverse complement strand
GGGGAACTGGTAGCTGTTCAGCGCGAACTGCTGCTTGGCCAGCACCTGTCCCTTGTCGATAAGCGGCGCGCCGTCCTTCGACTTGAACTGGAAGATGACGAAAATCTCGTTGTCGCCGTGATGGCCCAGCACACGTCCGATTACCTTCTGCATCTCCTCGCAGGTAACGACCTTGCGCTGCTGCGGCTGAATACCGCTGATGTCCATCTTACCACCGTGACCGAAAGTCATGCCTGCGGGACGTCCGGGGTTGTCGTGATGATGGCTACCGGCTCCACCGACAAACCACTCCAGCTCCACATCGTCGAGCGTCTTGAAGAAGTTCTCGTTGTAGATTTCAAACTTACCGGCCTTCAGGTCAACGTCCTTCACCCAGATGTTCTGATAGTAGTAGCCCACCTCGTAGGCATGAGGGTTCAGACGGCGGTCGGGAGCGATGATACCGTTGCAGTTGAAGTTGTAGTCAGAAGCAGGATACTCGCCGTAGTCGCCACCGTAAGTAAAGATGGTGCGTCCCGTAATGGGGCTCTTGTCGCGCAGTCCCTGGTCCACGAAGTCCCAGATGTAGCCACCCTGATATTTCGGGTACTTGCGCACGAGGTCCCAGTACTCCTTGAAGCCACCCATCGAGTTACCCATAGCGTGGGCATACTCACACTGGATGAGCGGACGGGGATTGTCCTTCTTCGAGTACGCATCGCAGCCCTCGTAGCCGTAGTACATAGGACAGAAGATGTCGGTCTTTCCCCAGTCACCTGCTTGTTCGTACTGGCAGGGACGTGTCGGGTCGGTAGCCTTCACCCAGTCGTAGGCCTTCTCAAAGTTGGGGCCGTAGCCAGCCTCGTTACCGAGTGACCACACGATGATGCTCGGGTGGTTTTTGAACGACAGCACATTGCCGTACTGACGCTCCATGTGAGCTTTCTCAAAGTCCTGACGCTTGGCCAGCGTACCCTCGCCGTAGCCCATACCGTGACTCTCGAGGTTCGACTCCGCCGTCAGGTAGATGCCGTACTCGTCGCACAGGTCGTACCAGCGCGGATCGTCGGGATAGTGACAGGTACGCACGGCGTTGATGTTCAGCTGCTTCATAATCTTGATGTCCTGAATCATGCGCTCCACCGGGACAATGTAGCCGCCGTCGGGGTCAAGCTCGTGGCGGTCGGCACCTTTTATTAATATAGGCTGGCCGTTCACCAACAGCTGGCCGCCCTTAATCTCGATGTGGCGGAAGCCCACACGCTGGTTGATGACCTCCAGCACGCTATTGTTCTTCTTCAGGGTAATGTAGAGGTTATACAGATTAGGCGTCTCAGCCGTCCAGGGCTTCACAGCAGCCAGGTCAACCACCTTGCCGCTATTGTCGGTCAACTGCTGCTCAACTGCAGTTCCCTTCGGAGCCTTCACGTCAACGTTAAGCACTCCCTTGCCGTTCACCCAGTCGGCATTGACGGTAATGTCCTCGATATGTGCTTTCGGACGGGCATAGAGATACACCTCGCGGGCAATACCCGTGAAGCGCCAGAAGTCCTGATCCTCCAGATACGAGCCATCGCACCAGCGCATCACCTGCATGGCGATGAGGTTCTGGCCCTTCTTCAGATACTTCGTGATATTGAACTCGGCAGCCACCTTCGAGTCCTCCGAGTAGCCCACGTACTTGCCGTTGACCCACACCGAGAGATTGCTCGTGGCCGAGCCCACGTGGAAGTAGACGTCCTGACCGTTCCAGTCGGCAGGCAGCTCGAACGTGCGGCGATAGGAGCCCGTGTAGTTGTTCGTCTCACCGATGTACGGCGGGTTGCTGTTGAAGGTTGTGCACCACGCATAGCCCACGTTCTTGTAGGTCTTGTCGCCGTAGCCCTCCATCTCGAACAGTCCGGGCACGGGGAAGTCCACCCACTTCGAGTCGTCGAACTTCAAGGCGTAGAAGTCCTTCGGCGCCAAGTTGTGGTCCTTCACGAAGTTGAAGCGCCACTTACCCTCCATCGAGAGGTAGCGGTCCGACTTCGTCTTGTCGTTCACTTTCGCCTTGTCGGCATCCTCGAAGGCGAAGAACGCTGCACGGCGTGCCTCGCGGTTCACCTGGTTCACGGCCGGGTCTGTCCACACCGGCGTCGTCTTCTTCTGTGCGTAAGTAGCCATCGAGGCCATGCACATCAGAACTAAGAATAGTTTTTTCATCGTTATTTTAATTGTTTATTCGTAATCGTCAATCACGCTGTTCATGAAGTCCATCATCGGCTTGCCTGCCTTGAAGATGCGCGCCATCTCCTTGAGCCACTCGTCGCCCTCAAAGAAATCATCGGGCACGCCGTGCCAGGCACAATAGTCCTTCATGCGCAGGTACTCCACATACTCCCAGTCGCGCGGGAAGCCCGAAGGACAAGTCTTCAGCCGTTCCAGTCCGAAGCCCGATGAGCCGTAGGCCGTCTCATCGCCCACAAAGGGATTGGGCTGCGACTTCGCACTGAGGAAGTAACGCTTGAAGTCGCGGCCACCCACACAGCGCAGCCACTCGTCGATGTTAGCCATCAGCTCATTGCGGCAGGCCGTCAGGATGTTCGTCGGCAGCCAGTAGTTGCCCACCGCCAGCATGCAGTTGCCCGGCTCCAGGTGGATGTAGTAACCGCCACGCAGCGCTTTCTTGCCGTGGGCATTGATGTAAGCTCCCAGATGACGCTTGTAGGGCGACTTGTCGGGCGAGAAGCGCGTGTCGCGGTTGAAGCGGTACATCGTCTCCTTCACGTCCACGCCACCAATCTCTGCGTCGAAGTCGGCAATGCGGCCTATGGCCTTGCTGATGCCGTCGGCAAAGTCGGCACGCACAGCGTCGTACTCAGCCTTATGCGCCTGATACCACTCGCGGTTGTTGTTAGCCGCAATATCACGCAAGTACTGTATAATTCGTTTTGAATCCATTCGTTGTTTCAGGTAATATTACGCTGCAAAGGTACGAATAAGCGAGCGAAAATGCAAATTTATTTGCAATTTTCCGAGCGGGAGTACCTTCGAGACAAAGTCTCAGAGGTAGTGCAAATCGAGCGAAATGCCAAAGGAAAGCTTGTTTTTCTTTGCATTTCCGAGATGCAGCCTACCTTCGAGACGAAGTCTCAGAGGTACGAATAAGCGGTTGAAGTGCCAAATATATTTGAGTATTTTCGAAACCGACGTTCTTCATGCTTCGTCTTAATTGCACCATGTTGAGTGGTCGTTGCATATTTTGCAACCACCACTTCCTTATTCAGTTCTCCCTCCTCAAAGTCTCGTTTTCCATATTTCTATTTCGTCTCCCGCTCGACCCTTATGTCGTATTCTTGCCCTGCCAAGCATCTCCTTCTTCGCCGAGCACTTTTACAAAGAATGTTTATTAATTATCTCGAATTGACCACAAGAATTTCCATTATTCCACGAATTATATTACTTCCCAATATCCTCCATTGTCCCCACCTACACGACGGAGGCGACCTATATCCTGGAGTTTCTTGATATTCCTCCAAACTGTCGTTCTCTCAACATCCAATTGCCTAGCAATTACATCATAAGTCGCAGACTTGTCTACATGAAGGATGGCCATTATCTTTTCTTGCGTCTTGTTGAGTTTTACAGTTGCATTTTCAGTTGCATTTTCAGTTGCATTTTCAGTTGCAGTCTTCACAACATTATTCCTTTGGAATGTTACTCTGACTCCACCTTCAACATCTTCTATCTTAGGCATGGGCAGTCCTGCTTTCTCAAATCCTTCACGAATCTTTTTGTACCCACGTCCCCACGATTCAATAAAGCCTGCTTTGAAAAAAGTATATGCTATGTTTTTGTTCCTTGGGTGTGAAGAGTGTTGTCTCAAAAGTGCATCTGGTGTCAATTCATTAGGAAGGCTTCCCTCATTCCATACCTCCACATAGTCATCCCATACTCTCATCTGTATGGGTGCTCCCATGTAGTCCTTATGTGCGATGGCATTATAGAGAATCTCGCGTAGGGCTTCTTCTGGGACTTCCAATTTCTCTATGCGCTGCATTCCTTCATAATGGATGGGAGAGGTAAAATACTTTGTTTTCAAAATATCCACCACACGATCTGTCATCTGAATGATATTACCCTCTACCACATCCTGGGTTATCAAGTCTGCCTCGTCCTTTCTGAAACGTCCAATCTTAAACTCCACACAAGTGAAGTAGCGTTGAGGTTTTTGGGCGAAAAGTAGTAACGCAGCACTTTTCAGTTTCCCATCTTCGCTTATTAAATTCAGGTTTTCCAGCACTGATTGCGTCGAAGCATCAGCCTCATCCTCATTGATACGCCCAGCCTTTATCCCTTTACGCAGGAAATAATCTATGGCATCACGATCCAAGTCTTCGAGTGTAGCATGTTCGTTAGTGATGTCATCCCATGAACGCCCCATCTTCTTCAAAACGAACTGCTGAAGAGCAGGTCCTCGTAATTCCTGCATGGTACTGCCTGAACGATAGTAGTACTTACCTTTGTAGTTGATAGGAATATTGCTGGGTTCAATATTCACTTCAATGTACTCCAGTCCGTCCAACTCATAGAGGTTCACATCCACTACGATGCCCATCGTTGTGACGATTTTATTTGGAATGTCCTCCATCAGCCTGTCGACATTGTCAATTCCAACCACTTCGTGGTCATCATTCACGCCAAAGTACATCACAGCCCCTTGCGCATTCGCAAAACCACAAATCCACTCTAAGTATTTATCGTGCCAACTGGTTTTGTATTCCACATTCTGGCACTCTCTTGCTTTCATCTTGCCCATATTATATTTGTATGTTTGCAAAATTTATCAATTATCTCGAAATAATCACAAGTGCTCGGCACTGCAGCTTTCACTAAGCGTAGCGACTGAAAGTCCCCGTGATTCTTCAGGTAATATTAGTTTGCAAAGATACAAAAAAGCGGTCGAAGTGCCAAAAATATTGGAGTATTTTCGATAATGCAGTCTCATTCGTAGAACCGTCACCAGGATTTACTTACATTAAAAATCTGCCAACAATGGCATTTTTTTAACGTAAAAACGAAAAATAGCAACTATCATAATAGAGTTGACAGGTTTGCAAAGTTACAAATTTCATTTCACATCAGCCATCAGACCTCATACATCCGACATCTTTCGTCATATTTCGTTTGCAAAGTTCTTTCTTTATGAAAGCGACCAGAGGTCGAGCGAATCTATTATTTCGAAATGATCACCAGAACCGACCCTGTGATTTTTCTATGATAATATAATGAAATATTCTTTCTAATTAGTGAAAATACGCCGGATCATTTGATTAGTTTCTCCGCCCCAATCGTACCCCTATCGTCTTTCTTCTCCTTAGTCTTATAGCGCTGGATTTCCTCCTGTTCCAATTGGCAGAAACGCTCGTAGTCATCCGCCATTGCCTTTGTGTCGTACTGCTTTGCCTCTGCTTCTTCGTACTTCAGATGCTGGAGGTTAAAGGCGGCAAGCATATCGCGCTGGTGGATGTCGCCGTTGGAGAGCGTAACGTTGCGTTCCTTCAGTTCGTGCTTAGTGAAACTGCCGTCCGTAAAGTCGTATTGACTGGCGGCATTCTTTGTATCCACCTTCACCACCTCGCCACCTAGTGACTTAACCTTGTTCTCCAGGATGCTGACAAACATAGAAGGCGCATGATTGGCTACCGATTTACCAAAGCGTTTCTTCTTCTGAATCTTGCCAGTCTTCTCGTTCACCTTAGTCTCTTTGGCCCTTGTTGTCCAACTGCTAATCTTGTTGTTCTCTACAATAAACGTATCGCCCTCCTTCAGTAACGCGTTGGCACGTTCTATGTGTTGCTGCTTACGAATGGCAGCCTGCTTGCGGCGCAGTTCTGCCAATTCGCGGCGCAGCTCCTTGTATCGCTTGGAGTCGTTCCATACCAGCTTGATGCCACGCTTGATGGTGCCGTCTTCGTTGAAGTTCTGTGGATTGTTGGCTCTGCGACTACGGTCTATCTTCCTGCTCAGCCGGGTTATCTCCTCTTGGATATTGTCGCATTTCGAGGCCAGTTTGTCGATGCTCACAACATTCTCGCCACTTACGGCCACCGTAGTAGGTCCAAGGTCGATACCTACATTGCCCTTGCCCAGCGTACGGCCTTTCTGAGGCTTCTCGCCCTCGATGGTCAGCTGCACATAGTACTTGTATTGGCTGCGAACCAATCGACGTACCACCTTTACTACTTTCACGCTTTCGACGCCACCTTTCAATGCCCACATCTCATAATCAGCATGCTTGGGATTGTGCAGCATCTTCAGTGTAATGAACCTAGATTCCTTTCCGACTTTACCATTCATCTTAATGGCCAACTCCATTGTGTCGAGATGAAGTTCCATTCCTGAGAAGTAAACTACACCACGTACAACCTTCCTTCGGCTTGAGAAAGAGTCTAGTTCTCCATACTTCTTAAATGAGACTCGCTTGGCTTTGAAGTCATATAGCTTTTTGTCCCATGCTGCCCACACGCCTGCTCCTAAATAATCTAAGATATTGGTGGTAAAACCTAAATCGGCATAGGTCATATTAGCCCCAACTGACTTTTGGACCAATTTCTCAATATAGCCCTTTATACTATATTCTTCAAAGGAAAGCTTAACGGGTGTTTCGATGCCTTTTAGAGTTTCATTAATCTGAAAAGGACGACTCCTAAAAAAATCCCTCTTTTCTTTAATCTTCTCGCAGGCTTGATACTCCTTCATTTGCTCAAAGTACCTGTATTGTCTGAGCAACTTGCCTTGCACGTAGTTATACAATTGGCGAAGCTGCTCATAACGCTTGTTGAGGATATCTGCCTGATACTTCTCAACCTGCAAAGGCAATTCCAATACAAATACCTCGTTCATTTACTTAATATTCTACATTTGGGGATGATTAACATCACCGTCGCAAATCCCGACATGCTGACTGCCCTATCATTAGCCTACATTTCTGGGTGATTAGCACCGCGAGTTGAAGTACGGCCTGAAGTGGTGGGCCTGTCACTAGCCTACATTTCCGGGTGATTAGCACCGTCAGAATGTGGCGGGATATACTGAGAGAACCTGTCACTAGCCTACATTTCCGGGTGATTAGCACCCCAGTCGCATCAGGACATCAGCGGCAAGGCCCTGTCACTAGCCTACATTTCCGGGTGATTAGCACCATCAGCCCCACGGCTATCTTCGCGTTGCGCCCTGTCACTAGCCTACATTTCCGGGTGATTAGCACCGATAGGACTACCACGCCGTGAGTTCCTGTACCTGTCACTAGCCTACATTTCCGGGTGATTAGCACCTGAATCCCTTAGGGACAATGATATTGAAACCTGTCACTAGCCTACATTTCCGGGTGATTAGCACCCCGTGAAGCAGTTCACCTACGAGGTGGTTCCCTGTCACTAGCCTACATTTCCGGGTGATTAGCACCGGCGATGCGTGAGGGTGCGCTGGATGCTTACCTGTCACTAGCCCACATTTCCGGGTGATTAGCACCCTGTGGTGTATAATCACCTGGGAATGAAATAAAAAGGCCATGATTAGCATACTCGGGGACTTGCTCTATACTCCCATTCCGCAAGCGGAACTGACTGTTATTTTTGCATTCCACCATTCTGCATAATCGTTTGTCGCACTAGCCGCCCGCTGGCATTAGCTTAACGTACGCAAGGCCTGACAACACCTTTATGCCGCAAAGATACGAATTATAATTGAAAGTTTGCAAAGAATTTTGGATGAAAATGATGAAGCTTAACAGTTTTTATCCAAAATGTGTAACAGATACAGATGTACATGGTGCAAAAGTAACTTCTTCTTTTTTGGGGGGCGCCGTTCTGAGCCATCAAGTAACAGGCATAACGGGTAAGCATGAAGTATTGAACTTCGCGCTGAGAACCGCTACCAAGTTGGACCATTTTCGTGACCTCACGAAAATGGTCATCCACATTGAGGATAGGTCAGTATGGTCATCGCGGAATCGGTTCTACTGATCATATATTTACTTGTTTTTTGAAATAAATGCAAGATAATTAATGTATATAGTTTTAGAATATATCTATAAGCAACTTATATTCAATAGATTATACCAAAAGTACAAAACAAGCAGATTCAAACCTGCTTATTTTATATATAACGTAGCCAAGTTCTTTGAGTGATACAGATACAGATGGATACACTTGTTTTTATAAATTTCTCACGCGTACCGTGTGCGCGCGGTACGCGTGAGAAGTCTTGGAAATCATCTGTTACATCTGTATCTGTATCACCTTGCAGATGTACTTGGTGCAAAGGTACGAAAAATATTTGAATTATTTGGCAAAATGAAGAAAAAAAAGTAACTTTGCAGTGAATAAATAATTATGAAGAAGAGTGAACGATATGAGGCGGTGCTCCGCTACTTCCGCAGCGAGGCGGGCGACGTGACGACGGAGCTGGAGTTCGGCTCCACATTCCAGCTGCTGGTGGCGGTGGTGCTCAGCGCCCAGTGTACGGACAAGCGCATCAATCAGGTGACGCCGGCACTGTTCCGGCGGTTCCCCGACGCCCGTGCGATGGCGGCTGCCGACGAGGCGGAGGTGTTTGAGTATATCCGCAGCGTCAGCTATCCTAACGCCAAGGCCAACCACCTGGTGGCGATGGCCCGGCAGTTGGTGGAGCGTCACGACGGCGAGGTGCCCAGCGACATGAACGCGCTGTTGGATCTCCCAGGCGTAGGCCGCAAGACAGCCAACGTCATTCAGGCCGTTGCCTTCGGTCGCGCCACAATGGCCGTCGACACCCACGTCTTCCGCGTCAGCCACCGTCTGGGGCTTGTGTCAAAGACCGACAACACGCCGTTGAAGGTGGAGCTGCAGCTCATGAAGCACATTCCCGAGGCCGACATTCCCAACGCCCACCACTGGCTACTGCTGCACGGCCGATACGTCTGCACATCAAGAAAGCCGCACTGTGAAAAATGCGGCTTGAAGGACATCTGTCCGAAGGTGTTTTGAAGACTCAACGAGTTTCAGAAAATACTCCATGACTTTTGAAAAATACTCCATGAGTATTTCGCAAAACTCATGGAGTATTTTTCAAAAATCGTGCACTATTATTTCAGCATCTTTTTTCCGTCAATAATAACGATGGTCTTGCGGGCTGAAGAGCCGTTCGCAGACGAGCCAAACGATGACGTCGAACGGAGTGGACGGCCCTGAAGATCGTAGTATTTACTATTTGACGATTTACTATTTGACAATTTATTGATACCTGTAGATTCTGTGATTTCAACAAAGTAGACAATGCTCGACGGGGCCAGACGGTAGTCGGTCTCTGCACCGCTGATGGTGATATAGGCCTTGCCAACGCCGACGATGGTGAGTTCGCCAGTCTCAGCATTCACCTTCACCACCTCTTCGTTGCTCGAGCGCCAAGTCAGTTTGCCGTCGTAGTCCTGCGAGCGCAGCACGGTGGGAGCAGTCAGGGTGCCTCCCTCCTCGCCGGTGATGGTGGTCTCGCCATCTATCCGAATCCACGAGGGGTGCTTGGTCCACGAGGCGACGTTCAGCGTCACAGGCAGATTGTTGTCCTTCGAGTTGCCGTCAATCCACGGGAAAGGCCACTTGGTGTCGTACTCATAGCCCGTGCCCGTTGCGCCAACGAGCGAGGCCACCGAGGGACCGTCGTTGTAGATGACGAAATAGCGGATGTTATCGACGTAGATTTCCTTTGGCTCCATCGCCTGGCCCTTCACCTTCAGGTTCTTCACACGGCTGACGTCCAGACGCTCGTGGACACGCAGACCGACCTCCGTGGGCGAAATCTTCACGGCCTGGACGACGGGCTGCTGGTTGTCGAGCTTCAGCCAACTCTCTTCTATGTTCTCGGGCTTCACAGCATCCTTCAGGTCGAGCCACATCAGCTTGTTATTGAACGCCTGTACGCGTCCGAGTTTGGGGCAGTTGTCGGCAATGAGCACCTGCAGCTGGTTGTCCTCGGTGTTGATGGTCCCCAGCAGCGGATTGTCCTTCAGACAGAGCGTTCCCAGCACGTTGTCGTTGCAGGTAATGTCATTGAACTCGGCACAGTCCTCGATGGTGGTGCTGGTAATGTCGTTATACAGCATCATCAGCGAGCGGACGATGGGCAGGTGCTTCATCGTCAGCGTCGTGATGGTGGTGTAGCGGATGTCGATGTTCTCCAGACCGTCGCAGTTCGTCAGGTTCACGGTATTCAGCACCTGCTTCTCGTCCTCCACACCCGTAATACCAATGGAACTGAGGACAGGATTTGCACTGAAGTTGAGGTCGGTGACACCTGAGTTAATCATAAAGAACTGACGGAGTTTAGGCAGCTGG
>Ga0247611_10011277_pt1 | contig 10335 bp, 3 predicted proteins | sample 177DNAGHGhighgp2_FD_192422 | JGI IMG/M metagenome (GOLD analysis project Ga0247611, IMG submission 192422) | Sheep rumen microbial communities from Palmerston North, Manawatu-Wanganui, New Zealand - 1770 DNA GHGhigh gp2 | ecosystem: Host-associated > Mammals > Digestive system > Stomach > Rumen ... | reverse complement strand
AGCCCATTCCAACCAGCATCTCGTCGGTCACAGGCTGCACACTCTCAGCAACACCTCGGCGAACCAGTTCGACGGCAGCATGACGAGTCAGCGGCATAGCTCCCATATAGCCAAGCTGCGAGATGTCTTCCTTGGTGATCTGCAGTTCACGAAGCAGGTCGTCCATCTGCGGACTCAGCAGGTCGTAGACTGAGTAGTTGTTGAGCTTCACGACATAGGTCACCTGCGCATTATCAGGTGTCTTGACCTGCTGCCCGTCGATGTAGACAATCTGGTTGATGATCTGCAATGTCTGGCCAGGCAGACCGACGCAACGTTTCACATAGTTCTCGCGACGGTCGGTGGGGCGCGTGGCAATCTGGCCAAACTCCTCAGAATGCTCGTTCAGGAACTTCTTTCCGAGACCATAGATGGTAGCGAAATAGGCGCGTCGCTCAAGGGCTGTCATCGAGTCGGGCTCTGCCAGCTGTCCTGCATGCGAAAGGGCATACTGTTCATAGCCCTTGGCATAGCAAAGCTCATAATAGCGGGTCTCGTAGGGGAGTGCTGTGCAGATGGTATCGCCAGCAGGGTAGTTGAACACCACAATGTCGTTCTGCTCGACCTTACCCAGTCCGCTGACGCGACGGTACTCCCAGTGAGGCCACTCGATGTACGACTTCATGCGCACACCAAAGAGTTCTGGCATGGTGTGCTGCGTGAGAGGCATGGTGAGCGGAGTCTCAGGAATGCGAGGACCGTAGCTCACTTTCGAAACGAAGAGGTAGTCGCCCGTGAGAAGCGACTTCTCCAGCGAGCTCGAGGGGATGACATAGTTCTGGAAGAAGAACTGATTGATGAAGTAGACGGCAACGAGGGCGAAGACGATGGCATCGACCCACGACATGATGGTACGCACAGGATTCTCCATCTCGCGCCACCACTGCCACTTTATCTTCTTGGTGATATAGACATCGAAGATGAACGGCACGACGATGAGGCCGAGCCAGGAGCGGAGCCAGAGGAGGAAGAGCAGGTAGAGGGCGAGCACAACAGCGAACTTGGCCCACTGCTTCTTCATGTTTAGCGGCTCCTTCACACCCTCTTTCTTTGGTCGAGTATAATCTGGACGACTGCTGAAGAGTCCCCAGAACCTATCCATGAATGACTTATTGTTTGGCATGGTTTATGTACGATATTGGAGACAGATCAGAAACTGAACATGTCTGAAATGGTAAGCAATCCCTCGTGTTCCTTGGTATATTCGGCTGCCAGCACGGCACCAAGGGCGAATCCGCGACGCGAATGGGCATCGTGAGTGATAGTGATACAGTCGGCATCGCTGTCGTAACGGATAGTATGGATGCCTGGCACCTCGCCGCGACGGATATGGTCGATACGCAGGAACCTAGGATCGGTAGTATCCTCAGCCCATGCCTCTTTGCGGTCGATGGCCTCGACAATCTGCTCGCCCAGGGTAATGGCTGTACCAGAGGGATGGTCAAGCTTATGGACATGGTGGGTCTCTTCCAGTTCGACATCATACTGCGGGAACTGGTTCATGATCTTAGCCAGATAGCGGTTGACTGCTGAGAAGATGGCCACGCCGATAGAGAAGTTAGAGGCCCAGAAGAGTGTTTGGCCCTCACCGCCTTCTGCCTTTGACTGACAAGCATGACGAACGTCGTCGCCATGTTCCTTCAGCCAGCCCGTTGAACCACTCACCACCTTTACACCTGCTTTCCAAGCCTTCAGATAGTTGGCATAAGCCACAGTGGGGTTAGTGAACTCGATGGCCACATCGGCTGAGGCAAAGGCAGGGCTCTCGAAGTCCTGCTGGTTGTCGATATCGATGATACTCACAATTTCATGACCACGGCTGCGGGCTATCTCTTCGATCATCTTGCCCATCTTACCATAGCCTATCAATGCTATTTTCATTGCGTTCTCTTTATATATAATAATGTGGGGTGCAAAATTACGCTTTTCCAATCAGAAAAGAGGTCTATTTTTCGTTTTTTAACCTAACTCCACTGTTTAAAAACTTTCTGACCACAAACCAGCAGTGGAACAGGAACGTCATGATGCGCCCATAGTGGCGAGACATCACCAGATAGCGCTCACGGAGCGACTCCTGATGATGGCGTGTGGTGGTTCCCTCTTCCATATAGTTGGCCACCACCATACCGATGTTGCAGAACGGCAGCCCCATCTGCTCGGCCTCTTTCATCACACGTATGCACCAGTCCACATCGGCCGAATAGCGATAACGGGTGTCGTACTGCAGATTCTTGGCGATGTCGGTGCGGGCATAAAATGCCTGATGGCACACCAGCATACCCTGACGGAAAGAGCGCCACGTGAGTTTCTCTGGGGGAGTCTTCTGTCGCGGATGGAGGAAGCGGCCTTCACCATCGATAATATTGGTATGGCCATAGAGCACGGCAGGCAGCGAATCGTCGGGCAGGTCGTTCAGTCGGCAGCAATGGACTATCTGTTCCAGCGTATCGTCGGCAGGAAAACAGTCGCCGGCATTCATGAACACCACATAGTCGCCCATAGCCTGCGACAGACCTTTGTTCATCGCATCATAGATTCCTTCGTCTGGTTCGGAATGAACAATCACCTTATGACCACAGCCCGAAGCATCGCTCCGCTGCTTATAGTCCTCAGCCAGAGCGACGGTTCCATCGGTAGAAGCACCATCGACAATCAGGTGTTCTACATCTTCATAGGTCTGACGGAACACGCTCTCCAACGTTCGTTCCACGACTTTCTCAGCGTTAAAGGTAATGGTGATAACAGTAAATTTTATCATAGTCTTGGTTCCTTCTGTTGTTTGGTGCTCATAACTTCAGGTGTTGCTGCGCGATGGCTTGCTGATAGACTTCTATATAGCGGATGGCAACACTCGAAGGCGAGAAGTTTTTCTGCGCTTTGTTGACACAGTTGTGCGATAGCATCTCACGGTCGGCCTCACAGAGCAGCCAATGCATACCCTCAGCCAGGTCGACAGCGTCTTCATAACGTGCCACATAGCCATTCTTCCTATGGTCTATCTCCTCGCCAACCCCACCTACACGGAAGGCCAGGCTTGGCACACCGCAGGCCATTGCCTCCATGATGGTATTAGGGAGATTCTCTGATAGGGAGGGAAGAACAAAGAGGTCGCACGCCTGATAGATTCCCACAATACGACGTTCGTCGCTGACATAGCCGAGCGACCATGTCTGGAAGGGCAATTGGGCAGCAAGTTCCTCTGCATGACTGCCCAAGAGCACCACTCCAATCTTTTCTTTCAGCTCTGGATGAGCCTCGGCCAACAGTCTGCAGGCCTCAACGAGATGCTGCATACCCTTGTAGCGATTGGTGAGCCGTTGACAGACGGCAAGCATCAACAAGCGGTCCTGTGGCAACTGTTCAGTCTCACGTGCTGCACTTTTATTGCCAGGACAGAACACACGTGTATCTATGGGGTTAGGAATACTGGTCACCTGCTGGTCGCGCAGGAGTGCACTTTTCTTAGCTTCGCCCTCCAGCCATCGGCTACAGGCAACGAAGCTGATGTTGCGCCCGTCGAGCATGCGACGCTTGCGCTCCCACACCTTTGCTGAAAGGTCGTTCTGACTGCCCCCACCAGGCAGATAGCGACAGTTGTGGCAGCCTATGGTGAACATGCGGCAGTTGAACGACAGATGACAGATGGAAGAAGCAGGCCAAAGGTCGTGCATCGTCCATACGACAGGCTTGCCCGAATCCAGAATCTTACGGATGATGCCCAGCGAGAGCATGCCTTGGTTCACCCAATGCAGATGAACGACATCGGCCTCGCAAAACTCTGGCAGACGGGTGATGTCGACCCCACTATTGGCAATGTCGATATCGAAAAGGTGATTGCGACGGAAATGCTGATGGACGAAGATGACAAAACGCTCCCACAAGAAATGCCAACGGAGCCAAGGAGAACGGTCAAGGCCGACGACGGTCAGATCGTCAGAAACCTTCTCCCGTACCAGCATTTTAGCTTTTACGCCATTGTTCGTGAGCGCATCCTTCAGACGGTTGGCGGCAACAGCTGCCCCACCCGTTCGCTCGCTTGTGTTTACTATCAGTACTCTCATAAACGATGCAAAAGTACTACTTTCGCAGCAAATACAAACAACTGATGGCATTTTGTTAGGTCTAAATAGCAAAAAAGTTATTGTTTTCGCGCACACAAGATTGATTTACATCAAGAATGATTGGATTACTTACACTTATTATTATAAAAATATTGCACGGAAGCCAAAACCGCCCTACCTTTGCACTGTCAAAAGGTTAATAGATTGTTTTAGGTTAGTAGTAATATTTATAGTTTTAGGTTTTTAGTTATTGGTAAAAGAGAAAGTTTTCAACTGTAGGATAACAGGTGGTCGCTGTGAAGCTCCCATTTAAACTTTCAAATTTTTGGTAAAACTTTTAGAAGTAGATTCCAAAGGCTGCCGCAAGACAGCAGAGGAATCGAAACTAAAAATTTACCGAAAGTTTGTTTAAACTGAAAAAGGATTTTTAGTTAAACATAGGCTTGTCCGCTATAGCTCGTGAGAGTCGTAGCGGATTTTTTATTGTATACGTTCCAATAGAACGCTGGGAGTAAACCAGTAGAACGTTAAGAGTAAACCAGTGAAACGCTAAGAGTAAACCAGTGGAACGTTAGGAGTAATCCAGTAGAACGTTAAGAGTAATCCAGTGAAACGTTATCGGCGTTCCAATGGAACGCTTTTAGCAATCCAATGGAACGCCGATTGAGATTCACTCAAATGCTTATCGCATGAACTTACAGCCGATGCAAGTATTGTCGGCATCGGTGGCACGTGCCACATAGAATCCGATGGGCAGATGAGACACGTTGACGCGTCCTGCTCCACCTTGGATACTTACGACAGTCTGATCGACCAGACGACCATCAGGCGTGTAGATGTCAACGCTGACGAGACCATCATCCTCAGCCTTTACCAACAGTTGGCCACCTCCATAGCAGATGCGGAAGCCGTTGGCCGAAGCAAGCATGCCCTTCGTCTCAATACCTGTAGAGATACCCTGTTGTTCCTCGCGCACCATATAGCTAGTGAGCATATTGGTGGCAGCAATGGTGGGAACATCCATCGTGTAGACAGCATTGGCACCATCAGGATAGCGGCCAACGGTCTGGTTGCCAGTGTGAAGGCTATAGGTGAGAGTGTCAGTCCAAGTCTTGTCGGCAGCAGTAAGCATCAAGTAGCCACCCTCAGCAGCAAGCTTATAAGGAGCATGAAGCGCACGGTCGGTCGTTTCGAGCTTGTCGCACCAAACGAGCAGATAGCCATGGGCAGGAATCTTCGTGTTCACACCTGTCGAAGCCTTTGTTATCTGATATTTCTCTGGCTTATCCTTATTGTCGGTGAGGAACATGCCCTCGACATCATACTCCTTGTCGGTGGTATTGTAGAGCTCTACCCAGTCGTTCTTCTTGTAATACTCGTTCATGAAGACGGTATTGGCTGCACTCAACTCGTTGATGCGTACTGGGTTCAGCTTCTGAGCGCTGCGCTCAGCTGCTGTCAGACTGCGGAAAGAAGCCATGAGACTGACATTGTTTGCATCTGGCATATCTATTTCAGCCTCAGTGCTGTAGATGTCACTGCTCTGAGCACCATTCATGCGGATAGCACCATCCCAGAGAATGTCTGACGAATTGAGCGACTCGTTATAGACAGCAACGGCGATGGTATTGTTGCCCTTCTTGAAAAGGTCAGACGAGAGTTGCAGCGTACCTGTATCGGGGTTGCCACCAGCATACTTCTTAGCATAGGTATTGTCGTCCCGCATGTTGTAGCGACCGGCCTCAGTACCGTTGACATAGATGATGAAGCCATCGTCGATGACATAGTCGAGATATATCTCCGTATCGGCCGAAGGTGAGTTGTCGAGGTTGACAGTATTGCGGAAATAGAACACGCGAATCTTCTCGTCGCCTTTAACATAGCCCTCGAACACAGTATTTTCCTCGTAGTTCGGGTTGTTATATCCCAAAGGAGCCTTTCCGCTATTCCAACTGCTGTCATCATAGTTCGTCGACTGCCAGTTCACGCCATCAAGCGAACCCTGACTGTAGTATTTCCATACAGACTCTTTTGCCAGAAGCATTTTAGAAGACGTAGCAATGTTCGACTTCCATCCCTGGAACACGTAGCCTGCAGGAGCGACGGCCTTCAGCTTGGCAGGCGAGAAGATATAGCCGTCGAAGCGGCCCGTTGGCACCTTCATGTCGTTGACCAAAATGGTGGCTTCATCAATATCGCTTCCCAAGGTTATCTTACGAGCCTGATCGATACTCAAGCCGAAGGCATCGTAGGCGCAAAGGTCTTGCATGGCTATACGCGCACGCCCGTTCATATTATTAATTATACTGTTTGCCGTACTCCAAGGAGACTCGCCTCTGCCAAGCTGCATAGCAGGATAGACACGAGAGGCCAACTGGTTTATGATGGTCTCGACGCGCGACGGCTCATAGACGCTACCACCCATCATGCTCACGGCATCGACGAACTGACGACGGAACTCGACGTTCTTAATCATGTTCTTGAAGATGGTCACAAACTTGATGGAGTCGGTGATGCGTCCAAGTTCGACGGGATATAGTTTGTCGAAGGTATAGTACTCCTTACTGAAGAACGTGTTGTAGGGTACACGCTGTCCACTCGCCTTACCATCACCATAGTCGCTGGTAAAGATATTGTCGAGGTCGAACACGACGAAACGGAACTTTCCGTCAGCACGGTTGCGGAAGCCCTTGACATTGTTCTGCGGCCAGTCCCAATTGCGGACGAAGAACTCGAGAGCCATGTAGTTGGCATAAGCATCGATATCGAGCAGACGACGGATTTCCTGATATGTGTCTTTATTCTTAGCATTACGCGAGAGGTTCACCAGGTCGTTGAAAGCATCGCGCGTACCGCACTTCTGCAGATAGCCCGAATCTGGCTCGATCTTGAACTGGTCAATCTCATCATCGTCCCAACCATAGTTAGAATAGGCATAGTCCTTATTGTTGGCCTCGCGCATGTTGAGCACACCAATATAACGTCCGTTGATGAACTCATGGACGGGTTCATAGCTTTGCAAATCCAGATTCATTCCAGCCGTCTGGGCAACATACTGCATGGCTGGATCACGGAAACGGGCATAATTGTCATTGCCACCGTTTCGGATGAGCAGTGTCTTATTGCGAACGTATGGCTTGTCGCTGAAGAAGGGATAGAGCAGGTTCTTGTCGCCACCAAACTCCTTATTGGCTCTCAGCTTGAACGACTTCATCGAGTTGGCACGGCTCCAGCCGCCACTCATCTCCAGATTGACATCCTGATTGAAGGCCATCTGGCCATCGGCAGTGAGATAGGAGAAGTTGACAGGGCGCTGCCAGTCCATGTTCCAGTTGCAGGGCGAGCTCTGTCCATGACCCACCTTACCGTTGGTACCCCTGACGAGAGCTCCCAGTTCGTCACCATAGAGATGGTCGTCGTTGGCCACCACCGATACGACGGGCAGGATATAGTCGAGGTCATTGAAGATATAGGAACGGGTTGTGACAGTAGAGGCCAGCTTGCCTTCAGCGAAGAAGCGCAGGCGCAGGTTGGTAGTCCCGTCGATCTGGAAGATGCCGGTGGTCGAGGTCTCGCCATTAGTCAGCGTGGGTACGGAGCCGTCAAGCGTATAGCGCAGAGTGGCACCCGAAGGAATGGCGACAGTGGCTGTGAACGAGCTGGTGAAGAGCTTCGAATCGGCATCGATGACGGGAGCTGCAAGCTGCACAGTAGCGAAGGAAGACGCTACGTTGGTAGCACCTGGTGTAGGCTGCGATGTCAGGCTCCACGTATTGCCGCCATCAGTGGTTCGGGCATAGCTATTGCGCTCGCCAGCAGCGATATAAGGCTGCGTAATGAGCAGTTTGCCTTGAGCATCACTGACGTAGAGCGTCGCTCCGCTGACATTGAGTTTGAAGGGAGCATTCGTCTGGGCGATGTCGTTGCTGTCGAACCAAACGGTCTTGAAGCCCTTGGCTGGAACAACACCCAAAGAGGCAGGAATCTTCCACATCGTAAGGTTCGTCGGGTCGTTACTCAGATAGAGGCCACCCAGCTCCACAGCTTTATTGGTAGTGTTGTAGAACTCTACCCAACCATCGAAATTGTAGGCGGGGCTGACAAAGTCGTCGACGTTCGAGGGCATAATCTCGTTTATGACGAGTGAACTCTCAGTGGCAATACTACGCACAACAGTAATGGTCATTGTACGAGTGATGGACGAGCCGTCGAGGGTCGAAACCGTGATGGTCGACGTTCCTTCAGACAAGGCGGTGAGCAGACCACGGTCGCTGACACTGACTACATGCTCGTTGCTCGAAGTCCACTTCAACTGCTTCTGCAGGGCATCAGCAGGCGTGTATACGGGTGTTATCTGCATCGTCTCGCCTACGACAAGTTCGTTCTTTTCTGCCGTCAGCTGGAGGTTCGTGATTTTTTTCACCTCACCGCTGAACATAAGTTTCCAGTTGGTGAACAGGCACCAGTCGCTGTCAATATAGTCGTCGTTACGAAGACCAATGGTCAGGTCACCACCATTGGAGTCGAACTCCAGCGTGTTCACATATTTATCCATACCAAACAGGTAAGAGCCCGACCACATGGAGTTGGGGTAACAGGTCCAGGCGATTCCTACATACTGGCCGTTTCCATCGAGCTGATAATCATAGATGCCGAAACTTCCGTTTATGCTCTCCTCGACATAGTCAGAGTAGACACTGGCCAATGGCTTGCTGTTATCGCCGGCATAGAGGCGTGCAGTGATATTTTCGCGTCCCCAGTAGAACTCACGATAGGCACCATAGAAGAACATCGTATCGTTCTGTTCGTTATCGTAGTATTGTAGGAAATCTTTACTAATAGACGAATAAGAACTCGAATAGCCATTACGGACAACTCGCAGGTTCTGGCCTGCACGATAGAAAGCCTGCACCGACAAACGATACTTACCCTTGGGCAGTCCGCTGAGCTGCTGATAGATATTGAATCTGCCGTTGTAGTTCTCCATCGCATTGTAATTAACATCTGTACTGCCAGTAGTTTCTACAGTCCAGCCGTCACCAGAGTTATTGACATAACCCGGATTGTTAATGAAAATGTTGGTCACATCAATCCATTCGCCCTCCTTGATTCTTACCGTAATCTCCTTCGAAGCAGAGAGGTTGCTGCCATCGATGGTGCTCACGGTGATGGATGCAGTACCAGTGCCTACAGCTGTCACGAGACCATTGTCATCGACTGTTGCCACACGTGGGTCGCTCGAGGTCCACTTCACCGATGTCTGTGAGACATTCGTAGGCTTCAGCTGTGCTGTGGCTTGCATGGTCTCGTCGACCTGAAGGCTTGTCTTCGGCAGCGAGAGTGTTATATCTGTGGCTTGGACAACATTAGCCGTGGTCTCCAAACGGAAGTGGCTGAAGATGCACCAGTTGTTCTGCACATAGTTGCCATTATACATGTAGATACCAAGAGTAACACTCATGCCTTCTTCCTCAACATCAAACTCCACACGATTCATGTAGCCACCTTTCTGGAAGGCTTCATCAGCAGTCTCCATAGTGTTGGGGAACCAATGGCTTCCACCGTCGGGGGTCAGCCAGTTGTAGGTAGTTGTCTGTTCGAAAGACTGAGAATAATAGCTGCAGAGGAAAGTATCATTATAGAATTTTCTTTCGCTGCCCTTATCGCCTAAGACGAAGAGAGTTGCACCAACCTCTTGATCGTTGTTGAGGTAGAGGTTCCATGCATTATCACCATTACGATGGAATCCCAAAGCACTAATCCGATAGTGACCTACAGGCAGATTCTGAATGGTCTGATAGAAATTGATTGACCTGTAATTATAGAACTCCTGACAAGAAGCTCTGACTGTTCCATAATTGTTCGTCCAGCCAGCGTTACCCGTAATAAAATCGGGATTGGTAATGTAAGACTCTGTGACATCAGACCAGGTACGGGTGTCTGTGCTCTCACTCTTCGTGACGCTGATGGTAACAGACTTCGAAACATTGCTGCCATCCTGGGCAGTAGCCGTGACGGTAGCAGAGCCCTGACCACGTCCCTTTACTGTGCCGTCACGACCGACGGTGAGCACAAACGGATCGGAAGATGACCACTTGACATCCTTCAGCGTGGCATTGCTTGGAGAAACACTGGCTGTGATTGTTGTTGTCTCTCCAACATTTATAGAGCTCTTCGATGCTGTCAGCAAAATATTCTTCACCAGTACAGCATCGCTCGTTCCCTCCTTTTCCAA
>Ga0247611_10011274_pt1 | contig 10336 bp, 9 predicted proteins | sample 177DNAGHGhighgp2_FD_192422 | JGI IMG/M metagenome (GOLD analysis project Ga0247611, IMG submission 192422) | Sheep rumen microbial communities from Palmerston North, Manawatu-Wanganui, New Zealand - 1770 DNA GHGhigh gp2 | ecosystem: Host-associated > Mammals > Digestive system > Stomach > Rumen ... | reverse complement strand
ATCAAGCAACTTGAAAATATTTATATCCAAATCCAGCAGCAAAAGGAGGGGGCATGCTTATAAAAACAAGAAAACAATTAAAAGCTGTGTTAAAAAGCGATTTTGCAAGGAATTCTGAAATAGCCGGGAAAAACATGCTTTGGGAATTGCTGAAGGGCAATTATCTTTGCTACGCAAAATACAAGTTTATCAAAGCCTTACGAAAAATGGAATACTGGCAAGCCCATAATAAAGGACTCGGGAAACTCTTTTACTTACTGCACAAACAATATTTCCAACGCTTACAGTTAAAAACACAATTATTCCTTTTTCCAGGAGTCTTTGCAGAAGGCCTCAATATAGAACATCCAGGTTTTTGTTGGGCAGACGATTCCTGCATCATTGGCAAAAATTGTACCATATTGCCTAGAGTCTTACTTGGGAAAAAAAAGCCTGGCATCCCCATTCCCAATATCGAAATCGGAGATAACTGTTACATAGGATCAGGAGCAACAATTTTAGGTCCCGTAAAAATTGGAAATAATGTAACAATTGCAGCAGGAAGTGTCGTTATTCATGATATTCCAGACAATAGTCTTGTTGCAGGCAATCCGGCTGTTGTAAAAAAAATCTTGATGATCAAATAAAAATTTAATCCTTTATGAAATCTTTTCTCATAACAATAGATACTGAAGCGGATAACCAATGGGATTTCGACCATGAAATCTCTACGGAATGTGCTAAATTCTTGCCTAGATTTCAGGAACTCGCTGAATGGTATGGTTTCAAGCCCACATGGCTTACCAATTATGAGATGGCAAACGACGATTTCTTTTGCCACTATATGAAAGAAAAGCAAGATGACGGCTTGTGTGAAATTGGCATGCATTTACATGCATGGAATACGCCTCCTGAGCATCCGTTGGAAAAGAAATTTCGAGAACGAGACTATTTGATCGAATATCCGTTTGACGCAATGGAAAAAAAAGTGGCTACAATGAATGAACTTATCGAGAATAAGTTTGGAAAGAAGCCCGTATCACATCGAAGCGGAAGATGGACTACAAATCAAGACTATTTTAAGATTTTACACAAATACGGGTACAAGGTAGATTGTTCGGTAACTCCGCATATTGATTGGACGGATTGTGTTGGCGTAACTGGGCTTGCGGGTAGTGACTATTCTAAATGTCCAGAAAAACCCTATTACATTTACGAAGACATTTTGGAAGTTCCAATGACCATACGAAAAAAACATATGTTCGTATGGGAAAAGCCTTATACACTTTATTCCTTTTGCAGAGAAGTCAAAAGATTTATATTTGGGCGAAGTCAATGGCTAAGACCAGATGCTTCTTTATTGCAAAAGCCTCTGACTAAATTAGTTGATATTGTTTCAAATGAGAATCAGTATTTGATGTTTATGATTCATTCTTCGGAATTGATGCCTGCTGGCAGTCCCAATTTTAAGACAATCGAGTCTATTGAACGTCTGTACCAAATAATCGAAGCTATTTTTGAAAAGGCTGTTTCTTTAGGATATGAAGGAAAGACGTTGAGGGAATATGCCGAAAGTCGTTAATAATCCTGATAATAAGGTGATTATCATTGGTGGCGATCACCACAATGGCCTTAATTTGGCTCGCATTTTTGGATTGAATGGGAAAAAAGTTTTCGCCGTTGTGATTACAGACCAAGCGAAAAGTTGGATGGTCAAATCCAAGTTCATTGACGGGTATTCGATATTCAAAACAGAAAAAGAAGGTCTTGACTTTGTTCTTGAAAAATTCTCAAGCGAGCCTGCCAAGCCTTTTATCATCCCATATTCTGATGGCGCTGCATTGGAACTTGATTTGCGTTTGAATGAATTTAAAGAAAAGTTTTTCGTACCGTCAATTAACGGAAAACAAGGTGAAATCGCTAGATTGATGGATAAGGAAGCTCAGTATAATTGGGCTCAAGGGCACGGAATCAAAATGGCAAAAAGCGAAACGTTTTCGCTTGATGCTGATTGCGTCGGTCATTTGGATAATTTTCAATTTCCAATTATTCTGAAGCCCGCAATAAGCGCGAAAGGTGATAAACAAGACATATCCATCTGTGAAAGTATTGATGAGACGAAAAAATCTTTCGCAGTATTAAAAGAAAAAGGGTATGAGTCAATTTTTGCGCAAGAGTATTTGAATATTGATTATGAAGTCGATATTGTGGGAGCGATAGTTCCGAATAAAGAATATATTTTTACAGCATATCATATTATTCGCAGTTGGCCAGCAAAGCGAGGAACAAGTTCTTTTGTTGTAACTATAACAGATGAAGAAATTCTACATAATTGTAAAAATCTGCTAAAAGAACTAGCAAATTTTGGCTTTTGTGGAAATTTTGATATTGAAGCCTTTATGGTGAATGGTCTTTTTTATTTAAACGAAGTCAATTGGCGTAATTCCGGTAGTGACTTTAGATGTTTAAAAGAAAAATTTTATTATGCATATTGGCATTACCAATCGATATGCTCGACCAATAGAAAAATGCCTTGTTGGTCAATTCCATTTAATCATTACTCTATGACTGAAGATACTGATTTTCGCCATATCTTAACAAAAAATATTTCATTAAAACAATGGATAAATGATGTCCGTAGAACAGGTAACTTTGCAACATTCCGATTGGATGATTTAAAGCCATTTATTTGGAAAAATGTACTTTCAAGAATAACCCCCAAATATATAATAAAAGTATTAAAAAAATTTGTTTAATTTTTAGGAATTTGAAATGGACGTATCGATAATTATAGTTACATATAACACTCGACAGATGACAGCAGAATGCATTGACAGTGTATTTGTTAAAACTCAAAATGTGAATTTTGAAGTCATTCTTGTTGATAACGGGAGTTCTGATGGAAGTCGAGAATCATTTGAAAAGGATTCTCGTATCACTTATGTATATTCTGAAGAAAATCTGGGATTTGGCAGAGCAAATAATCTTGGTTATAAATATGCTTCTGGCAAATATATTTTTCTTCTTAATTCCGATACGCTTTTAGTTAACAACGCTATATTTGAAATGTTTAATTATATGGAAAAGCAGCCGAACTCAATCGGATGTTGTGGCGGAAAGCTTGAAAATAAAGACGGATCTTTGCGAGTTGGCTACTATAAACATTTTCCAACTTTATGGTGGATTTTCCAAGAGAATCTTCTTTATGCAATCCCTAAAAGTAGATTGTTGTTTAATCCTTTCAAAAGCAAACTCAATCAAGTTAAAACGGATCATTTTCCTTTATTTGTAAGCCATATCTGCGGTGCAGACTTATTCATTCGACGAGAAGTTATTGAGAAATGCGGTATGTTCGATCCTGACTTTTTCATGTACTATGAGGAAACTGAAATGCAATTTCGCTTTCATAAAAATGGTTTCAAATCAGTAATTATCGATTCGCCAAGAATAATTCATCTTTGTGGAGCATCTTCTAAAAAAAATTTCAGTCTAAAAAAATTCAACATGAATTTGAAAAGCAGATATCTATATGCAAAGAAAACATTCTCTCCATTTAAGCAAATTGCATTTCGTTTTATTCACTTAATGCTAGTTCCAAGACTTTTATTGTCTTTCAATCCGTGGAATGATAAAAAAGAATCTTTAAAAATCATTTTCGGTTAGTTCTATACATTGCAATCATGAACCAAGAAATTATTAGACAAATTTCGGCCAAAAGGTCCATTCATTTAGACATTATCGCAGGAATCATGATTATTTACATGGTGTTATACCATTGTAGCCAATGGTCTAATACCACAAACAGCTTGATTATGAGAATCCTTGAACGAAGTTTATTCTTTTTCATGCCTTGGTTTTTCTTTAAAGCGGGACTATTTTTCAAAAAAAACAAAAAATTGAATGCATACATTCAATCAAGCTCAAAAAGACTAATAATTCCATTTTTAGTTTATACAATATTAGCAAAGCCAGTTTACACAGTAAGCTTAATATTAATAAATAATTTTAATTTTTCAGTTTTTCTAAAAGACCAATTAGCCAGCCTCCTATATTGTGGTTCTGTGCCTGCAAATTTACCATTATGGTTCTTACCAACACTTTTTGCAGTAAGAATTATTGCAAAAGTTACAAGCATCATAAACATAAAATTATGCTTACTCGGGGGAGGAATAGCAATGGTGCTGAATTACATTAATTTTCATTATCCACTTTGGATACCCAACATATGTTCTGGTTTATTTTTTTTCTCTTTAGGTTATTTGCTTAATAACATGCAATATTGGAAAGTAACCTTCATTATTTCAACATGTATTTATATTGCAGCATTTGCTTACCCGTCCATTGTAGACTTGCGATGCAATTCTTTGCATTCAGGAAATTATGCATTGTGGCTAATTTTTTCTACCTGTGGATGTATTGTCTTCAACAACATTTTTCTACATATCAGCACCTGTTCCCTAATATTTAAACCTTTTCAAATAGCCTGAGAAAATTCTATGTTTATTTACGCAAGTCATTGGATTATCCTTTTTTTGTTAAAAATCAGTCTAACTAGTTTAGAAATATCCTTAACAGACTATCAACGTTTTATTTTGTATATAACAGTAATGACTTTATCATACGCTCTCTTTTTCGTATTTCATAAAAGGATTTCGCACAAAAAAAATTATGCGTTGAAGCTTTGTCATTAAAGATGTTCTTAAAAAAACGATGATTAAAAAAGAGAATCAAGGAATGAAAATAGCTTTTATATCAAACTCAAGTCCTTACAATAAAATAGCACGGAGTGGTGTTCCATACAGCATATGCAATGAATTATCAAAAGATAATAAGGTTATTTGGATTCATCCTCAAAGAGAAACTATATACGAGCGTTTGCTATTCATTATCGGAGTAGTCTTAGAAAAAATAATGAATCTATTTGGGTGGAATATGATTTATAATCCACTAATTGCCAAAATGTGGTGCCATTCAGCCCAAAGGAAAATCAACAATAATAATTTTGATTGCATTTTCACAATGGGTGCAATGACTACAGCTTACCTAAATACCTCATTACCCATTTTTTGCAGGGCCGATTCAATAGCTCCTTCAATGGAAAACTATTATTTATTTAACATACCTAAATGTTCATCAAAAATCACGATGAGCATAGAAAAAAGAGCGTTACATAAATACACAAGATTCTTTGTACCAAGTCAATGGGTTATAGATGAAATAAAAAGATTCAACATCAATGAACCTATTGAAAAATTTCCTTTAATTGAAACAGGTGCAAATCTAGACAGTGAATATATCCAATACCACAAGCACACCTATTCTAAAACAGATAAATTAAATTTACTATTTGTTGGATACGATCTAAAAAGGAAAGGCATTGACGAAGCCTTTGGTGCAACCCAAATATTAAGGGAAGAATATGGAATAGACGCATGTTTAGTCATTATGGGTGGCAAACCAGAGAAATACATACTAGAATCGGGCTTTGTTCGATATGCAGGAAAAAAAGATAAAAACATAAAACAAGAATTTGATGAATTCTACAATGAATTTGTTTCTGCCGATTTATTTATTTTTCCGACAAAAGCCGAATGCCACGGCATAGTAAATTGCGAAGCCGCAGCATATGGGCTACCAATTTTTTCGTATCAAACAGGAGGAGTCCCATCCTATTGCATTGACAGAGTAAATGGAAGATGTATGCCTACAACAGCATCTAGTCAAGATTTTGCACAAGCCATCTTCGAAGCCATAAAAGACGGTTCTATGACTAAATACTCTTTGTCATCAAGAAGGCTTTATGAAGAAAGATTCAATTGGGCTGTATGGGGACAAAAGGCTAGAATAGAGATGAAAAAGGCTATGGTAAACAAAACAAGTCTATAAGATCATCAAAAAAGGAATTCTATCAATGTCACAAATCAAGCATGATTTAATACATGGTATTTTTTGGTCCGCCATAGAAAAATATTCCGGTTTTTTGATGAGTATTTTCATCACAATGGGTCTCGCACGTTTACTAAGCCCCAAAGAATATGGGGTTATTGCAATTGCAACTGTCATCATCACATTTTTGCAAATGTTTTGCACAATGGGAATTGCCCCCGCAATAATTCAGAGAGACGACTTAAATCAAAGCAACATAAATTCGATATTTACATTTTCCATTTTGGTTGGTTTTTTCTTTGCTATGATGTTTTTTTCATGTTCGAGAATAATAGCCCATATTTACAATGAGCCCCTGTTATCTCCTGTATGCAAAGCCCTCTCGATTCAAGTTTTTTTTGCATCTGCAAATATGGTTCCAAATGCTTTGATGAGTAAGAACAAACGTTTTAAAGAACTCGCACGGAGAACGCTAACATTACAAGTTATTTCAGGTTTAGCATCAATAATCTTAGCATGGAAGGGCGCTGGCGTATACGCTTTATTAGTTTCTCCAATTTTTTCCGCAATTGGTATATTTTTTTGGAATCGAATGTATTACAAAGTTTCAATCGATTACCGTCTAAATATGGAACCCATAAAAAGAATTTTTTCCTTTTCATTATATCAATTTTTATTTGATTTTTTTAATTATTTCTCTAGAAATCTTGATAAAATCATAATCGGGAAATATTTCGGAATTAATCCACTTGGAATATATGAAAAATCTTACAGATTAATGCAATTGCCATTAAACAACATTTCCTTTGTAATAAATCCCGTATTACAACCCGTACTAAAATGTCTACAAAGCGATCATGAGGAATTAAATAATAAATATCTAAAACTCGTAAAATTCATTGCTAGCTTAAGTTTTCCTTTAGGCAGCACATTATCAAGTTGCGCCTATGAGACAATACACTTATTTTATGGTTCAAAATGGGATGCTGCTATACCCGTGTTTAAAATTTTAGCATTATCACTTCCATTGCAAATGATATTATCAACCTCTGGTGCCATATGTCTTGTATGTAACAATACTAAAATGCAATTCTTTTTAGGCGTAAGAAATACTGTTACAACAGTTACAGGATTTATCATTGCTGCATTTTTTCTCAAAACAATTGAGGCCATGGCTTGGGCATGGACTATCACGCTATTAATTAATTTTATCGTATCATATACTCTCTTGTACAAAAAAGTTTTACTTGTAACATCAATATCATTTTGGAAAGAGCTTATCAAGCCTCTCATCTGTGGACTTATTATAGCATTAGCCCTATTCATCATCAATAAATATGCATTCAATAAGAATCTACTCGTTTCTCTATTTCTAAAAATTTTACTATGTTGCGCTATATCCATATTATTCTATCAAAGTTCAAAACAATTTAACTTTGTAGATATGGTAAAAAACAAAATACGCTAAGGACTATATCATGAGCTTATTTAAAAAGATATCAAACGCCCTCAATGCAAAATTACAAAATCAATTGCAAAACGAAAAATTTATTTATACCATAAGAAAAGAGCTACTAGATGAAAAAACCTTTAATGACAATAACAGCGGAGTATCCTCACAACAGTATTTAAAATCAGAGTTAATCGTATCACTTACTTCCGTCGGAAAAAGAATACAAAGTGTATCAACAACTATCGAAAGCATCATGCGTGGTTCAATCAAACCAAATCGAATTGTTTTATGGTTAGACAAGACACCAGAAAGCGCAGATCTTCCTGTAGCTTTATTAAACCAAATGAATCGAGGATTGGAGATTTATTATACAGATGAAAACATCCGATCTTACACCAAATTAATACCTTCTTTAAAGAAATATCCAGACGCTCACATAATTACAATTGACGATGATGTCATTTATAACAACAATCTTATCGAAAACCTCTTACGTGAAGCAAAAAAAAGTCCCAACAACATCATTGCAAATCGAGTTCATCAAATATTACTGGACAAGCAAGGTCGTCCTCTACCATACAACAATTGGTTATGGGAAAAGACATTAAATGCCATATCCCCTCGGAACTTTTTAACTGGAGTTGGAGGAGTTCTATATCCTCCTCATTGTCTCGATTCTGAAGTTTTCAACAAAAATGTATTCTGCGACATATGCAAATATGCAGACGACATTTGGTTCTTTGCAATGGCCCTAAAAAACAACATTTGGGTAAAAAAAGCAGAAACAATAGAAGCTTCAGGAAGAATGTACTTACTAAACGACTCTGTACAAGACATTGGACTATGCCATAAAAATGTATTTGCATCAGATAGTCAAAATGATTCTCAATTTAAAGCGGTTTTTGAAAAGTACAACCTTTGGGATTTACTAAAAGGTTCCTAATTATAGGTAGTGTAAATCAGACTGTGTTATCGTCCGTTGTTTGTTTCCTTAGTAAAAGTTATAAAATTTTAAACCGGTCCTCGAACCTTATGGGGAAGCTTACATACGAGCTTCAGGTCGGGACCGCGGTTGCGCCAGAACTGGATTTCCAGGCCTGACTTTATCCGTGATGCGGCTTACGGTCTTGTATCTATTCCGTTCAGATTGTCTATCCTTAAAATACAATATTTTATCAGTATTATTTGCCTTTATTGTTGTTCAACTAACTATGAAAATCAAGATTTCTAACAGTATTTTGTGCTGGTTCGGAATTAATCTATTTCCGTTATACATTTATCAAAGAATACCAATGATGATTTTATCGTATAATAAAAATATTATATCAGAAAATTCATTGCTGTTTATGAGTATATCTTTAATCGCTACTATTTTCATAGCTTGGCTATATCGATATTGGAGAGTAAAATAAAAGTAGTCAATTATCCAATTGTTCATCAATCCACTGGAATCTTTTTGATATCCAATTTTTCAAATCACTTACAACCTCATCGTAAGAACTAAAGGTCTTGTTTTTCCACAACTTAATAGAAGCATCTTCTAAAACATTCCAACGTTTAAAATTATTTAACGCTGCTTTTTCTATAAAGCTTTTATACACTCCTATAGAATCTAATACACCTTCAAATATGGATTTATTTTCAATCCAGCACTCCTTTATCCAATTTTTGTATGCAAGATCTCTATATAGATAAAAATACCAGTATTTACGTAAATGCCATCCTTCAGTAGAATTTATCATTTCATTTAAATGATTTCCAAAAGCCAAATCAAAGTCCCACACAGGTCCCATCTTTATCCCCTCCCCCTTCACCCATGAAAAATATACACTCGTGTAAAACTCTGAGTCAGGATTTTTTGTAAATTCCTGAACCCAGTAGTGTTTAACACTTTCACCTACATCAATCCATTCTTCTATTTCGTTTTCTTTACCTGTGTCAAAAGTCAACAAGTGACTTTCAAATTTTCGAATAAAATTCTGAATTGTATCTAAAACAGAGGCTGTTGCATTTTTAGGAGCATGGACTCTAAAAGCTTTACCCTTATCTTGGCCAATTATAACATCAGAAAAAACAATCTGTTCATTAGCTTTGTACTTTCCATCAACTTCCACGATATATGAATTATCGTCCTTAGGGATATTTACTCTATTCTCTCCTATTTTAATTGTCTCCGTTAGCAAATACACCCCCAAATATTCCCCATTCAAATACAACTCTACAAATTCACACCGAGGTGCATAATAAGCACCAAGAGCAGAAGACAAACGATACGCAATAAAGTTTCGCATCAAAGATTTATCATAATGATTTGCAATAAGTGCCCAGTCCTTATCCTTAGGCATACCAAGTATTGATTGTTTTTTTAGAAACTCAATTTTATAACTTTTTTTAGGCATATCCCAAGAACTATTCCCTCTTCCCCTTATCGTCAAATCCATTATTTCACTTTCGGATTCGTTCTTGGCCCAGATTTGGAGTTTAGCGGGGATTTCCGTCTCGCAGTCTTTAATCTTTTGCTGATTTTCCGTATAAATTACAATGCGGGGAATATTTGCGTAAGGATATTCCTTGTCATTCGGTTTAAACGTATCGGGATAAAGTTCTTTTGAAGAAGAGCTTTTTGCTTTCGAAGAACTTGAACTTTGCAAACTTGCCGTTTGTTCATCCGCATCCGCTGAGGAGCTGTCGTCACACGCACTCAGAACTGCCATCGCTAGAGTAATGCACAAAAAAAACATATATGCGGCATGCGATTTCCAACCAGCTCGAATCATGTTTCTTACTCCAAGATACCCAAAGATAGCATTATTTACACCATGGGTATTTCAAAAGCGTGCCATTTCCTACAAAAAGGCTATACAATTACGTTCAGAAACTTTTTTCAGAGGGTTTTATCATCTATTCAAGAATTCCAATATTCTTTTGCGATAGTCCGGGGCTTCGTCGTTCACTGCATGGCCGTAGTTCTCGTAAACACAAAGTTCCACCGGAGTTCCATTTTGCTTTAGTGTTTCG
>Ga0247611_10011273_pt1 | contig 10336 bp, 13 predicted proteins | sample 177DNAGHGhighgp2_FD_192422 | JGI IMG/M metagenome (GOLD analysis project Ga0247611, IMG submission 192422) | Sheep rumen microbial communities from Palmerston North, Manawatu-Wanganui, New Zealand - 1770 DNA GHGhigh gp2 | ecosystem: Host-associated > Mammals > Digestive system > Stomach > Rumen... | reverse complement strand
ATAGAGCTTGCGACCAAAGTTACGCTTATGGTCATTCTTCATCGGCTTGATAGCACCAGTGACAATTTCAATATCACCAATGGAAGCCTTACCAATCAAAGTACCATTTTCATCAATATGGAACTTGTCCTTGTTCTTCTTAATTTCGTCACGAAGAGCTAGAACCTCTGCATACGGAATCTTGGTACGCTGTGGACGAGCGACCTTCGGAGAAACAAGGTTCTTTACAATACCATAGAGATATTGCTTCTTAAATTCACCAAGTTCAACAACCTTTTCAGCACCATTTTCAATGCGAACAAGTTCACGCTTCATAAAGGACTTACCACTCTTACCTTGCTTGGAAGAAACCTTTACCATATAATCTTGAGCACCGTTACCTGTGTCAATGCCAGAGAACTTCCACTGACCATCAGCAATCTTTTCTGCTTTACCATCTGAAACCATCGTAGAAATGGTAGAAGCAAGAAGTTCACGAGCACTCATCTTAGGGGCCTGAGCAGCATTAGCCTTATTAGCAGTCATATTTGCCATAGTTTTTTGTTTCCTTGTGCTAAAGCACAGTTAATTAATTTGTAAATTATAATATACAAAACAAAGCACCAGATGTCAATACATCTGGTGTAGAAAGTGTTTTGCTTAGAACTTTATCCAAGATTTCCAATGTTGAAGGTAACATTAGCAGCCTGAGAACCATTGAGAATGTTGGAAAGCTCCTGCATAAGCTTTTCGGCGTTTTCCTTCGTCATAGTAATCGCCATGTCAGAACCCTTGCGAACAAAACGAGTCTTGTTCTTTTCAACTTCAATCTGCTTTGTGAGCTGAGCAATCCTTGCCTTCTTTTCGTTTGTCAAACGGGTAAATGCGTAAGTCGCATCATCAAGGTCCTTCTGTTCCTGTGCCAATGCCTGCTGAAGACTTTCCAAAGAGAAAATAGAACCAACAGCCTGTCCCTTTGCCGTATTGACCTTTGTATCATTTACCTTGGGTTCAACAGTAGCCTGCTTTTCTTCGTGACAACCACACTTGCCACCACAAGCACATTCACCATTCTGTGTCTGACCAAAAATCTTTGACCAATCACCACTCTGAAGAGCTTCCTGAATTTCCCCAAGAGAAACGAAACGAATCTTATTATCCATATTTTTGTTTATCCTTTTGATGTTAAATGTTTAATGCAGTTATAAAATAGTAATATAACTTTGTTTTGTCAATATACTACTTTGTAAATTTTTGGTTACCCATTTTCTTCACTTCTTCTGGGAATTGTCTAATAACAGAACTCTGAATTTCCAAGAGTCGCTGATAGTAATCCCCATAATCAGGCCACGGTAGCTTGAAACGCTGTTCGGAAAGCATATGTTCCATAACCTGGTCTGTGTTGAAATGGCAATTGTTAATGTAAGTGATGATACGCCAAGCATTCCAAGCATTCAACTGACGCTTGTATTCGTAAACCATAGACGCAATATATTCATCACGGAGCATAACCCACTGATTCTTGATGTTCTGGATTATATCCAGATATTCTGGCTCAACAGTTTTCTTTGCATTTTCACATTCTTCAATAACTCTTGTAAAGCTATTGAGAAGGTACTGGTGATTGTTCTTGATGATTTCAAACAAATCCACCTTTGCTTCTTGAAGATTCTGTAAAACAGTAATATTAATTATCATCTTTGGTCTCCTTGTTGCCATTAAATTCAGCAAACCATTGTTCATAGTTATTCAAAGCCTTCCAGGTAGTTTCAAGAATATTAATAATTCTTCCCAAATGACTTTTCATTAAATTTCCAACCCAAGCATATTCCGTAAGGTCACCTGTATCATTAAAGGCAAGTTCACGATTAGCCGCAGAATAAATATTCTTCTTAAGCATCTGATGTGAATAGGAAGTATATTGTGTGTGTCTGAAATCGCTGTTCCAAATGAGAAGCATTGTATCATGATATCTGTTAATAATCAGATTAGTAATAATCTTTGCCTTTTCATTTGTTTCACGAAGTTCATTCGCTTTAACATTTACAGCCTTCACATTGATACGAATGATCTTCCACAAGATTTCTTCGCTAATGTTGGTGAAATTAATATCTGTCATTGTTTACCTCATTGTTTTTCCAAGTACAATATAGTAAACTTTTACTGAATTGTAAACCATTTTTATGTTAAAAGATGTTTACAAAACTTTATTTTAGTGTTAAGACATTGAAAAATGGCAGTTTTTTGCTACTTTTAGGGTATATGATTGATATAAATGGCAGATTTATACCAGGCTTTGGTACATCTTATAGAATTGTAAAAAGACCTAGTAAGACTTCAAAGGAAACACACGTTCCTGACCCAGAACCAGAGTATGAATGGATTTATCTACCCGATGATAATCTGCCAGCTTATGCGTTAAGGATTAAAGAAGATGACCAGAAAAGAGATGAACCGACTACAAATTCCAGGACTAACCATTAAAAAAGATTCAGAAATTGACCATTTTAGCAATCCTCGTAAGACAAAAGATGGAATTTTTATTGCTGATTATCCAGCTATTGGTGAATTTGATGATGTAACTCTTCATTATGTGGTGAATTGGGAAGTTAGATATATTGATAATAAAGCTTATGTTTGTGGTAATAATCGTAAGACTATCGTTTATAAATTCCTTACTCCTGAATATTTAACTAACCTTCTTATGGGAAGTCTTAATGATTACAATAAATGTGTAAAACAAATGAAAGCCTATAATAAAAAACAAGAACTGGAAAAGGACTTCTACGAATAGAAGTCCTTTATTTTTTAATGAGGAAACAATTAAATCTTTTATACTGAGTCTTTTTGTGCCTGTGGCAATTGCGGTTTCTTGTACATTTCATTCAAGTCATTAATGCAAGCATGAACTTGTTCCGACGGTGCGTCTGTGGTCATAGTGAATTGAAGACTAAATGGCATAAACACAACACAATCTTTCTTGTAAATGAAATTATTTGATTCAGTAATCAAGACCGTAATACCACCCTGATTTGTGTCTTTTACGATACCCTTGAAATTGTCAATCTTACCATTAAGATTAACAAAAACATTAACAGTCTTACCCATAAAATAAGCATCACAAGTCAACATTGTTTATTTCTCCTTCTTTTCTTGAGAACAGGAAACATAATCCTTTCCAGTTGAATATGCCATCACAGCTTTTGTAATAAATTCTGCATCAGCACCTGGAAGTCTTATTAATCTCATTGTTTCTTCCTGTGCCATCTTTAATGCTTCTTGAAGATTCTTTTCTTTTGAACCATTGGTCTTCATTGTTACATATTTCTTCCAATAAAAATTGAAGTCACAATATCTTACACCATTTGCTCCCTTCATTCCATTTGCAAAAGAATTTAACAAGAAATAAATTTCTGGGTGTTGTTTTTGATATTTCTTTGCAAAGATTCTGTGAGCAATATAATGTTCTCTGGGAGTCATAAGGACACGATTTTCTTCAATATCTTGTCCACCCATACTCCTGAACAAGATATGATGAATTGTATATTTGCCGTTGTCCTTTCGGCCCATAGCTTGTAATTTTTCACAAAAATTCTTATAAAGTAGTCCGTATCTCATTTTTGTTCCTCATTAAGTTTGATTATAACTTAGAAAAACCACTGACATTTGTCAATGGTTTTTAATAAAAAGAATGTAAATAAAAGTTTACTTAATATCTAAATTACAGCAATCATCTGGATTAGGATTAAAATGATTTTTCCAGTATTCATATGCTTCGGTTTCGTCTTCACAGACTGAGACATATTTAAAACCAGTAATACCTTTTATTAATTCTTTTTTGTCTTCAAGAGTTCTATGACGATAACCACTCTGTTTAACAGTATATGGCGTATAATCTATATCAAACCACTTCTTTATCCAGCCATTTACTCTCAAAAATTCTACCTGAATTTTATCACACTTTACAGCATTTAACTTTGCTAAATCTACATATTCAGGAATATATGGACTTAATCTTAATGCTACATCAAATCCAGCCGCATATAATTTTTCAATAGCAGCTATTCTTCTACTTGGTACTACCGCTTTTTCATAACTTAAACTTAAATCATCATCTGTAGTTGTAACAGTAATCTGTATATGAGCTAATTCTTTATCTAAAACTGCCATATATTCATCTGTAGCAATTAAATCACTCTTTGTTACAATTAAATAAGGTACTTTCTTTTCCTTTAAATATTTAAGAGTTTCATATGTAACTTTATGTTTAGTTTCAATAGGTTGGAAGCAATCTGTCATACCACCAAGTCTAATGGCTTTAATTGTTCCACATTTTCCTGCAGCTATCTTATCTATCTGTTTCTTAATCTTATCAATATTTGCTACAGCTGGATCTTCAGGATTCCAATGTTTACGAAAATCCAATAAAGACTTTGCATAACAATATTTACAGTCATGACTACAACCACAACCATAAGTATCTAATCTTGCTGGATAACTACATTTACTTCCTTCATTTCCACCAACATTTTTAAAGAAAGAACCAAATTCTTTAGACATATTAATTCACCTCATATTAAAAATTATATGTTATGTATTAAGTATCTTTTCATGTATAAGCATCTTTTCAGCTGTTTTTTATTGGTTGTTTGCTATCGCAAACATTCTAACGAATTACAAAAGATTTAAGTCTTATGGGAGTTATTGTGATGGCTTTTAACAGGAAAGACACTTAAGCCATATAAGATGACTTAAGTACTGGAAGTAATGTGATTGGCATTAACTATCAGACATAAGAGGATTTATATAGGAACTTAATGGGGCGGTCTTCCTGTACTCCAACTATATTTCCTAAGACCCAAGACGGCTATATTTTAAGATTGTTAGTCTTAAATTCGCTGGTATATCGTCAGTATATATCTTTCTACCTTAAAGATATTAACGGCCTAAACTTATCCGATAACTCATTGAATTGAGCTCCGAGCCAGTAATAGGACTTTTTATGTAAGGTAAAATATAGTAAATTTTTATTTACCTTATGAAAAAAGTGTAAATACTTATTCTGTAAAGAAGTCTGATAGGATAGTATCTTTATTGTTACGGTTCTTCCACCAATTAAGACATTCATCGTAAGGGTCTTGACCATTAGCTTTAGCTTCAAGAATAATCTTACTCAATTTTTCATAATTGGAGTCAACCTTTGGATAACATCTTCTAAGAGTTAATTTAAGGTCTTTATCAGGAAAATAATGCATCCTCATATTACCTTTACAGTACATATAAGTTCCTATTGTACTAATCTTATGTTTATTCAAAGACGATACAAGAGAATTATTACCATCTTGATTTCCTACAAAATAGGCAAGCCAATTTATCTTTTTAGGGTCAAGTCCTTTCCAAATACATCTGAATGAGAAAGCAATATCTTCACACCACTCATCAGTAGCTTCAAAATAAAGATTATTTTCTTTTAAGAGCTTACCATTCATAAGGAAAATTTGTATAACAGTAGCATTATTACTCCACATTTTGTTTTCTTTGCAGTGTGCGACGGCTATATTGCTAGTAGGAGTGGACATAGACCAATTATGTTGGCTGTGATAGTCTGCCCATATAGCCAAAAGCTGATAAAGACTGATAGACTTAGTTGTACGTGCGTCTTCAGGGTCAGCATTTACAATCTTACCTTCATTAAGAACATCATCATCAGACATAAAGTACATATCTGCTTTGTCTTCCATATATCGTTGAATAAAAGCACGCTTACATCTTAATGATTTCCACGGTACTTGGTTCTTTGATATATCAAGAGTATCACCGACTTTAAGCTTAATAATATGAACATTAGACATATTTTCAAGACCTAATTTATCATAACCTGATACTACATAATCATCTTCATATAGGAACAGATAAATAGGCATATCCTTAAATATTTGTAAATTTCTAATTACATTATTCTTTCTATTTTTGTATGAAGGAATACAAATAGGAATTTTACATTGAAGATTGTCTTTATTTAAATCATAATTGCGTATAAAATCGTATGCTTCACTCTTTTTCATAAACACTCCAGCTCAGAAAACTGACATTAGGTGCCTATTACGGCACCTATTGTTCTACATTTTAAATATGTATATTAATATTCAATCACATCATTTCCGACAAGACGGAAACGATATTGGTTCTTGTCTAGGTCTTCTTTAAGAGGTTCAAATACACCCATAAATTCGTAGGCCTTTACTTTTGAAACCTCTGAATAAAAGACCATACCCCACAATTTAGCTTCTTTCCTTTTGGTATGAATTTTATTTGTGTGCTGGGATATGTGGTTATCGTTAAAACCCTTCGGTCCAAAATTCAAAGTCAAAATACCAGTAACTGGGTCAAAATTGTTGTTCACATCGTCCTTCTTTTTGAAAGCTAGAACATCAATGTTTGTATTTTCAGGATAATAGTCTTGAAGTTGCTGATTAAAATGTTCATCAGGCACATTACAAATTTCGGTCAAAAATTTACGAGCACCAGCATCAGAAATTGTATCACCTTTACTAAGAATAGTTCTCATATTAACTCCTTTAAGTTTAAAATTTCTAAATGAAACTTAGTAATTATTAACAGATAAGTCAACTATATCTGTGTAAAATAAAGTTTACTTTAACTGTTCATAATAATATCCATCTTCTTTTCAAGATTCTGGATAACCTTTTCCTTCTTTAAGACCACACAACGGTATTCATTGGCATATTCCTTAGCACATTCCAAAAAGGCCTTAAAATATTCTTCAGACTTCGTTACAGATGTAATCACTCGGTCTTTCCAAGCATATATCTTTGCGTGTTCCTGATACTTAGCCACACCACTAGCACCAAATCCAAAGGGATAAAAACGATGGTCTACTTCATCACCAGTACCATAATTCACTATCCTGTATTTCTTACCAGGTGTTAGAGTCACAATTTCCTTTGTAATTTCTGAATTATTATATTCGGTTATATGTAAATTCCTAAATATAGTTTTATCATAACGAAGGACTTCTACCTTTGGCTGTGGAACCCATAAAGAATCATTATAAGAATAACCTTCATTTGGGTCAGTTCGCCAGTAAAATTCAGTATCAGAAATTAATCCTGGATAATCTACCTTTACAATTCTTTCACCAAAAAGACCTTCAATGAGTTCATAATCTTCCTTATTGGGATAAAGGTCACGAGGAGTAATATAAAGTCTTCTTGTGAATTTCGGTTGATAACTACTAACACCATAATTGACAGTGTAAGTAATTGATCTTCCAATTACTTTTTCTACTTCATCACAGATGAAACTCATATCTTTATCGGCTTTATTAAAATTTTCTTCAAACTTAGCTTCTTGTTCTTTCAAAAATTCTTCGTGTGCTTCTTTACAGCGCCAAGTAAAGGAATATTCTGTACATTCTTTTGATGCACCAGAATCTATGTACTTGGGAAAATAATCGTAGTGTCTTTCCCACTTTGTTGCTGCCATTAAAAATCTCCTTCAAGTTCTGACTTGCGTATTAATGTTTTGTTAATCTTAATCTTTACATCAATGAGTTTTTGCTTAGCTTCTTTTGCCTTCATATTGGCTTCTTTTCGTAACTTATTGGCTTCATTAACCAATTTACGACTTTCTCTTACAGCATCATTATATTCTGTTTTAAGTTTCTTGGCTACTTTAATACATCTTATAATTTCTTGTGTTTCAAAGTCATATATTGGTTTGACTTCATCTATATCAAAATATACTCTTTGACTTATACAATCAAATTTAGGTGATAAAGATTTTTCAGAGTATAATCTTTTCTTAATAACCCAAGGTCTATAATCACAGTTAATGGTACTATTGTAAGAACAATCAAAACAATCTGGTATACCTTTTATATCATCTTCATTACGATTTAAAACACTATTTGTACCATCAATATAAGGTAAAGCAAATGAAGGATATTTGTAAAACAATATACCATCTTCCCTTACATTACAAGAAACAAAATGTTCATACTTAACATCATATTCCCATTTCTTCAATTCCTTAATCTTACTCCACTTTGGAGTTTTAAATAAATTAAGATCAATATTAAAGATACTGGTATGTTGTCTATTTTTATCTGTTGTGGGTACAGTTAAATCTAAAACATTGTCAGTATAATTATTTACGTTAAAGTCAAAACTTCTGCTTTCTACTGCCTTTCTCCAGGTAGTAACATCAGGAAATGACTTGGTATCAAGCATATCAATGCTTACTAAATCATTATAAACCACACTGTAAACTTGTTCTTTAGTAATCTTATTTACTGGACCGAATTCGGTCACTAAATTATGTTTCATTATTCCAAAGCAATCCTTAACTTATTCTTTAAGTTTTTAAGTGATTTTCTCTTTAATAAAATTTGTTGCTTCATTTCCAAAGCAAAAGGCTTTGTCATTTCAAGAATATTCTTGCAAATGTTATAGTTTTCAACCATAGTGTCTATTACTTTTTCTTTCCACTTTTTAATCTTTACTTCTCCACTATTCATAAAGCAAGTGTCAAATTCAAAAGGATAAAATGGCTGTACATAGTCACTGTCACAATTTCCATCATAGATAACACCGTGTTCGCCTATTGTTCCTATTGGTTTATCAATACAAAGAGCAATATCTTCCGGGTCATTATCTGGTTCATTTGGGTCATCTAATTCATCAAAAGACAAATCATTTGGGTTTCTAACTGTAAATTTTGACAAATCTATATTTGGTATAACCAAATACTTTTCTTTACTTTGTACTGTGTGGTTTCCATCTTCATCTTTTTTAAGTGAAGGTACACCTTCAGTATCAGGAATATAATTGTAATCGTTCCAATTTTTACCGGTTTCAGGAAATGTAATAGACAGTATTACTGTGTCCGCAAGACTTTGAAGTAATTCCCAGTCTTCTTGATTTGGGAATAAGTCTTCAATAGTAATGGTATAATGTGCATTATTACAGTTCTGTGGTCCTTTACCATTTATGCGTCTATATTTGACATTAAAGCCGACACGTTTAGAAATTTCTTCAACAATTTCATTCATTATAGCATCTGTTTTTGCAAGATTCTTTTCATAATGTTTGGAGTAATTTTTAACAGCTGAACCTTCATCACGATTAAAGTTCAGATACATATCGCCGTTATTGTCAAAGTAAATTTTTGATTCATCAATCTTTTTCCAAGTAGAAGCCATAGAATATCCTTATATAAAAAAGGGAAGGACAAATAGTGTTTAAAGCTATCTGCCCTTCCCACAACGAGGTTAAACAATTAACATTCAAACAACTGTTTGAAGCTCAAAGTGTACTTCACCCATTCCGGCGGCTCACAGGCATCTGCGGTATGAATGATAAAGATTTTGTTTGCCTGGTGTTCCGGACGTTCCCAGCAGAAGCCGTTATCCGTAATGAACACCAAACCATCAAATTTAGCTTTGCGTTCCTTGATGGCTTCAAGCACACAATCTGGGTTGGTGCAGCCGCGACCAATCAACTTGTACTGGTTCATCGGACGTTTCGTTTCTTCAAACGGACCACAAACACCATCCCAGAAACAGTACGATACATCTGCGTGTTTAACGAACTTGTTGATAATAGAACAAGCCTTTTCCACATCCTCATCTGCCATAGAACCAGAACAGTCAGTAGCAATCAAGATACGAGAACGGAACTTGTGACGCTTACCAGGAACATCAAATCCCTTACGGCGGTCCGGACGCATACGAGTATCTTCAGTGTATTTGTCCACAGTGTTTGCCTTGAAACGGCGAAGCACAGTACGCGGGTCAAACTTCGGAGTATTGGCAGCTAGAATTGCCTGGAGCAAACCACCACTAACATTACCCCAACGAGAACCATTTTCAGCAATATGGTGCGTGATTTCCTGAATTTCCTGATCCACGAGGGTATTTTCTTCCCAACCTTCAGTAGCCTTTTCAGCAGCACTCTGTGAACTGTCAAGATATTCTTCTAGAGCTTCACGGGTAGAATTGCCACCACCACCTTGTCCGTTTTGGTTCTGGTTTCCACCATTACCACCGTTGCCCTGACCATTTCCTTGACCATTTCCATTTCCTTGGCCTTTACCCTGACCATTTTTTCCCTGGCCTTGACCACCACCACCATTACCTTGTCCGTTTCCATTACCTGAGCCTTGGCCTTTACCCTGACCTTGTCCCTGTCCTTGTCCCTGTCCCTGTCCTTGTCCCTGACCTTGTCCCTGACCTTGACCTTGACCACCGCCGCCTTGACCCTGACCCATTGCAGCTGCTCGCTTTTCCTTAATGTCATTGAGAATTGCGAATACCTTTTCAAGGAACCAGTCTTCG
>Ga0247611_10011272_pt1 | contig 10337 bp, 11 predicted proteins | sample 177DNAGHGhighgp2_FD_192422 | JGI IMG/M metagenome (GOLD analysis project Ga0247611, IMG submission 192422) | Sheep rumen microbial communities from Palmerston North, Manawatu-Wanganui, New Zealand - 1770 DNA GHGhigh gp2 | ecosystem: Host-associated > Mammals > Digestive system > Stomach > Rumen... | reverse complement strand
CATTCCGTAAGGAGGCTTACGCCTATTGCGTGGGGCAGATTATCAGTGATGCTCGTAAGCGCGAGAAGGTCACCCAACAGGAATTGGCTCAGCGTGTGGGAACCAATAAGTCGTATATCTCTCGCATTGAGAGCGGCAGCGTGGAACCAGGGGCAGGTATGTTCCTCAGAATCCTCAGCGCCCTGGGCCTTCGCTTTGAAGTGTCGCAGCCATTGGCATAAGGATAATTGAAACCATATAGAATATTAATGTGTAACATCAAAACAGATACGCCAATGAATGGCAAATATTAATCGGCAAGCAAAGGCGTTGAACCTTGCTTGCCGAAATATTAATGTCATTTAAGGTGGTCAGCCTTGTCAGCGATTTACCCTTCGAGGTCACCGCTCGGAGGTGTAGTACCGCCACCTGTACCAGAGCCACCGCCAGTTTCTTCTTCCTCGTCTTCCTCTGTCTCCTTTGCCCATTGCAAGGTTGCACCCTTGATGGCTGCTGCCACCTCGTCGGCTGGACGATAGTAGAGCGACGGGGTTACGCTGCTGAGTTGCAAGTCCTCGGCCTTTTCGACCCATCCGCTGGTACAGGAGGGGTAGAGTTTGCCTACAGGACCGAGGTCAACGATGTAGCCCTGCTTCAACATTTCGGCTACGCTCTCCATGCACAACTCCAGAGCCACTTTAGCCTCGGCCTTGTGCAGCGTAGTGTTGTGACAGGCCTCAGCCACAATGTCTTCGTAGCCTGCCGTGCCATTGGTGATTACTCGGGCTGCGAAGCCCTTTGCCTTTGTCTGCGGGTTCACGCGACCCGACTTTGCGACTTTCAGTTTTAGCTTTGCCATAACGTCAATTTTTAGAGGGTTAATAACAATGATTCTATTTGGTGCTGACCAATTCTCCATTTGGTGCTGACCAATTGATTGGTTGGTGCTGACCGATTTCAAATTGGTGCTGACCGATTTACCTGCTGGTCGTAACCGCTTTTTCAGTCGTTCTTTATCAATTCACAACGTAAATATAGCAAATAATCTTGAAACGATGTATAGTTACTTACACATTATCATTAAATTGCCCTAAAAATTAGCATTTTTGTATGTTACTGACCAAATACTCAATAAAATTGAGTAACTTTGTGCCCATAATTAAAACCGAAAATGAACAAGAGAATGGCAAACAATAATCTGAATGCAGCGAAAGAAGCAAAGAAGGATGAATTCTATACGCAACTGGAAGACATCAACAATGAACTGAGGCACTATCGGGAGCATTTCCGAGGCAAAACGGTGCTATGCAATTGCGATGACCCGCGTGTTTCGAACTTCTTCACTTACTTTGCCTATAACTTTGAGTTTTTAGGATTGAAGCGACTTATCACGACTTGTTACAAGAATCAAGATGCAGACCTCTTCAGTCAGCACCAGTCTGAAAAAGCGGTTTATCTTATATACGAGGGCGATAAGAACGGAAACAAAATTCCCGACCCTGAAGAAATCGGCATACATCCGCTAAAAGGTGATGGCGACTTCCGTAGTCGTGAATGCATTGAACTGCTAAAACAGGCAGACATCGTGGTTACTAATCCGCCATTCTCGCTATTCCGTGAATATGTGGCGCAGTTGATAGAATACGACAAGAAGTTTATTATTATCGGAAATCAAAATCAGATAACAAAAAAAGAATTGTTCCCTTACTTTATGGAGAACAAAGTTTGGCTGGGCTATGGTTTTAAAGGTGGAGCAACGCATTTCATTTCCAAATATGAAGATATTGCTACAGCGGGTGAGCATAAACAGGGAATGATAAGAGTATCAGGAGTGGTTTGGTTCACAAATTTGGAGATCAAGAAACGACACGAGAATATTATCCTTTACAGGAATTACAATCCTGGAGATTATCCTCGCTATGATAATTATGATGCAATAGAAGTAAATAAAACAGAGGAAATCCCGTGTGATTATGATGGCATAATGGGTGTTCCACTTACTTTTATGGATAAGTATAACCCGGAGCAATTTGAACTTCTTGGCCTTACGTCTGGTCGTGACGAGTTCATAGCAAGACCAACAAAACGATATGAAAATCCCAAGCAATATACAAATGGGAAAGTCTCTAATGGTGGAAAAGTAAATACTCATGCTAATATTCTTTATACCAAATCACCTATTGGCAAAACCTATTATACAGCAGACAATGCCGATGGCTATTTGGTGTCAGTATATGACAGAATTCTTATTAGAAAAAAATGATTTTGTCAAGATATAATTTCAAGAAATAGTATTATCCTAGCAAAAATTTTTTTATTATGGTAGAGAATATAAGAATAAGAAATTATAAGTCCATTGTTGATTTAACAATTGACTTAGGTCGTTTCAATGTTATCATCGGAACAAATGGTTGTGGAAAGTCCAATATATTGGAAGCTATCACAATGGCAGCGGCAGCAAGTCAAGACAAATTAGATGCAGAATCATTAAAGAATCGTGGTATACGTGAAACGGAACCGCAGTTTATGATGAATGCTTTTGATGACATAGACATTGAGGACTATTCTGCAATCCAAGTAGACATAAAGGATGTAGGGGATTCAAATGTGGAAAGTGCGATAATCAAGTATTCAACAAAAACAGAGAAATGGGAAAATTTGGGTGATATTTCGTCTGAACCTAAATTGTTAAAAATGTTCAAAAAGTTAAAGTCTTTATTAGATAAAAACAAACCCCAAGATGGAGCGGATATTGATGCAGATACTTTGACAACAATTATTGACCAATCAATAACGCGTGAGGTCTTTGTAAAAGCATTAGATTTTTTGGAAAGGGCCGACGATAATAAAAATATTGACAAGGAAGAGTTTGATGGGATTTTTGGGAAATCATATACAGAAAATCCTGTTTATACAAATTTTGTTGCATATCGTCCTGTAGAAAAAATTTTACGCGACTTCAATAATTACACCACATATCCATTGGGCAGTAGAGGGGAAGGTCTATTTCAGTATTTGAAGAAATTAGCCGAAAAGGAGGAGAGTAATAAATTTTTTGAAGAAATTAACGACGGATTAAGGATGCTTGACTGGTTTGACGGCTTTAATATTCCTGATGGCTTATTGTCGAATGAATACAAGCTGTCGATTGGCGACAAGTTTCTTAAAGACTCATTGCATTACTTTGACCAACGAAGCACGAATGAAGGTTTTCTCTATCTGTTGTTCTTCTTAACGCTCTTCAATAGTAAAGATACACCTCAGTTCTTTGCTGTTGACAACATAGAAACCTCATTCAATCCTGGTCTCTGCCAGAGCCTTACAAAATATTTGATAAAAACAACTAAAGAAAAGGAGAAACAAGTTATACTGACAACACATAATCCTTTTGTGCTTGACGGAATGGACTTGTCAGATGATGAAGTCCGGTTGTTTGTCTGTCGTCGTGACATTGATGGGCATACGAAGATTGAGCGTGTGAAATATCGTGTGGACAGGAAAATGTCGCTTTCTGAGTTGTGGATGTCTGGTTTAATTGGCGCACTGCCTGATAATTTTTAAGATTATGAGCAAAAAGATTGGTGTTGTAAGCGAGGGCGTATCTGATTATCGAACGATAAAGCACATTACGGAACGTTTTCTCAAGTCAAAAGATGGTGAGGAGTATTTTACCATTAGATTAAATCCCAAAGAAGAGCATAATAAACAAGTCGGCTTTTGTGGATGGCAAGGGGTATTTAATTATATATCGGGCAATGACAAAAACAATTTAATTGTAGAAGCGCCGAAAGAAGAGTGTGAATATGTAATTGTTCAAATAGACACTGATGTATGCGAAAAATATGAAGTTAAACGCGATTTGTCAAATATTAAGACCCTGTGGAACAATGTTCGTGAAAAGATAGAAAAAGCGGTTCATCCAAGTTTTGATAAATCAAAACTAATATTTGCAATTTGTATTGAAGAGTTAGAATGTTGGCTTATTCCTTTTGTCGACAATAATTCCAAAAGATGCATGAATATGGATAGATGCTTGAATATCGTAAACTCTGATATTCACAAAGAGAAGTTTTTTATTGACAAGGATGGCAAAAATAGTTTGGGTGCTCAAAGAGCATATGAATATATACTGAAACAAAAGAAGAAACCAAAGGAAATTGTATTATGTTCAGAATATAATTATGGTTTTAAGAAATTTATAGAACAATTGGACAAATTATAAACTCTAATGGATATTAATCAACAATCTATCAAAGTTCGCGATCTGATAGACGGTTACATTAATGACCCCGACAAAGGTGTGTGTGGCTATGGTGGTAGGCTTGACATCCGACCTCCATATCAACGTGAGTTCCGCTACGACTTGAAACAAAAACAAGCAGTAGTTAATACCATATTGAAGGGATTTCCGCTTAACATCATGTATTGGAGTGTAGTTGGTGAGAATGAATTTGAAATGATTGACGGACAGCAACGCACTCTTTCAATTTGCGAATACTTTACCCACGAATTTAACATCGAAGACCCAGACCGTGGCATCCTATATTTTAGTTCGCTAACCCCAGACGAGCAGCAAAAGTTTTTGAACTACGAATTGACGGTTTACTTCTGTACAGGAACAGACAAAGAGAAACTTGACTGGTTCCGGGTTATCAATATTGCGGGGGAAAGGCTGCTTGACCAAGAACTCCTGAATGCTGTCTATGTCGGTCCATTCGTAACAGATGCACGTCGGCATTTCTCAAAAGACGGATGCCCAGCCTACAAGATGGCAGCAGACTTGCTAAATGGCGTAGCACGTGAACAGGCATATCTGCACACTGTTTTTCAGTGGGCTGCAAGGCGTGAAGGAATCAAAGAGGTTAGTGAATATATGTCGAAGCACAAAGACGATGCAAATGCCAATCAACTTTGGGCTTACTTCTCGGCAATCGTCACTTGGGTACGCTCTACGTTCATCAAGTATCGCAAGGAAATGAAAGGCTTGGATTGGGGATTGCTCTACGACAATTACCACGAAGAGATTTATGACACCGCAGAACTTGAACAGCGCATACACGATTTGATGGAAGACGACGAGATAATGAAAAAGTCGGGTATTTATAGTTATGTGCTGAGTGGTGACTTACGCGACCTCTCTTTCCGTACTTTCGACAAGAAGCAGAAACGTGAAGCATACGAGCGGCAACAAGGCATCTGTGCCCATTGCGGCAAGCACTTTGAACTGGAAGAAATGGAAGGCGACCACATCACTCCGTGGGCAGAGGGTGGCGTAACAACTGCCGAGAACTGCCAAATGCTTTGCAGGGAGTGTAATAGAAAGAAAGGAGCAAAATAAAAAAACAATCAAAAATATACGATAATGGAAAAAGAACTGACTGATGAGTTGAAAGATATAGTATTAGACCCATCTTATGACTTGAATGATTATTTATTAGACCCATCAAAAGACTATCGACAAACATTAACAATGTGGCGTGTGGATAAGCACGGGAATCTGATATGGGTGAAGGATAAATACGGAAACAATAAATCATCTTACGTTATTGAAAAAGAGGAATTGACGGATGAAGATTGGCTGACCCACATGCGTGGTAAGTTGGATGCCGCTGATTTTGGCGAGTTTGCATGTGCTTACTTCAAGGCATGCGAAATGGCCGGTATTAAAGAACTAAAGGTAACATTGCGTGGAGAGTTCAACCGTTCTTTCAAATTCGCTGATGAAGAATGAGTCTATATTATCATAGATTATGGAATACGGAATAGTTTATCTTTTAACCAATCCTGTAATGCCCGGTCTTGTGAAGATTGGCATGACTACGCAGGAAGATATAGACAAGAGGATGAAGGAACTCTATACAACGGGCGTTCCTGTTCCCTTTGAGTGCCAGTTTGCTTGCAAGGTGAAGAAAGGCGACTGCGCCAAGATTGAGAAAGCCCTGCACACGGCCTTTGCTCCGCAGCGCATCAATGCCAACCGTGAGTTCTTCCGCATACAGGTGGAACAGGCAAAGGCCATTCTTGAACTATTCCACCACACCGACGTAACGGAAGAAGTGAGCGACGAAATAGAAAGCGACCTCACCGATGACGATAAGGCGGCATCGGCAAAAGCACAGATTCATCGTCCACCGCTCAACTTCTACGAAATGGGAATGCAAAAGGGTGATGTACTGCAATGGAAAGACGACCCGACGATAACCGTTACGATTGTATCGGAACGGAGAATCAGCTACGAGGGCGAGGAAACTTCTATCAGTTCACTCTCTGCCAAGTTGAAAGGTTACAAGGTTAAGCACATTGTCCCTGGTGCCCACTGGCTCTACAAAGAGAAATTACTAAGCGACATTTACGACGAAACTTATCCATTTGAAGAATGAAGAAAATGGAGAACGAATTAGAGAAAACTTCAAAACTAAAGTTCTTGCTTGAAAGCATTGTGAAAATTGTCGCTAATGGCCAGCATCCTGTTTTGGGCATTGGAGCAAATCTTTATTTTGACTATCAAAATGCTCTTCAATACAATAATGTCGTAGATTTCCTACAGAAATTATTGGAACATTTGGAATGGCTAAATGAAATTGTGCTTGGAAAGTTATTTGTGGAGGAGCCTGTGATAAAGAAAGACTTAATGCAAACAATTCAGATTGCTAAAGACGAGATGATTTCAGAGAAAAGAGATTTATATGCATCATATGTTACCGCATGTTGCCATCCAGACAATAAAGATTGGTCTCGAAAGCAAATCTATTTGCGGAAAATAGAGCAACTCGACTATTGGGGAATCGGAATTCTCAAAATCTTGGAAAAACACTCCAGAGAAGATTCTATCGTAAAAACAATGAGTGAAGATAAGGCTTTTACTGGCAATGAGGATATTAGGGCACAGTTATGGGATTTAGAGTCATTAGGTTTAGCAGAGAAGATAAGTGCCAAAGATTATTATGACACTCAGCGGAGAGGCGGAAATCGTATGGTCAGAAACCCAGAGAACGTATATCTATATAAAAGGACAAAGTTGGGTGATGGCTTGTATAATTTCATAGTTAAGGGGATACCAAACTAATAGAATATGGACTATCACGATTACATGAAGGCTACTGGAGGTGGTATATATCCCATGAGTGGACCTGTGATGCCACATACACCAACTTCTTCGTCAGTATCCTCAAAGCGATACGACCAAAATTGTACTGATTTACGTTGGAAATTCAAATCTGACAATATTCGCATAAGGGATAATCACACTTGCCGAATGTGTGGCGCAAAGGATGTGCCTTTGGACGTTCACCATATCCGCTATATCACTGGACGGGAAGCATGGGACTATGAAGATGGCGATTTGGTGTCACTATGTAAAGACTGCCATGAAGGAATACATTGCCGCGAGGCTTCTTTCAAACTAAAGGAGGGGAGTTTTGCCTACCATAGAAAGTTAAAAGGGGCTGGTTTCGTGGAGGAACTGAAAGACGAAAGCATCGTGCTTGATGTCTGCTGGAATGAAAATGAGCGTAAGGGAGGCGAACAACATGGATGGATTAGTTTGAAAGTTGATGCTAAACGTACAGAAGTCAGGCCTACCACACAAGACGAGATTGATGAATTCTGGAACAAGGTAGTAACGTATATTGACGATAAGACAATTATTGAGTACCTAATGGATTACGTTGACAAATATCTTCCATTAGAACATCCAATAAATGCAAGAGTAGCACAACCCTTACAGAAAGCACAGGAAGAATTTGTACGTATTGAAAAGGATTTAGAAAGAATATATAACGGTTTGTTGCTTGTTTCTGATGATGAATATGCCCTATATTATGATATTAGGCAGGATGATTCAGAAAACCCATACCCAATTCCAGGGTTCATCGTAACAAAGAAGAAAGATATGGAAGGCCAAACAAAGGATTTCGTTGGTGACTTTGTGTCCTATAATAGCCTTGACCTTTCAAAATACCGCAAGGCTAAAAAGAAAGATTACAGGTTCTTTGTTGATTACTATGCATGGGCGATAGGAGCTGATTGGCGCAAGGATTATAAACGTGTTCAAAGAATGCTTAAGCAAAACAGAGTAAGAATCGGAATGAAAACAATCTGCTGGGAATAGTTAGATAAAGACTATGTAGGTTTCGATGTTGCGGATAGCCTGTTTAACCTGCTTTTTCGGTAAAAAGTGAACGAAGAGCCGTAATTATTATCATGGTAGTTACGGCTTTTCTGTGTACCTTTGCCGTCGAAAACGGTGAAGCCAGGCTGTACCTCGGCAAATCTCGAACAAGTTCGGCTCTGCACTCGGCTTGCACTGACTTTGCTGCACGAAACAAATCAAATTAGAACAATATGCAGACAATCAAATTGAACAACGGCGTGGAAATGCCACAGATGGGTTACGGAGTGTTTCAGGTGTCGCCTGAAGAGTGTGAACGTTGTGTGAGCGATGCTTTGGAGGTGGGCTATCGGATGATAGACACGGCGCAGGCTTACCAGAATGAGGAGGGCGTGGGCAATGCCTGGAAGAAGAGCGGCATACGGCGCGAAGACTTGTTCCTCGTATCGAAGATATGGTTTACGAACTACGGTTACGAACAGGCCAAGGCTTCGATTGACGAGAGCCTGCACAAGATGCAGACCGACTATCTTGACCTAATGCTGCTGCACCAGCCTTACGGAGACCGTTACGGAGCCTACCGTGCCTTGGAGGATGCCTACAGGGAAGGCAAACTACGGGCTATCGGTGTGTCGAACTTCTATCCAGACCACTATATCGACCTGTGCGCCCATTTCGACGTGGTGCCTCAGGTGAACCAGATAGAGACGCACGTGTTCTGTCAGCAGGTGGAGAGCCGCAAGTATATGGACGAACTGGGCATCGCCCACATGTCGTGGGGACCGCTGGCTGAGGGTAAGAACGGGTTCTTTCAGAACGAGACGCTGATTGCCATTGGCGAGAAGTATGGCAAAATGGGGCCTCAGGTGGCTTTGCGCTATCTGTTGCAGCGTGGTGTGATAATCATTCCGAAATCGAGTAAAAAGGAGCGCATGGCGCAGAATCTCGACCTGTTCGACTTCACACTGTCAGAGGAAGACATGACGGCCATCCTGCAGCTCGACACGGCACAGCCGCTCATCATGCCGAGCCACCACAGCCCTGAGATTACCAAGTGGTTTATGTCGCTGTTACCCAGAAAATAAAAGTATGAAAATATTGATTTCTGTATTATGCTCGGTTGTGGCTGCTGTTTCTGTATTGGCTCAGACAGCAGGCGGAGGGACTGTTGTCCGCGATGTGAGCATACAGAGCACGGTGCTGGAGCGCGAGATGCTCTACTCGGTGTATCTGCCAGCAGGCTACACGTCGTCGAAGCAGTACCCCGTGCTTTACCTGCTGCACGGCTACGGTGGCGACCAGAACGACTGGTGGGTGTTCGACGATATGGCCGACGATGCTGATGCTATGATTTCGTCGGGCGAGATACCAGAAATGATTATCGTCACACCCGACGGCGGTACGTGGATGTATATCGACAACTGTTACGGCAACGGCATCAACTACGAGCAGTATTTCTTCCAGGATCTGATGACCGATGTCGAGTCACGCTACAGCATACGGCGAGAGCGTGGGTCGCGGGCTATTGGCGGTTTCTCGATGGGCGGCTACGGAGCCTTGCGCTATGGTGTGATGCGCCACGACCTGTTCTGCCATGTCTATGCCATGAGTTCGGTAATCGGCGGTTATGGGGCTACGGACATGGCCGACATCATTACCAGTTACAGTTCGTCTGAACTGCCCGGCATCACGCTGGAGTGCGGTGACCGTGACTACTTCACCTACGACAATCGTGAGTTCTCCGCTCTGCTCACCCGGCTCGGCATCAATCACGAACACATTGAGCGCAGTGGCAGTCACGACTGGACGTTCTGGAGCGCATGCACGCCAAAGATTCTGCGCAAAGTGGGCGCACTGTTTCGTGAAGGTACCACAGGCATAGATAACGTCCGCACCACAGTCCGCAAGCCGCAAGGTATTTATTCGCTCGATGGTCGCCGGCACAATAGTTTGCAGCGAGGCATCAATATTGTGGATGGCAGAAAGGTCGTGATTAAGTGAGTGCCATGCAAGCTTGCTTGCAGATGGCCGAACGTGAGCGAGCTCGAACGAAGTTCAAGATAATGATTCGGTAAAAAGTGAAAGAATCCCCGTAATTATTGTCAAAATAGTTGCGGGGATTCTTCGTACCTTTGCACACAGATTCAAAACATATACGCAATATGAGAAAGAGTTATCTTTTCGGCGCATTGGCTGTAGCAGCCGTCGCCATCGCAGCAATCAGCTGCACGGAGCAAAAGCAGGAGCC
>Ga0247611_10011270_pt1 | contig 10338 bp, 7 predicted proteins | sample 177DNAGHGhighgp2_FD_192422 | JGI IMG/M metagenome (GOLD analysis project Ga0247611, IMG submission 192422) | Sheep rumen microbial communities from Palmerston North, Manawatu-Wanganui, New Zealand - 1770 DNA GHGhigh gp2 | ecosystem: Host-associated > Mammals > Digestive system > Stomach > Rumen ... | reverse complement strand
CTCCTCAACGGTATCACCCTCCTCAACGAGGTCTACATCGTGGAAGCAGAAGTACTCAATGCCCAGTTTGTCCATAATCTCAAAGCCAGCATCCATCTTGTCCTTGGCACGCTGAACGGCATCAGTAGCCTTGTCCCACTCGTAGCTGCGGGTCTGACCGCCAAAGGGGTCTGCACTGGCCTGTCCCAGCGTATGCCACCAGGCCATGGCGAACTTCAGCCAGTCTTTCATCTTCTTGCCCATCACTACACGCTCCGGCTCATAATAGTGGAAAGCCATCACGTTCTTACTCTCTTTTCCCTCGAAGGGAATCTTGCCTGTAAAGGCGAAATACTCTTTAGCCATAGTTTTGTTTGTTACGATTAATATTTTATTTCGTTATTTCGACATTCCGTTATTACGTCATTCCGTCATTACGACATTAGGCTTTTGCCAACACCTGTTTCCACTTGGCGTAAGCCTCTGCATAGGCCTCACGGTTGACCATGTCAGGTTCTATCACCCCTAATTTATCCAACGTGGCAAACGCCTCTTTATTGTCTTTGTAGATACCGGCACCGATGCCCGCACCCTTGGCAGCACCTACGGAACCATCTGTATCATAGAGCTCAATCGTCGCACCACTGACACTTGCCAACGTATTGCGGAACAAGGGTGAAAGGAACATATTAGCCTTTCCTGCATGGATGTTACGGATATCCATTCCCATCTGCTGCATCACCTCCATACCATAGCAGAAGGAGAACACGATTCCCTCCTGAGCGGCACGTACCAGATGAGCCTTCGAATGCTTGTTGAAGTTCAGACCATGTATGGAACACCCCGTTTCTCGATTCTGCAGGACACGTTCTGCACCGTTGCCAAACGGAATAATGCTGACACCGTCGCTACCGATGGGGGCCTGAGCAGCCAGGTCGTTCATCTCGGCATAGGAAATATCAGGTGTCACGTTGCGATGCATCCAGGCATTGAGAATACCCGTTCCGTTGATACAGAGCAATACGCCGAGGCGAGTCGTATCACTGGCTGAACCAGCGACCGCGCTGTGGTGATTGACGTGGGCAAAGGTGTTGACGCGACTCTTCGGGTCATAATTGACATCACCCAATACACCATATACAACACCGCTGGTACCAGCTGTAGCTGCTATCTCGCCAGGGTTCATCACATTCAGCGACAAGGCATTATTAGGTTGGTCGCCACCTCTATATGTAATAGGTGTACCAACTTTCAGTCCCAGTTCGGCGGCAGCCTCAGCACTCACCTCCCCTTGTAGACCGAATGTCGGAACGATGTCAGCAATCAGCGAAGCATCAAAACCGTAATACTGCATCAGGAAGTCAGCCACATGGTTCTCCTTGAAATCCCAGAACATGCCCTCGGACAAACCACTGACGGTAGTATTGGCCTCACCGCTCAATCGCATGGCGATATAGTCACCCGGCAGCATCACCTTATATATTTTACTAAAGACCTCTGGTTCGTTCTCCTTCACCCAGGCCAACTTGGCAGCCGTGAAGTTACCCGGCGAATTGAGCAGGTGACTGAGGCAACGCTCCTCGCCTAAGTCATGCAAAGCCCGTTCGCCGTAGGGAACGGCTCGGGAGTCGCACCAGATAATAGATGGTCGCAGCACTTGCTGCTGCTTGTCCACACATACCAGACCATGCATCTGATAGGAAATACCAATAGCCTTGATATCGTCACCTTGGGCGTTGACATCTGTCATAATCTTGCGCAAAGCCAACTTTGCATTGTCCCACCACATTTGCGGATCCTGTTCAGCCCAACCGGCTTTAACAGCCATAATGGGAGCTTCCTTCTCAGGGAAAAATGCCGATGCCACACACTTGCCGCTGTCAGCATCGACCAACGATGCTTTCACTGACGAGCTGCCAATATCAAAGCCTAACAAATACCTGTTTGTCATATCAACTATATAGATAAGATCGTTTTATGTCCTAATAACATTACGTTTCACTCTACAAATTTCCCTAAAATATTCCTAAAAACAAACTTTTTTGCCATATTTCTGCATTTTTTTATCATTATTTGACTACAATTAAAAATATTTTTTTACCTTTGCACGTTAGAAAGAAAAAATCATTAGCTAAAGATTTTATTCATATATGAAAAAGAAAATACTAATACTTGATGACAAAGAGACCATTGCAAAGGTGCTCTCGATTTATCTGATGAGTGATTACGATGTCCAGTGGCTGCCCGATGGACTGCAGGGCGTGAAGTGGCTACAGGCCGGTAACACTCCCGACTTGATCATCTCCGATATCCGTATGCCAGGAATGCGCGGTGACGACTTCTTGGAGTGGATCAAGCAGAACGAGTTGTTCCGCCATATCCCCGTCATCATGCTAAGTAGCGAAGACTCTACCAGTGAGCGCATCCGTCTGCTGGAGATTGGAGCCGTAGACTACATCGTCAAGCCTTTCAACCCCATGGAGTTGAAGATTCGTGTCAAGAAAATCCTTCCGAACTAAAGTTTATACCTTTATATATAATAATGATAGGTGTTGTATACTTAGGTAATAACCCAAAGACTCAAGAACGTCTGAAATATATCCCTGGGCAACTGGTCCGCATGACCTCAACCTACAAGGAGGCAGCCCAGATATGTACCCAGCATGTTGCCAATGAGCATTTCTTGGTGTTCTTCGAACGTGGTGTCCTCAGTGAGGATATTACGGCTATTACCTATTTGCGCAAGAAGAGTCGCAACATCTACATCGTCCTCATCACCGAGTCTATCTCTCCTGAGGAACGAAAAACCTATATAGAATGTGGCGTCAATGACACCATTAAGAAGGGAGCTACCGTCACGGAGCTTAACAAGAAAATTCTGTTCATTTCCGAGCGTGAGAACATTCTCTTCGATGACGAGGCACCGAAATATGGCATTCTGAAGTTTAAGATTCCTGTTTGGAAGCGCCTGTTCGACATTGTTTTCTCCTGCCTGGCCATCATTATCCTGTCGCCAGTATTCATCTTGACGGCTATTGCCATCAGGCTGGAGAGCAAAGGTCCTATCCTCTTCAAGTCGAAGCGCGTCGGTACGAACTATACCATCTTTGAGTTCCTGAAGTTCCGCAGCATGTATGTGGATGCCGAGCAACAGTTGCAAGACCTGAGCAAGGATCACAACCAATATGCAGGAGCAGCAAGCCCAGACAATGAGTCTCAGGAAGTCAAGTCTACCATCACGGCTCCGCTTGGCGAACAAGCCGAACTGGATATGATCAATATGGGCTTGGAGTCCGACATGATGATTAGTGACGAAGAGATTATGCTCGTAGGCGATGACTACGTGGTAGCTGAAAGTGACTTCAACAAGAAGAAGGAAGAAGAAATCAACAATGCCTTCGTCAAGATAGAGAACGATCCTCGCGTAACCAAGGTCGGTCGTTTCATCCGTAAATATAGTATCGATGAGCTGCCACAGCTGTTCAACATACTCAAGGGCGACATGTCCATCGTTGGCAACCGCCCGCTGCCGCTCTACGAGGCAGAGAAGCTGACTGCTGATTCCAGCATTGACCGGTTCATGGCTCCTGCCGGACTGACAGGACTATGGCAGGTCGAAGAGCGCGGCAAAGGCGGCATGATGTCTGCCGAAGAGCGCAAGCAACTGGACATCACCTACGGACAAACCTACAATTTCATGCTTGACATGAAGATTATATTCCGCACGCTGACAGCCTTTGTTCAAAAAGAAAACGTTTAAGAATCCTACTGATAACTGAGCATTTTACGAAATGAACTATTTGAGACATATATTTTGTACTGCATTGTTGGCTATTACTGCTTCAACAAGCTTTGCCCAATATAATGACAGCGGTATCAGCGCTGGTTTTTTTGACTCCAGCGAGAATAAGACCATTAACTTTTCTGAATTCCACCTGCCCCCTTTGGGAGTGCTCTATGAGAATGCCAAGCAAAACCCCAGAATTCTCTCATTGGCAAAGGCGCAAGAGATAGCGCAGGCAGAGGTTTCCAAACAGAAACGCCATATTTTCTCCTACGTTCATGGTCACGCAAGCTACAGCTATGGCAAGACCGACATGTGGGGCAACAACAACTCTACCCAAAGTTACACCACCATTTACCAGTTCCAAGGCAGCGAGCAAAGCTATTGGAATGTGGGTGTCAACTTAAATGTGCCGTTAGAGGATATTTTAGACCTTGGTGCTTCCGTCCGCCGTAAAAAGTTGCTGGTCGACCAAGCACGTATTCAGAAAGATTTAGAATTTGATCAACTAAAAAAAGAAATTGCCACTTTATATATTAGAATTACCAACAATTTAGTGGCATTGAAAACTTCTGGAGAAGCAGCGGCTGCCTATCAAGGTGCCGGTGCACTGAATCAGGAAGATTTCCACCAAGGCAACATGAGCATTGAAGCCTTTGCCACCACCAAACTCCACGAAATTAGTGTGGTTTCCGGCTATCAAAATTTGCAAACGGAGATTACTTCAGATATCATCGCCTTAGAGATATTGACCCACACCCCAATTCTGACCAACACAACGACCGACATTACGCTGGATGATGAGGTCAAGTCAGAAAAGCAGATTCAGAAAGAAAACCGTGCAGTGATTAAGAACATGCGTAAAGCCGCTGCCGAAAGCGAGAAGCAATATCGTAAGTTAGAGCAGGCAGAGCGTCGAGCCGCCAAACGTTTAGGCGCTCAAAAATAACAAATCACAACTACAACATACTACAAGTCTATTATGGATTTATTCAGATATTTTGTCCGGTTCCTCTATAAAATCCGCTGGTATTTGGTCATCCTGCCGCTGATAGCTCTCATTGTGGCATGGTTCCTGACCCGCAACATGGAGCGCATCTACGATGCCAACACTACCATTTATACCGGAATGATAACAGGTTATAATCTGGAAGGTAGTGGTGCTGTAGGCGGCAATGCCCAGACCAATATCACCAACCTGATGCTGATTATCACTACGGACAACACCATCCATGAAGTAGCGCTACGCCTTTTTGCCCGTTGTATGATGTACGGCAATCCTAATAAGAACAACAACTACATCTCTGCCGAGCATTTCCGCCAGCTTAACGCTACTGTTCCTCCTGATGTCAAGGCACTTATCAACCGCAACAGCGAATCAGCAACCTATGCCAACCTGAAAGCTTATGAGAAGCCTTCGCAAGACAACTACCTGTTTGGTATTCTGAATTACCATCCTTATTTTGGTATTGATAATATTACCAGTCGTCTGAAAGTAATGCGTTTATCAGAAAGCGATATTATTGATATTGCCTATTCTGCCAACGATGCAGGTATTGCCTACAACACACTGGACATCCTTAATGAGGTTTTTGCCCATCAGTATCAGGCCATCCGTTTTGGCGAGACGGGTAATGTTATTAAGTTCTTCGAGCGTGAGGTGCATCGTTTATGGCGTATTCTCACCAATGCTGAGGATGACCTCATTCGTTACAACATCTCCAAACGTATCATCAACTATAGTGAACAGACCAAGCAAGTGGCAGCCCTTGAAGCACAGCAACAGAATTTCCGTAACGACCAGTTGATGAACCGTACCACATCGAAGGCGCTGTTGGACTATTTGGAGCGTCAGTTGGGCAATCGTGCTCAGGTCATCCGTTCCAACAAGGAATTTACCAGCCAGGTACGTGACATTTCCCGTATCCAGTCACGTATTTCTAATCTGAAACTGATGAGCAGCGAGGGAGGTGGCAATAACAACGAGTCACAGGAAGAACTGGCCAAGGCTCAGCGTGACCTTCAGGCGGCCACCAGCCGTGTCACCCAGTTGACCAAGGATATTGAAGCATCGACCTATAGTACCGAAACAGGTGTCAAGGCTAACGATATGCTTTCCCGTTGGTTGGAGCAGTTGCTGCTGTTAGAGAAAACCAAGGCTGAAGGAACGGCAACAGATATCATGAAGGAAAGTCTGGACAAACAGTATCTTTACTATGCGCCTATTGGTGCCACTTTGGATCGTAAAGATCGCCATATAGCCTTTATTGAAGGCAACTACATGGAGATGCTGAAAGCCTTGAATGCCGCTCGTCTGCGTCAGAAAAACCTGCAGATGTCGACAGCCACCCTTCGTGTGCTCAATCCTCCGATGTTCCCGTTGAACGCTCAGCCCACCAACCGCATGATGATTCTGTTAGGTGCTTTTATGCTGACTTTCATGCTCACGACTCTGTACTTCCTGCTTATTGAGTTGCTGGATCGTACACTCCGTGACCGAATGCGTTCAGAGCGAATTACTAAGATTCCCGTCATGGGCTGCTTCCCCAAGGAGAGCAACCTGCGCTACCGTCGCTTCAACAAGACCATTGCCGACATGTCCATGAAACAGCTCAGCAAGGCTTTGTTGCCCCACTTCAAGGAAGGTCAGCAGAATGTACTCAACCTGTTGTCGACAGACTCTGGCAATGGTAAGAGTTATCTGTCACAAGAGTTGGAGAACTACTGGATATCCATTGGTTTGCAGGTTCGTCGTCTGACTTACGATGAAGACTTTCTGGCCGAGGATAGTAAGTTCATTCTCGCTAAGGACATTAAAGACCTTTGTCCCGACATTTTACCCGATGAGATTGCTATCATTGAGTATCCAAATCTCGACGACTATTCCATCTCTCCTGCTCTGCTGAATATGGGTACTATCAATTTGATGGTAACTCGTGCCAACCGTACTTGGAAGGATGTCGACCAAAAAGCCCTCAATGAAGTCCAGGCTATGCTGGACGAAGAGCACAAGAATTCCCTCTTTATGTACCTCACAGAAGCCAGTCGCTATGCTGTCGAGGAATTCGTCGGACAGTTGCCGCCTTACACCAAGTTCAGCAACTTCGTCTATCGCATGTCACAGTTAGGTCTGACTGCCACCGAGAACGAACACGCAAAGTAAATGGCTACCAATACGGCATTTAAATCATACGCCAGTGAGCATGGAGGAAGAGTCGTTGTACTCTTTCTCCTGTTTTTGCTTGCCCTTTGGCAGTTTTACAGTGCTGGTTTTTCTGCATTTGCTATCGTTTGCCTTCTGCCCATTTTAGGCTTTTTGATTGCTGGCACCTTCAGCCACAGGATGTTTTTGTTTTGGGCACTAATAGGAATTAATTATTTTATCATGTGGCATAGCCTAACTCCTCCACAGGGTATACCAGTATCACTCTACTCTGAAATGTTGGAAATCGCATTATTGTTTATTGCTATTCTTGATTTGAAAGATTCTCATTTCGAACGTTGCGCCAATACGATGTTAATAGCTCTAATAATATGGATATCATTCTGCACTTTGGAAATCTTCAATAATACATGGGGACTAGGTTTTAATGTTGGTGCATGGTATACAGGCGCTCGCCTGATGGCATTCCAACTCATGTATGCATTCCTCGTCTTTACGCTTTATATCAGCACCCCCAAATTATTGACAAAATATTTGTTTGTTTGGGCAGCCTTGTCACTATTTGCAGTTTTTTGGATATGGAAACAGCAGAATTTGGGGTTAACACCTTTAGAGAATGCCTTTCTTCAAGGATATGGTAGAAGAACGCACATCATCAACGGAGGTGCAACAATTCGTCTGTTTTCAGTTTTCAACGACGCTGCCACTTATGGTATCTGTATCGCCTCTACAGCAGTTGCTTTTCTTATTGCAGGCTTAACAAGTAAGATAAAAAGACATAAGTATTTCTTCCTGTTTGTGGGTATTGCTTGTCTATGGGGTATGTTTCCATCAGGAACTCGAACAGCAACTTTTTGTGTAATTGGAGGTATTGCGACATATGTCGTACTCTCCAAATCTACCAAGATTGCCGTTCCCGTGGCTGTCTTATTAGGTATTGCATATTTCTTTTTAGCGTTCACGACAATTGGAAACAGCAATGGCCAAATACGCCGAATGCGTTCAGGATTTAACAAGAATGATGCCTCAGCAAACACCCGTACAATCAATCAGGCGGTTATGAAGAAATACCTTCAGGACGCTCCTTTCGGATTAGGTATAGGATTAGGGTATGAGAACGTACCGGCAAACAACAAATACAGAAAACTAGCTACAATACCACCTGATTCCGAATACGTTTTTATATGGGTACATACCGGTGTCATAGGAATCTCCATATTTATCATTATTACTTTAGTGATGTTTGCCGGAGCCAGTTGGATTGTTATGTTCCGGCTGGAAAGTCCTTCTTTACGTGGTATTGGAGCTGGACTAACATGCGCTTTCGTATCAGTACAATTAGGAGGTTATGCCAATCAAGTATTAATGCAGTTTCCTAATTGCTTGTTGTTCTACGGCGGGTTAAGTATCGTATACACCTTACCTTTTATGGAGAAGGAGTGGATTGCATATGAAAAAGAACTGTTAGATAAACAAACAGAGCGTGAGCGACTGAGATTAGAGAAGAAAAAAGCATCACGAGTATGACATCATTCTACTTATTTTCCTAACAATCCCGGCCAATATTTACTACATAACAGTATAAAAGGATAGATTGCCATCATAATGGCGATAGTCAACATCAAAGCAATAGGAAAAACATAAATTACTTCAGAGAGACCAAATAGCTTTTCCACCACATAATTCATTGTTCCAATTATCATCCAATGCAAACCCATGATTGCGATGGTTCCTGTTGAAAGAGTAACGAGCAGACTTGAGGTATAACTATTTAGCATTCTGCAAACATAAATAACGCCCAGACTTCCTGTCAGAGCTATCAAGTATGAAGTAGTTATACCCTTCCATTCTGTGTAACTGTTTGCAAATAGAAATATTGCTACACTCACTAACAAAAAGCACACACTACCATTCCTATTTCCCATTCTATCAAGAATCTTAAACTTCGCTAACAAATGCCCTATGATATAGAAAGGATAACAGTTTAGAAAACCAACGGTAAACAAGTTGTTGAAAGTATGATTGCTCTCGTTAACAACATATAGCACAGCCACGACAAGAGACGATATTAACATCAAATCAAGTTCATGTTTGCTTCTATAAATCATATTCAAAGCTATTCTCATAGCCAAAAGAGCAGCCAAGAACCATGTAACTCCACTTACTGTAGTAGAATAAGGAGTCTCTATTTGAAGAAATATCACCCCCAAAAACGGTTTTAATACCGCATCTACAGCAGAAATATCTCCACCCTCCAATATGTGGCGTAACAACCAGTATGGATAGAAAATCATATTATATAAGATATATGGCAACACCAACGAATGCCAATGTTTCCTGATATTTCTATGTATATCTGTACAGCCTTTAGCTAAATAGCCAGACAACATAAAAAACAAAGGCATATGGAAAGTACAAATATAACCAATAGGCAGACTACCTACAGGCTGCGGAACATGTCCAAAAACCACAAAAGCAATGGCAATTACTTTTGCCCAGTCTATCCAATTTATTCTTTCCTGCATAATCAGTGTTTTGATAAACGATTGCAAAAATAATCAATTATTCTTGAACACACAAGGCTTTTCTTCACAATTTTGCCATAATATTTTGAGTTATCAACTCAAATTTGTACCTTTGCACAAAAATACATCATATCGTAATTGAGCATTGAGCTATCTATCATTACCATCAACTACAACGGACTGAAGGACACCTGCGAGTTGTTGGAGACATTACCTTTAGAGGACGAGTCCATAGAGGTAATCGTGGTAGATAATGCCTCACGGGAAGACGAGGCGACGGTCATTGAACAGCGTTATCCGCAAGTGACAGTAGTTCGTAGCCCGCAGAATTTAGGTTTTGCCGGTGGCAGCAACTTAGGCATTCAGGCAGCCCACGGCAAGTACCTGTTCTTCATCAACAACGATACTTTGCTCAGACATCAGACATCAGACATCAGACTTCTCGTCAGCCGACTGGAATCTGACGCGAAGATTGGTGCGGTATGCCCCAAAATCCGTTTTACCTGGGGCAACAATCCTATCCAGTATGCTGGCTATACCCCACTCTCCTGTATCACACTCCGCAACCGTTCTATCGGCTATGGTGAAGAAGACAAGGGGCAATATGACACGGCTCACAAGACACCGTACGCCCACGGCGCCGCTATGCTGGTCAAGCGTGAAGCCATCGACAAGGCTGGCATAATGCCCGAATGCTATTTCCTCTATTATGAGGAATTGGACTGGTCCCTGATGATTCGCCGTGCAGGATTCGACATCTGGTATGAACCGGCATGCACCATCTATCATAAGGAAAGTCAGGCTACGGGTCAGCAAAGCCCGTTGCGAACCTACTATATCACCCGTAATCGTTTGCTATTCGTCCAGCGTAACGGACAGGGATGGAG
>Ga0247611_10011269_pt1 | contig 10338 bp, 8 predicted proteins | sample 177DNAGHGhighgp2_FD_192422 | JGI IMG/M metagenome (GOLD analysis project Ga0247611, IMG submission 192422) | Sheep rumen microbial communities from Palmerston North, Manawatu-Wanganui, New Zealand - 1770 DNA GHGhigh gp2 | ecosystem: Host-associated > Mammals > Digestive system > Stomach > Rumen ... | reverse complement strand
GCACTGTCCATGCGCAAGAAGAGTTATTTCAACTTTCTCGTCCTCTACCCCGCGTATAACGAGGATCGCGTCATCGTCCAGTCCGTACAGACCGCCCTCTCCCAATACTACCCCTACCAGCATTTCCATGTGGCGGTCATCTCCGACCACATGCAGCCCGAAACCAATCAGAAACTGGGCGAGCTCCCCATTACGCTCTTCCAGCCTGTCTTTGAGAAAAGCAGTAAGGCCAAGGCCCTGCAATATGCCGTCTCTCAGGTTGAAAGCGGAGCATTGAAGCTGGATGGCAAGTTCGATGTGGATTTTGTCATCATCCTCGATGCCGATAACGTTGTGGAGCCCAATTTCCTTGAGCAGCTCAATACGGAATGTGCCAAAGGCTATAAAGCCATCCAGTGTCACCGCTGTGCCAAGAACAGCGACAACGACATCGCGGTACTCGATGGGGTCAGCGAGGAGATCAACAACACCATCTTCCGCAAGGCCCACAACCGTATCGGCCTGTCCTCTGCCCTCATCGGCTCAGGGATGTGTTTCGACTACGAATGGTTTAAGCACAATGTCTATAAGCTCAGCACGGCAGGTGAAGACCGTGAGCTGGAGGCCCTCCTGCTCAAGCAGAAAGTATATATTCACTATGAACCCGACGTCCACGTCTTCGACGAGAAAGTCAGCAACAAGGACAACTTCCAGAAGCAGCGTCTGCGCTGGATGACCGCCCAGATTCAGAGCCTCCTCAGCCTGCTGCCCTACATTCCCCATGCCATCAGCACCTTCAACCTCGACTTCATCGACAAAACCATCCAGCAAGCCCTCATTCCGCGCTCCATGCTGGTCATCGCCACCTTGGCCATGTCCATATTGATGACACCCGTATCCCTGTTCTTCGACAACCTCTGGTACGTCAAGTGGTGGTGTCTGTTCCTGGCCATCTGCAGCGCCCTCTATATCGCCACGCCCAAACAGCTGCGCAAGCATTCCGTTTTCGGCAAGATACTCTCCCTTCCCATACTCGTATGGAAAATGGTGCTCAACATCCTCAAGATTGACCACAAGAATACCGACTTCATCCACACCACGCACGACAAATAGATTTTTTTTCCTTTTCTTGCGTTTATCCAGTTTTTTTATTATCTTTGCAAGAAATATATAATCAAATTAAAAGCAATACACATGGATAAAAAAATAATAACCGTCACATCCCCTCTAATGCCTTCTTTAGAGGAATTTAATAAATATCTTAAAGATATTTGGGAAAAAAAATGGATAACCAACAATGGTTCCTACCACCAAGAACTTGAAGCAGCTTTATGTGACTATCTCAAAGTTCCATACATCAGTCTTTTTACAAACGGAACACTCCCACTTATTACTGCATTGCAAGCATTACGCATAACTGGAGAAGTAATTACTACACCATATAGCTTTGTGGCAACAACTCATGCGTTATGGTGGAACGGCATCAAACCTGTCTTTGTTGACATAGATCCCAATACTGGCAACCTTGATCCTAATAAAATAGAACAAGCTATTACTCCACAGACAACTGCCATAATGCCTGTACATGTGTATGGGCAGCCATGCAAGACGAAAGAAATTCAGGATATTGCAGACAAATATGGTCTCAGAGTCATCTATGATGCTGCACATGCCTTTGGAGTTGAAGTTGAAGGAGAAAGCATTCTTAATGCTGGCGACATCTCCACATTAAGTTTTCATGCAACCAAAGTATTCAACACCATAGAAGGTGGAGCCATGGTAATGCATGATGCGAAAATAAAACAGCGAATAGACTATCTTAAGAATTTCGGTTTTGCTAATGAGACAGAAGTTGTAGCACCTGGGATAAATAGCAAGATGGATGAAATCAGGGCTGCTTATGGATTACTTAATCTAAAGCAAGTGGATAAAGCAATAGAAAAGCGCAAGCAAACTGCTTTCAAATACAGGACTGCACTAAAAGGTATCAAAGGCATTACATTTTGGGACGACATGCCCCACGTACGACATAACTATTCATATTTCCCGATATTTGTAGACGCGGAGGAATATGGCATGTCCCGTGATGAACTCTATTTTAAAATGAAAAAAAACAATGTATGGGGACGCCGATACTTTTACCCATTGATTAGCACATTCTCCACCTATCGAGGACTTGAGAGCGCTACAAAAGAAAAACTTCCTAATGCATATAAAATAGCAGAATCTGTTATTTGCCTGCCAATGCACCACAGTTTAACCGATGACGATGTAGCACGTGTTATCAAAGAAATAAAGAAATAAGAAACATGGATAAAGCATTAAAAAAGGAAACTAGAAAGGGAATTATCTGGAGTGGTGTTCAGAGATTCTCAACCCAAGGTTTACAGTTTCTTGTCACTTTGGTAATAGCCCGTTTCCTTACCCCACACGACTACGGAACAGTGGGAATGCTTGGTATATTTCTTGCCATTGCTTCCGCTTTTATAGATTGTGGGTTTACCAGTGCTCTCACAAGGAAATCCGATCGAAATCAGGCTGACTGTTCTACAGTTTTTTTCTTCAACATAGCAATTGCTTTCATTGCATACATCATACTCTTTATCTGTGCTCCTTACATAGCATTGTTCTACAACATGCCACCATTAGCCATAGTTCTCCGAATCATGGGAATTACACTAATCATCAATTCATTTGCTGCTGTACAAGCAACTCTGCTAAATGCTAATTTAAACTTCAAATCACAAAGCCATATAGCTATTATAGCTTTGTGCATAGCGGGTTCTGTGGCTATTGTAATGGCAATTCAAGGTCACTCATATTGGGCATTAGTTGTTCAGTCTATTTGTTCATCCGCCATCAGCACTGCCCTATATTGGCATTACTCTTTATGGCGTCCCAGTCTTACATTCAGTAAGAAATCCTTCAATGAACTGTTCGGCTTTGGATCTAAGTTGTTAGCAACTTCCCTTATTGATACCATTTACAATAATATATATTCACTTATCATAGGGAAATTTTTCTCTTCCAGCATCTTAGGGAATTATAGCCGTGCTGTATCATACGCAAACTTCCCATCCGTCAGTTTCACCGGAATCATACAGCGTGTTACATATCCTGTATTATGCAAATTACAAGATGACGAGGATGAACTCTCTCATGATTATCGAAAATTTCTCAAACTTTCAGCCTTTATCATTTTCCCACTCATGATGGGACTGTCAGCCTTATCCTACCCTTTTATCATGATAACCATCGGACACCAATGGGAATTTTGTTCTTTGTTACTAAAAATTCTTTGCTTTGGCCTAATGTGGTATCCTATTCATGCTATCAATCTTAGTCTTTTACAAGTCAAAGGACGTACCGACCTTGCTTTAAGACTCGAAATCATAAAAAAAATAGTCGGAGTAATTATATTATGTATTTCTGTTCCATTTGGAATTATAATCATGTGCTACTCTCGTATCCTCAATTCTGTGATATGCCTATTTATCAATAGCTATTACTCAAAAGAGCTTATCAATCTTTCTACGCTCAAACAAATACATGATTTATTGCCAACTTTCCTGATATCTTTTGCAATGTTTCTTGCCATAACTGTTATGAATATGTACATTAGCAATGTATGGTTACAATTAGTCATGGGTTCCTTAGTTGGTGGAATGATTTATTTGTCCCTATCATATCTGTTCAATCGAGAAGAATTCACCACTATTACATCTTTAATACAAAATAAGTCATGAACTATATCGTAACATTAAATACTTTCAGATATATTACTACCTTATGAAACAAAAACGAATTATGCTACTTGGCGGTATACGATATTTGCTTCCTGTAATCAAAGCCGCTCACGAACAAGGCTATTATGTCATAACTGCCGACAATATACCAAACAATATCGCTCACAAATACAGCGATGATTTTGCCAATGTTAACATCGTCGACAAAGAAGCAGTCCTAAAAATGGCCATAGAGAAGAACATTGATGGTATTATGTCGTTCGGAGTAGACCCTGGTGTTATTGCTGCATCGTATGTACAAAACATGTTGGGATTGCCGTCTTTTGGGCCATTCGAGTCAGTATGTATCCTTCAAAACAAAGACAGATTCCGCAACTTCCTCAAGGAGCATCATTTCAATGTGCCACAAGCCGAGAGTTTCAGCAGGATTGAAGATGCCATAAATGCCAGTAAAAGATTCAAATGGCCAGTCATCGTAAAGCCCACCGACTCTGCTGGGAGCAAAGGCGTTAGTCGCGTAGACCGATTCGATGATCTAAAAAATGCTTTAGAAAATGCGATGGAGCATTCAATCAGTGGAAGGATTATTGTCGAAGACTTTCTGGAAAAGATCGGATGCTCATCCGACTCCGACAGCATCTCTGTTGACGGGTGCCTTTCTTTTGTTAGTTTTAATGCTCAACGATTCGATGCCAACGCCAGCAACCCATACGCTCCCGCAGCATTCTCTTGGCCTTCAACTTATACCCAAGAACAAGAAAACTACTTGACTTCTGAAATTCAAAGATTGATAACGCTCTTGGGACTAAAGACTGCTGTCTATAATATAGAGACACGCATTGCTATCAATGGGAAGCCATATATTATGGAGTTTACACCGCGAGGGGGAGGAAACAGACTTTGTGAAATGCTAAGACATGCAACGGGAATTGATATGATTACTGCCATTACACGTGCGATGGTTGGAGACCCTTTCGACGAAATAGTGCAAAAGCCTTATAATGGGCATTGGGCTGAAATCATACTCCATGCGAATAGAGATGGTAAATTCAAACAGATGGACATATCCCCCAACCTTCCTGCTAAAATTATTGAAAAAGATTTATGGATTACCTGTGGTGATATTGTTAACACTTTCAATGGTGCCAATAATGCTATTGGTACGCTTGTCTTGAAATTCCCCGATACAAAAACACTTGAAGAAGTTATGTCTGATCCTAAAAAATGGATAGATATAGTTATCGAATAACGTATAAAAGTATCAATATTAATCTGACGCATTGATAAAAAACATATATAAATATGAAGAAAACAATTCTTGTATTTGGAGCAACCGGACATTTAGGAACTCATATTGCCGTACATTTACACAGACTCGGATACAACATTTATGCAGTAGGACACCGAGAAAACGACAATGGATTTTTTGAATCACTGGGAATCCAATATTTTTCCGTAGACATAAGCCAAGTTAATGATTTCTCAAAACTCCCTCAATCAGGCATTTATGCCGTTATACATTTTGCCGGAGCATTACCTGCCTCAATGAATGGGTACAAACCTGACCTCTATATAACTTCCATCATCCAAGGGACTTTGAACGTTTTAGAATACACCCGAAAAATTAAAGCTGATCGAATCGTATTTCCACAATCTCTTTTCGATGTCAGTTATTTATTTGGCAGTAAGACTCCAATACCTGCAGATGCTCAACGCAAAGCTCCTCTTACAGGTGATCATTCAATGTATGTTATTGCCAAAAACGCTGCTGTAGACATAATCAATCACTATCATGAGGCCTTTGGAATAAAAAGATTTATACTTCGACTTTCAAGAGTCTATATGTATGATCCAAATCCATACACATTCACAGATGGTAAAAAGGCAATGATCTCAGATAGATTTTTTATCTATCAGGCTATGAAAGGAGAGAATATCGAAATTTGGGGCGACCCCAACAGAATGCTGGAAACGTGTTGCATCAAAGACTTTCTTCAGATTGTTGAAAAGACACTTGAAGCAAATCATGACGGCGGACTGTATAATATTGGTAGCGGGGGCAGTACCCTGGACGAAAGAATAAAAGGAATAATTGAAGTTTTTTGCCCTAAGGACAAGATATCACAAATCACATACTGCCCAGAGAAAAGAAGTTCCCAACAATTTCTTCTCGACATATCAAAAACAATGCAAGAGTTAGGCTATAGACCGAAATATAAGTGGAAAGACTACTTATATGACTTTAAAAAAGAAATGGAGGAACAGCCATTTGGAAAACTATGGGGATATGAAAAAGACTACATATAAAATGAAACTGGCTATAATCGGTGCGTCTACAGGACAGTTACCTTTATGTCTAAAGGCTAAAGAAAGAGGTATTTACACCATCTGCTTCGCATGGCCGGAAGGCGCCGTATGCAAAGAGTTTGTGGATAAGTTCTACCCCGTTTCTATCATAGAAAAAGATAAAATTCTCAGTATATGCAAGTCTGAGAAAATAGATGGTGTCGTGTCAAATGGCTCAGATCTGACCGCAGAGATTACATCATATATTGCCACATGTATGAATCTTCATGGTATTAACTACGATTCCTTCTGTCAAATAAAAGACAAATCCAAGACACGCCTCTTAACAAAAAACATAAACGGGCTGTCAACCGTTAAGGTATTTTCACCTGAGGATATGGACATACCATTTCCCTGTATAGTAAAGCCTAAGACAGGTTCTGCAAAAAAAGGCGTATCCTTAGCCTACAATAAAGAAGAACTCAGTGCAGCAATCAATTACTCAAACAAAGTTACGGATTGCGAAATCATGATAGAAGAATACGTCAGCGGGGCAGAAATATCCGTAGAATCAATCTCCTATGAAGGCATGCACTATATCATTCAAATAACAGATAAAGAAAATTCTGGTGCGCCTCACTTTGTAGAACTGTCCCACCATCAGCCTTCTAAAATATCTGACAAGTTACAAAAAAAAATCAAACTTCTTATCCCTTCGATTTTAAACAATGTCGGCATAGATAACGGAGCCACCCACATTGAACTGAAAATCGAAAACAAAGAAGGAACCATACACCTTATAGAAATAAATCCCCGAGGAGGCGGAGACGAAATTTCCAATCAACTTGTCGAGTTAAGCACCGGATATGATTATTTATCAGCGATGATTGACGTTGCCTTAGGAATTTTCAAGGCTCCTGACATAAAGAACATCGCTTATTCAGGTATTTATTTCCTATGCGCCCAAAGTGCCAGCCGATTGTCCTTTTTCCAAAAATTAGACAATCAGCCATGGCTCATTGAAAAGAAGTTCAATCCCTACACGCAACTTTCCGAATCATCAGGGAACTACGACAGAAATGGTTATTTCATCTATCAGTCACACTGCAAAATAATTATTTAGGACAACAAGGACGATTCCTTTAATCGGCCCCATAGGAATTTCACTGTTATACATGGATATTTAACAAGTACCTTTATTAAACTTCTCAAAAGGATTTTCCCGTGATGCAAATTCAACAAAAAATAATTGATGTGATCCATAACATAGATCCGTACACATTCTTCCTTGTATTCATCACCAAAGATTCTATATATTTTAAGATTATCCGCTGCAAATTTCAGCATAGACTTAGAACCCTTATCGAAAGTGCTTGTCATACCCTGAGGATGCTTTCTGTAAACAGACATCACTTCACTCATACCCCGCACCTTGCCTTCATGGGCACAGGATAGGAAAAGCGGAGTATCACCAAATGAAAGATTTGCTTTTAAAGACTTCAGATATACCGGACTTCTGTACACTTCGGATCTGAAAAAAATAGATGCTGTAGGAGGGCGGTGATTCCATTGGAATAATTCCATTCCTGAATAGTCTCTATCTTCAATATCTCCACTTAGTGTTTCTTTTTGGCTATTATCCTCGTAACGGACCATTGCTGGATGAAAGCATGCCGAATATTCCGAATGCTGTTCCAAAAAATCGAATTGCTTTTGTAGTTTTTGCGAATCCGTCCAGAAATCATCTCCTTCACATATTGCCACATATTTGCTATTTGTATGTGCATCTAAAAGTTTTCTAATACGGTCGTATCCTTTTGAATATTGGTTTTCTTTCTCCAAAAGTGGATAAATAATATCTGGGTATCGTCTGGCATAGTCGTTTATTATCTCCACAGTACCATCGGTGGAAGCGTCATCATGAACTAATGCAATAAATCGGAAATTAGTTTTCTGCATGACAATACCATCAAGACATTGACGAATATACAAATGATGATTATATGTTATGCACCGAATAGTGACCATAATATCTCTTTCGCCCATAAGAAACATATTTATGTTTAAACCCTAAATTTTAGATAAAGAGAGCCTCTCTTAAAACTTAATACGGTGCAAATTTAAAAAAATTGTTGCAACTAACAAAGACAAAGCACCATATTTTTATGTTTTTGTTTGGTTTAATCCATAGTTATTCGTATCTCTTGCCAATAAAAATGATGAAGATAGCCATCCTGACATCGGGCATACTCCCGTTCTTACCTTTTAATGACGGGAGGCCAATAATTATCTTTGCCAGTATTCTTTTGGCATTACTAATTGCAGGTTTGATTTATGCAATTCTTGAAGGAATTTGTATATGGTGCAAAAAATTTAGTTTTACCAAAACATACTGTTAGGTAACCGCACTGTTTCAGCATAGTTATGTAATGCCTGTTAAATAAACACAAATATATCTTCATTTCACATTTTGTTATAAAGATAATTATTATATTTGCATAAAATTCAGTTCACGACATGACCGAGAGATATTACCCTGTAGGTATTCAGACTTTCCGGAATCTTATCAACGAAGGATATGTTTATGTTGACAAGACCGACCTGATGTGGGAAATGCAAAACAAGCGTAAATACATTTTCCTAAGTCGTCCCCGCAGGTTTGGCAAGTCTCTGCTATCATCCACATTGCATTCTTTTTTTGCCGGAGAGAAAGATTTGTTCTCAGGTTTAAAGGTCATGAGTCTGGAAAAAGACTGGAACCACTATCCCGTCATACACCTCGACCTCAGCGTAGCCAAAGGACAATCATCAGCAGCTGCGCTCAAAGAAAGGCTGACACTCATACTTAAGCCATATACAAAAGAATATGGAGCAGATCCTGAAGAGAAAACCCCAGGAGGCATCATTGACGGTCTTATTCAAAGGATATACCAACAAACCGGTCTACAAGTAGTAGTAATCATCGATGAATATGATGCTCCCCTTTTGGATGTACTTCACGATGATGATGAGCTGGCAAAGATGCGTGATGTCATGCAGGAATTCTATATTCCTTTAAAGGCCAATGAGCAGCGTATCAAGTTCTGTTTCATTACTGGCATCACAAAATTCTCCCAACTCAGCATCTTCTCTACCATTAACAATCTGACCAATATCAGTATGTGGCCACAATTTTCGGCTATTTGCGGAATTACAGAACATGAACTCACCACCACTCTCCGTAAAGACATTGAATGGATGGCAGAGTCATACGGAGTATCCTATGAACAGATGCATGAAAAGCTAAAGATGCACTACGACGGTTATCACTTTGCCAAAGACTCTGAAGATGTATATAACCCTTTCAGCCTGTTCAAAGCATTTGACAGTAAGGAGACTGCAGACTATTGGTTTGACAGCGGCACCCCATCGTTTCTCATCCGCGAAATGAAGCACTATCGTACCAACATCATGTCATTAGACCGAATGGAAGTACCGACGACAGCCTTTGACCAGCCTAGCGAAGACATGGAAGATGCTCTTCCCATCCTCTATCAATGCGGCTACCTGACTATCAAGGATTATAATCCCGAGTTAGGCACCTACATTCTTTCCATCCCCAATCAGGAAGTTAAAATCGGATATACCAAGGGGCTGCTACCATCTTACATTGGACTAAAGGCAACAGATGTTCAGATGGGATTTGCTTCCAAGTTCTGGATGGCTTTAAGAAAAGACGACATCGACCTTGCCATGCGCGAGTTGCAAGCCTATTTAGCAGGCATCCCTTATGTAGAAGGTTTCAAGAAGAAGTTGGCCGAAGCTGCCACGGCCGAAGGATTTTATGAATACACCCTCTATCTCATCTTCTCCATGCTGAATGTCTACGCCCGCACTCAGGTAAAGTGTGCTCATGGCCGTACCGACATCATCGTCTTCATGCCCGATACCATCTACCTATTAGAACTGAAAGTCAACGATTCTGCCCAAAAGGCGCTCGCACAGATCAACGAGAAAGACTATGCCAAGCCTTATCTGACCGACGGCCGACGTATTATGAAAGTCGGCATAAAGTTCGATTCCGAATCACGAACCATCGCGGAATGGGCATCCGAGATGCAGCAAAATTTAAGATGATGCGCCAGCTTGGTAACTACTCAGCACCCGTCACATCTAAAACCGACAAATGATGAAAATAGCTATCCTGACATCGGGCATACTACCGGTTCCTGCCGTACAGGGAGGAGCCGTGGAGAATCTGGTGGACTTCTATCTGGAGTATAACGACCAGCACCATCTGCACGACATCACCGTCTACAGCATCTGGCATCCGGATGTGGAGCAGCAC
>Ga0247611_10011267_pt1 | contig 10339 bp, 12 predicted proteins | sample 177DNAGHGhighgp2_FD_192422 | JGI IMG/M metagenome (GOLD analysis project Ga0247611, IMG submission 192422) | Sheep rumen microbial communities from Palmerston North, Manawatu-Wanganui, New Zealand - 1770 DNA GHGhigh gp2 | ecosystem: Host-associated > Mammals > Digestive system > Stomach > Rumen... | reverse complement strand
CGCGTGCTTATGGTGGGCGACGGAATCAACGATGCGCCCGCATTGGCTGCCGCGAACGTGTCGGTCGCCATGAGCGATGCCAGCGACATTGCCCGCGAAACCGCCGACGTGACCCTCCGCAGCGAAGACCTGCGCGACCTCGCCGAACTCCGCGCATTGAGTACGCAGCTCATGGAACGCATCCAGGCGAACTACCGCTTTATCGTCGCCTTCAACACGTCGCTCCTGGCAGCAGGTTTCTTCGGAATACTTGCCCCCTCGACCTCGGCCCTGCTGCATAACCTCTCGACCATGGCGATTTGTGCCAAGAGCATGACGCCGTTGAAGCGGAATCAGCCCTAAAATTCCACAAAATCTCGTTAAAAGGTGGTGTAATGCCACTTTTTTCGTGTTTTTCTAGGATATGTCATTTACGTCACTATTTGTCGCAGTCATTATGTATTTTTAGTGAATAACGAATTTCGCTAAATCTAACGCTTTTTGCAAAAATAGGGAGCCGCAATGACAGGGATTCTTTCACGTGCACCGCGGTGGGATATTCTCCGGAATTTCTACCGCGACTTCGATAACGGCCGCAAGCGTGGCTGTGTCGAAAAGTGGAAAAAAGAAATGCCCCAGAGCAGGTTTGAACAGGAACTTTTCGAAACAAAAATCCACACCGAATTCCTGCGCGATCGCCAGAAGATGCTGAACAAGAATTTCCGTTGGACCTACGCGAACATGAAAAAGCTCATCGCGCTCGACCAGTATTTCAGGGAACTGCACCGGAGCATCGCCCGCACCTTCGAAGCGACCAAGAAAGACATCGCTGCTCTCACCGCGCAAAATCACAAGTGGTACAGGGAATACGAACTCGAGGCGGAAATCTGCCCCGCAAACGACTGGGACATTCCCGGCGAGCACGAATACATCAGCGATTTGCTTTTCTGGTACGCGAACTGGGAATCTATCAGCATTCAGAATAGCACGAACGAACACAACCCTGAACGCCACAAGGTCTACCTCGTTCCCGCTTGGAAACAGATGCTGCTCATCGACAAGTTCGTCAAAGACGGCGTCTCCTGGGAACTCGACTCGCTCCTCTACGACAGCGAATCAAGCCTCTACACCTTCCACGACATTGTCCACATGCGCCCGGAACAATTCGAAGTGAGATACAAGCTGAGTTTTTAAACAGCGAGGTACTATGAAAGGACGATACATTTATCAGCTGGCGGCAACGATACTGCCGAATGGGCGGGGCTATGACACCATCAACCACGACCTGGGTATTTTCACGTCGCTGCGCATCGCCAAAAAAGTTCTGCGGGATTACGTCAAGGGCGGAGATTTCTATTGCCCGACCTATAGTTTCTCCATCATGTTCCTGCCCGTCGACAACGATTTGGACTATGAATCCGATAGGCAAATCAACGTCTATTCGCCCGATGGCAAATTGCAGCTTTCGGAATTCAACATAATGTCCTGCAACGGAGCGTGGAGCAAGAGCCTGAATATAGACCTTCGCGCCGTCATCGACATCGGCCCCGGCAAAAAGCCCTATTTCACACTGTACAACCATTGGAAACGGGGACTCGCAACCAAATGCGCACGCATCTCCTTTCTGGAGCCCAAATACGAACTGAGCTCCTCGTACAACAAATCCGTCTGGTTCCTGGACGACAACGAGAAAAAGATGCTTATGAAGTTCCTGAAAACAAAATGCAAGAGCATGTTTAGCGACAAATGTACGAACAACTGGATGAGTGTCATCGGAGCATTCAACAACGAAGTCCAAGGCGACGATGATAGCCGCATTCTGCCCTACGATTTACCCATTCCGAATTACAATAAATTGGAGCCGTAAATATGCCTGTACAGATTAATGCTTTAGAGTTACAGAAGATTCTAGAAATCACACCAGCGTCGCAAAATATCATGCTTACAGGAAAGCATGGTATTGGAAAATCGCAAATCTTGGAAAAATTCTTCGCCGAACGGGGTGAAAAAGTTGTCGTTCTTTTCCTTGGTCAGATGAGTGACCCTGGCGATTTGATTGGACTCCCGCGACTTGACGAGAAAACGGGCAAAACGTATTTCATGCCCCCATATTGGTTCCCGACAGACGGAAACCCAGTCGTTCTTTTTTTAGATGAACTCAATCGCGCCCGCCCGGAAGTATTACAGACAATAATAGATTTGACGCTAAATCGTACGCTTGCAGGTCGCAAACTTCCTGAAGGTTCTCGGGTCATCAGCGCAGTCAATGACGGTGAGGAATATCAATTGACCGACCTCGATCCCGCTTTAGTAAGTCGTTTTAATATCTACAATTTCCTGCCCACTGTTCAAGAATGGTTGTTGTGGGCGACAAAAGCAGGCTTAGATAAGCGCGTACTCGATTTTATTTCAAGATACCCCGAAATGCTTGACGGAAAGGAATTCTCGCGAGAAGATCAAGGACTAGAAAAATCTCCTGACCGAAGAGGTTGGGAGCGAGTGTCTAAAATTTTGCAGCAAAACGAAGCGGAACCACTGTTAAAGACCGTTGTTGCGGGAATTATCGGAATGCCTGCGGCATCAAAGTTTTTCGCATTCTTTAATCAAAAGCTTTTGCCAAGTGCAAAGGAAATATTGCTTGGATCCTTCGTGAACATCAAATCAACTTTGAAGAAGTGCTCAACTCCAGAACTGGCAACCATCAACGAAGAATTATTCCGTTTTATAGAAACTAAGGGCTACGCAGAAAATGACGAAAGTGTGGTTGCAAAGAATCTGTTGGCTTATTTTGCTTTTCTGGCGGACACGAAAAAACGAGAATCCCAAGCTCATTTTGCAAATCTGTTTTCATCTTCGCTATATCCTACTGCAATGACATTCATCATTATGCATTGTCCTGAATTGTTCAAAGAAATAACGTCATTCGTAAAATCAATATGACCGCTATTGAAAGAATCAAGAAAATAAGTGAAGAGTGGTTCTTGACGGAGCCTCTACTTTTTGTCGTATATTGCAGCCACGAATTGTGCGAGAATTCTGAGATAAGTGTTCCTATGCGAACTGGAAATCGAAAAATTGAGATTTCGCCTCAAATTCTTGACAAAACATCTGACGTTATGTTGGAGGAATATTTGAAAATTGAAATATTCCGAATACTACTAAAACACCCCTACCAACGGCAGCCTCCTTTTGCACAAAAGGCCTTGCTTGCCATGGCGAGCAATGTTACTATTGCCGATGTTTATGAAGTTCCGAAAGTAATTAAAGATCAAATGGACGGAATAGAAATTTTGGTGCCAAAGGGTTTATGCTTTGAGGAATACTACTGTCTATTAAAAGAGATTCCCTTGCCGAAAACAAACGGAACCATCCCTAATCTCAATGCACAAATAGCGGAACTTTGGGAAGAAGATAATGAATATTGCTGCGTTATAAATGACTTGATTGAAGTTGCTTTGGCGAACAATACATGGGGCTCAATCCCCGGTCAAATGCAGAGCCTTATTAAGGTGAGCCTGAAAGTGGATATGGATTACCGTAAAATGTTAAGTGCATTTAAAACTTCGGTAATTTCAAGCAAACGATATCTTACGCGGATGCGGCCTAATCGTCGTTTCGGATTCGATGCATTGGGAAATCGTTATAAACTGGCGACAAATTTGCTCATTGCTATTGATGTAAGCGGTTCCGTAACAGATAGAAGCATTTCTTTCTTTTTGTCGGTACTCAATAGATTTTTCAAGTATGGTGTCGAAAAAGTGGATGTCCTCCAATTTGATGCAAATATTCAAGGTGACATAAAGCCTTTTAAAAAGGCCTGCAAAGCTATTGAAGTTGTAGGGCGAGGAGGAACAAGTTTTCAGCCGGCTGCGGATTACTATTGCGCCCATCCGGAATATGACGGGTTGATTTTCTTTACCGATGGATACGCCAAACCTCCCGTTTACAAAACTAAGCGCCCTATTGATGTATTGTGGGTCCTTTGCAGTAAAAATGCGTATAAAGATAACTGCGGATGGATTAGAAAATTAAAACGGAATCGAGTCACTTATATACCGAGGAATGAATGAAACAAACGCAAAATCTTGTAAAAAAGGTCCGGGCAGCATTTGAACAGTATTGGAAAGGACTTATCGATAATATTATCAAATGTGACAAAACGGGAAATTCGAACTCCTTTCCGATAGGCGAAACAGCCATTATTTCAAAGTTGAATACGTTTATTCAGAGTATTGACGGCTTCGAAAGTACTATTATGCGAAAGTACGAAGATGATGATGGTACAACAAATAAGCAAAAGAATTTGAAAGTTGTGGGACTTTTCTTGAACCCTAAAATAGATGAATTCAATGTGTATTTTGGGCTGGGAATCAATACGATAAAAGGGCACGGAGAAATTTATTTGGTTAGTAAATTTGAGAATGAGAGTTTAGAAGTTTCATCTTCCAGATTTTCAAATATTGATATTGATGGAACTTTAATAGAGGTAAGAAATTTCCTTGGAAAATTCGTAAGCTATCAAAATGAATCAAAAAAGATTATTGACAATCTGGTAAAACTGGAAGAGGCAAAAGAACAGAAAATTGTAGAATTAATGGAGCAGAATATCAATGCTGTCATTCCGCAAATGATGGCATCTGCCGGGTATATATGGAACCTACATTATGACGTTAAAAGAGAACTTTATGTATTGCAGATAAAATTGAAAAAAAGCAGGATGATTGAGATTAACCTTAACGAAAATAATTTTCTGACAATAATTCCCGAACTGTTGACTATTATCGCTCAAATTTATCAGTTGTTTGAAAAAGTCCCCTCTGCCGTGAATGTTAAGAGTTGCTGCCGAAACATTGATTGGGAAACAGGGAATACGCTGATTTGACATGGTGAACAAAATGTATTCCAACTTGGAGTAGTTTCCTTGAATTTTTGGAGGAAAATGAATATAGATTTAGGAGAAAGAACTTTAAAAAGGATGACTTTATGAAAATATTCGTTGTGGCCTTGAATGCAGACACTCGCAGGGTCAATGAAAGATATCAGGAATTTCCGAAATCGTACAAAGAATATAAAGAAATTCTAGGTGAAAATCCTTCCGGCAAAGGCTTCCATGAATGCGTTAATTTTCGAGAATATCATGATCAAGTATATGGATATTTTCAGGCTTGGCGTAATAAACCCATTCGTAATCCAGATGAAGAGTTCTTGCTTATTAGCATTACATATAAAAAAAGGAATTCTCTTTCAAATAAAATTATAGGTATTCAGGCAGGTTGTCGTTACCAAGCAGTAGATAATAAATACGGAATTCCTCGCGATGATGTTCCCCCTACATTATATAACGAATTAAAAAAGAATCTAAGTCCTTTAACATATCATTATACATGTCCTTCAAAGTATTCTTTGTTGTTTTCGGAACAAATTGATGATGCGGTAAAGGTTGTTTTTGGAAAGGATGAATGGAATCGTCCTAGTATAAAGGAAATCGAAGAAAAAAGATTGCCTGCAATCATGAAAGCGATAGATAAACATTTTTCCAAGATAAAAGGTAAAGAGTGCAACGCTGAGCTAATAAAATGGAATAACATAAAAAGTTATCTAGAAATTCCCGATTTACAGGAAATTAGCAATTCTGATGGATTTGACTATGATGAAGAAACTGAAAGAAATAAGCAATTCCGAGAATTGCTAAAAAAGGTAAAATCTGTAAAATCTAGCCCATATGTAAAATATAAGGGAAAACGCTTTTCTAGAAGTTCGTTGGTTAAGCGAATTGCTTTGTTAAGATCCGAGGGTAAATGCGAATATTGCAAAAAAGATCCTCCTTTTTTTGATGGATATGGAGAACCTTTTTTTGAAGTACATCATATCACGCCATTAAGTAAAGGAGGAGAGGATAATGTTGACAATGTTGCAGCATTATGTCCCAATTGCCATCGAAAAATACACTTAGATGGAGCTCCGACAAAACACTCTATGCGTCTCCAATTAGAAAATAGTATTCCGAAAGCTAATATAAAAATGAGTAGCGGTAATCATTGTTGAGTATTTAGTAAAAATGGGACAATTTGAGAAAATATCGCTAAAATTAAATTCTAAGTAAACATTTTCTCCTGATAGGTTCTGCTATCGGGATATTCGTTTTAGGGGGGGGGGAGACTTTGTCAAACGATAATGAAGAAAAAGTATTCCAAGTTGGAGTTTTTTTCTTGTATTATTGAAGGGATATGAGTGTAGATTTAAGAGAAATGAACTTAAAAGGAGAAAATATGACAAATTTTAAAATTTGCGGCCCATACAAAGTTGAATTTACCTATGTCACCAATAGCTATTGGCGGTTAAGTTCCAAACAACGAAATCTATGGAAAGAAACCCGTCAGGATGTAAAAGACGGGTGTTACAAGAAGAAGGGCTGCTACATTTACACAAACAGCAAAAAGACTCCTATTTATGTTGGAAAAACAGATAATTCTTTTGGACAAGAATGTTTTAAGGAGCATAAGCAGTATTTAATAAATGATTACTTAAAAGAGCGCAAATTGCAAAATTGGTGTCTCTACATCTATTTTATTTATTTTACAGGAAAAAATACGACATGCGTCAATAAAGAGATTGATACACTTGAAAGCAACTTGATAAAAAAAGCTCATAGTGTCAGCAGCAAACTGCTGAACACAAAAAAATTAAATTTCCGTTATAATATAATTGATGAAGCGAATGTTTTGGACAATGCTATTTTCAAGAAAAAACGCAGAAACGTAAAATGAAACCATAAATTCAAAGAAATCTCTTCCCTAGATAGGTTCCACCATCGGGCTTTTCGTTTTTCAAAGCCTTGCATATGCAAGTCTGACATCAAAAAGGAGTGACCATGAGAAAAATTGAATTTAGAAAACAAATTACGAAGAAAGATTGTGTTCCAACAAGTTTTATAAATGCCATGATTTATTTATTCGGTATGCAGGAAGGGATTCCGAATGAGATTGTACAAGGAATTTATCTAAAAACAATAAACAACTCCGATGGGACTTCTGGACAAGAAATAAAAAATCTCTGTCATTGGCTTTCTAACTATAGAAATAGCAGGTATAAGAATTTTTCAGTTAAAGCGATTTATAAAGATGGCGAAGATGTTGATTTTGATGAATTAAAAAAATATGTAAAAAAAGCAAATTCCTGCGCATTGTTAAGCGTAAAAGCAGACAACAAAAAAGATGGAGCATTGCATTATATTACATTAATCCGCTACGAAGACGGGTATTTCTATTGCTTTGATCCATACTATGTTCAAGGCCGTAAAGAGGATAAAAAGGGAAATGAACTCTGGAGTTTAGGGATTTTTGAAGAATGTAATTTGAAGATTTCGATAGACTTTTTAAAAAGAAAAGGGAAAAAACAAAAATATCAAAGCGAAAAGGACGAACAGGAATGCGTTCTAATTGAAAGAATAGATAAATAACGACATTCCCTGTCGCGTAGAGAATGTATTTTGAAAATGGACATTTCCTTCTCCAAATTACTCTATGCATGATCATTCAGAAAATTCTACCAAATCCAAATCCGATGCTTGTCACAATTTCTGGCAACCGCTTGTCAAGAAGATTTACGCCTGCAATACTGACGGAATCTTCCCGGATAAGGATGCTGTTTATGCCGAGTTTGTTCGCTTGCAAAAGGCGCGGCCAAATATCGGATTTGAGATATCTTATAAGCAGGAATCCTGGGGCTATCGCGAATGCGATAAGACGCAGGCCATCTGCATTTCTAAATCTTTTGAAGGGCGGGGTTCTATCAGCCTTATCGTGAATTGCGAGGCCGAGTTTTTAAGCATCCATTTTGAGCATGCGGATATAGAGGCGTTCAACGTCCCTTTTCGGCGCAGTCAATGTGACCTCGACGCCACTCTCGATAATCTCGCAAATTTCATCGAGGAATTTCCGAGTTACTGCGAACAGTCTTCAAGAATCATAACCGAGTTCAAAAAAGAGCAAAAGCTGGAAGAAATCGCACGGGATACAATCCGCGCGACGGTTTCGCACATTATGGAATCCTCAAAGTACTCCTGGGATTTGACCGAAGACGAAAACACCTTTTCGCTAGAAGTCTTAATCAACGACGAAAACACCGTCAAAATGGATTTCGACACCCAAAATTACCTAGAACGAATTCCAGCTTTGCAAGGCATCCTGAAACAAACGGAAAACTTCTTAAAAGAAATCCCGTTCCCGATAACGATTCAGTTGCAAGAAAAATCTTGAAGTCGGAAATTCCGGCTTCAAGTTTCTAAGGTGCAAAATTTTCACCTTTAATTGTTATTCCCCTTGACAATCGTCATCCATGAATTTATATTTATAGTGAACAAGTGTGTAGTCTCGTCTTTTTTGCATGTAGACGAGAAGGAGTTTAAATGAAGAAAGATGTAACGGCGATTGCCAAACCAGAGTTCTCCCTGATAGACGAAAATATGCTCAAGTCGCGGATATATACTATTCGCGGGCTCAAGGTTATGCTTGACGCTGATTTGGCGGAGATTTATGGGTATAGCACCAAAGTTTTTAATCAGCAGGTTAAAAACAACATCGAAAAATTCGATGAAGATTTTCGCTTTCAGTTGAATTCGGAGGAAATTGAAGAACTTTCAAAGTGCAAAATTTGCACCTTGAACATGGAATCTGAAAACATCGAATCTTCAAGGTCAAAATTTTTGACCTTGAACAAGGGATCTCGTGGCTCAAACATCAAGTACGCTCCTTATGCCTTCACTGAACAGGGCATCTACATGCTCATGACGGTTCTTAAGGGTGAGCGTGCTACGGCGCAAAGCAAAGCTCTTATTCGGCTTTTTAAGCAGATGAAGGACTACATCGTCGCCGAAAACCGGAATTTGCTGGGTTACGACGGCATTGCACAAATTGCCGTGCAAACGGAGAGGAATACCAAGGATATCGCAGTCATTCAGTCCGATCTTCAGAAGGTTATGGAAAATTTCGTCGATCCTTCGACTTTCAAGCATTTCTTGATTTTGAATGGGCGGAGGCTAGACGCCGATGTCGCCTATACGCAGATTTACGGTATGGCGAAGAAGTCCATCACTATTATCGATGACTATGTCGGGGTCAAGACACTAGACCTTTTGCGCGGAATCGCCAGGGGCGTTTCCGTAACGATTTATAGTGATGAAAATGGTTACGAATCGCTGACTGAACAGATTCGGAAGGATTTCTTGAAGGCTCGCCCAGATGTTAAATTTGACAAGAAAAGGACGAAAGAAAGGTTCCACGACCGTTACATCTTTTTGGATTATGGCTTAAAAGGCGAAAAACTTTTCCACTGCGGTGCATCAAGTAAAGATGCGGGCAACAAAATCACTACCATCATGCAGATTGAAAATACTGAAATTTATCATGTACTGATGGAAAAATTATTAGTCAATCCTCGTTTATAATTCTGTACGGTTTCCCCATTTCCTTTATGCGGCGGATGTTTTCGCCGGTGCCTTTGCTTTTTCCGTCCCAAATCATGAGAGCCGTATCGCAGTCTTGCGCCATTTGGATGTCTTTCACATACTGGAATGCGCTGCCTGTAAAGCCTTTGGCGGCTTCTGCGCAAGAACATACTTTTGCTCCCGTAACAAAATTGTTCCTTGGTGTTTCACCGCTGCAGTAAACGATTACGTTGCTGTACCCTTTGGAATCCAAATACATTTGCACTGCAGCGTCAACGCCGTAGCAGTCTCCTATAAGAAATTCTGTACCCAAGGCGATGTGCTCGTCAAGTAAAGATTTGGCTTTTTCGGGCAATTTTGAAATCGATTTTGAACCGGAAATGAAAAATTTCATTATCGCTCCTTTTTCATATAGAAGAATCGGTTCAGTTCGTGGTCCGTTCCGATCGATTCTCCATAGCAGATGGAAACCCATGGACTCGGCCACACTTTCTCAATGGCATTGACAAAAGCCTTATCCCTTTCGGCAGAGTATTTGTCGAAATCGGTCGCGTTGAGAACAATGTCATTGTGGGTTAGGCATCCTTCGTGGCTGAGAAATGTCGTAAATTGTTCTAGACGGTCCTCTTGAATTTGCTTTTTGTCATCCGTAAGAATGTAGCCCGTGATATATTCCCATATCTCATTCCGCTCCTTTTCGTCTGTGTATGAGCGCTTTACTAGGTTTTTTAAATCGTTGTACTTTTGAGTCGGTGTCATAATAGTGTTCATTTTGGTGCTCCTTGTTGCTGCTCTTTTGCTCTACAGTCCCATCCTACGGCCTTCGCGAGTATTTTTGCATTCTATTTCATGACGGAGAGCCTCCAGGATGCTGTCTGTGGTTACCTCGCTTTCTTCGTAGTATTTGAAGGTGTC
>Ga0247611_10011266_pt1 | contig 10339 bp, 6 predicted proteins | sample 177DNAGHGhighgp2_FD_192422 | JGI IMG/M metagenome (GOLD analysis project Ga0247611, IMG submission 192422) | Sheep rumen microbial communities from Palmerston North, Manawatu-Wanganui, New Zealand - 1770 DNA GHGhigh gp2 | ecosystem: Host-associated > Mammals > Digestive system > Stomach > Rumen ... | reverse complement strand
GTTGATCATTCAGGAAATACAGTACCCGTTGGTGACGACACAGATATGCACATCGCAAATTGGGTTACGGCAGTACCTACAAACAGCGGTATCTACGGCGATTTCGACAACGACAAGGTATTGGTGAACGTATCAAGCTTTTCAACGACCCATTCGGGAAGAGGATACGGTACTACACGTTCAGGAGGCTCAAGTTCAGGCTCATACACAAGCGCATACTCCACACTGTTCCCAAGCTCATTCAAGACAGATTCAGCCACTACATACACGCAGAAGTACGGATATGGCAGGATGACGCTACAGAGGGATATGACAGAGTGGGAGACAAGGGACTTGAGGTCACAGTACCAAAGACCCGCAGTAAGGTTGAAGCTCATTTTGGATGCTATTTCAAACCCCGAAAACAACGGAGGATACACGATAAATTGGCCCGCAGAGATGCTACAGAGCGGAACACCGCTTAATCTGTACTATGACAAGAGTTGGATTCTTTTCGACAGGTTGGACTTTGCAGATTCCGAGGAGAACGAGACAAAGGACATCAGCCTTTACAATTACACTACGCTTAACATATTCAGCTACAGGAACAAGGATACGAAGGGAGAGACCTATGTCGGAGACAAGTTCTGGACATACGAGACAGACCCCGTTGACGGCAGGATAACCACAAACGACTCATTCCAATTCTTAGAGTCGGGATACACCAATCCAGGAGTGGAGGTTTCAATATCACCGCTTATGACAGCAAACGGCGCAGACCTTTCATATTTCCCCGCAAGCGGATACACGTGTTTCATTGAGGGAGACTACGACTATTGGGGAGAGTACAACGGACGCGGAGGCACACGTACAGCCCACTATACAGGTACGAGCGTTATGTGCGGCGCATATTGCTACAGGTTGGTTTCATATTATCTGTCAGGAACAACGGCGGTTGAGGCAGGCCATACACCGTGGTACGCACAGTATTCATACGACCCTGAGATGAGGGTGACGAGAAAGACCGAGTTCTCAAACGGTTGGACTTCATCTACGGGAAGTTTCAGATTCTCAAAGGACTATTTGGACTTTGCAGGCTCTATGATTGATCCTAACGACGTGGTATTGGTCAATAACCCGCTACAGAAAAAGACATCGCCCGCAGTTTCTTGGTATGAGTTCCAGAAGCCTATTCAGATGAAGCTCAAGACAGAGCCGCACGACCACACCGTCTATATAATCGAGTTCAAGTACGTGTGGGGATTCAATACAAGTCACCCCGTAGGAGGCAACTATCCAAGTTGGAGGGGAGCGATAGGAACGGGAACGGGTGCTAACTGCTATGTACCCGCTATGCAGTATGAGTTCTATGAGGGTTCGGATGATGACGAGTACATCAACGGATACTACAACTATTCACCGAGCGTGGTACAGAGTATGAACCTCAAGAAATCGACATTGTTCAGGGACACCGCAAGCCCATACGAGTATTTGGTTGGATTCACGAGACTGTTCAATTTGCGCTATTCATTGGATACGGTCAACAGGACAGTTACCATTTTGAAGAGGCAGGACTATTTCAACAACAGGACATTGGACATTTCCGACAAGATAGTGAGGGACAAGGATATGAAGGTGAAGCCTACGACTACGGAATACAAGTGGTACGACTACACGTTGGAGACACCTGAGACCTACGCCACTACGCTTTATAAGATGAAGTACGGAGAGGAATACGGCGGTTATTCATACAACACAGGATATTATTTCAACAGCGAGAGGAATAACATATTCGAGGATACGAAGTACAAGAACGTCGCAGTATTCAGATGCCAAAGCCCGTATTTCCAAACATCGATTCAGATGAGCGGAGGCACGGCATATCCTACGGTGGCATTGATACCATACTACAAGTGGTGCTTATGGAAGGATAATCCCGACAACCCTACGGAGTTGGAGTCAAGCGAGATAGACAAGTACGGCGCACAGAGCTACGCAAACGTATCCAAGATATACGATTGGCCGAAGATATGCTGTTTCGACAAGAATAATGATAACGTGTCAGACATTGACAACACATTGGTATTCTTCGAGAGGACGGAGACAGTATCAGCACCTTATCAGATAACGGACAATATACCGCTTATGATGAAGCTGAACGCAGACAAGCCTTGTTATCTGCTGTGTCCCGCAGAGAGCGGAGAAGTCGTTACGGGACAGATAGACGACAACGAGACGGGCATTATCGCCTACAGGGTTTCAACGCTACCCGTATTCTCAAAGTGCTATACATCAAACGGAACGGTATATGACGTATCATACGATTTCGACGTACCGCGTGGATCATTCACGGGAAGCAGCATTGCATACGAGGATGATACAACGATATACGGAAGATATTGGAGGAACTACATCAACGACCTGTATGACGAGGATGCAAAAAGCGTGGAAGTGTATTATTTCCTGAGACAGAATCCGAAGCAGGCTATGAGGCAGTTCTATTGGTTCGATGACGCATTATGGGTATTGAACGAGGTAAAGGACTATGACCCAAGAAGCGACGAGCCTACGAAATGTGTGTTCGTAAAGGTACGCAGCAAGGCGGATTATATCAATTAAGGATATTTAACTATAGTTAAAGACAGTTAAGAAAGATGGCAGAACAGAACGTACTAAACATATCGCTCAAGGAATACAAGAAAAGTATTGACGATTTACGTGCCTCGTTGCTCAATTTGGAAAAGGGCAGCGAGGAGTACAACGCCACGGTTGAGGAGATAGCCGAGAAGCAGAACAAGCTCAACGAGGTTATGAACGCGGGCAAGACCACATACGACTCAACAACGAACTCACTCAACGGTATGAAGGAAAAACTCAAGGAGTTGAAGTCAGAGTTCGGTAATATGGAGGTCGGTACGGAACAGTGGAAGAAGGCACAGGACGAAATCGGAGAGCTTAACGGAAAAATCGGCGAGGTAGAACAAGGTATGGGTATTTTCTCACGTAATGTGGGAAACTACTCATCAGCCTTTAATTCGGCGATCAACAGTATGGGCGGCAGCGTGGGAAACCTTATCCCCGTTATCGGAGGATTGAAGAACGGCTTTATCGCATTGCAGAGGGTTCCTATCGTCGCATTGATTGCGGCTATCGCTATGGCATTGCAGCAGCTCATAAGTGCATTCAAATCTTCAGAGGAGAACGTTGACGGTCTGAACAAGGCTATGGCCCCTATGAAGGCCGTGATGGACAAGGTACATCGTGTATTCGAGGAGTTGGCAGGTGCTATCATAAAGGTGATAGAGCCGCTTATGCGTATCATCGGCAAGTTCTATGAGTTGGCGGCACAGAGTCCTATAGTGCAGGCACAGCTTAAATTGCTTATCGGTATATTCGAGGCATTGGGTTGGGTGCTTGACAAGGTGGCTGACGCAGTTGATTGGGTCGTGGATAAATTCAACGCATTGGTTGATGTATTCGCTGACGCGGGCGTAGGATTGGCAAAAGATATGCAGGCCGCAAGAAAGGAAATGGAGGAACTCGCAAGGCTTGAAGCACAGATTGCCGAGGATCAGGCCAACTACAATAAGATGGAGAGAGAGAATCTTATCGAGAAGGCAAAGTTGGAGAATGACGTTGCGGCATTGCAGGCACAGATTGCCGACAAGGACAACCTTTCAACAAAGCAGAGGAGACAGGCTCTCAACGATTTGAAGAAGAGGCAGAACCAAATCATCGACATCGAGGAGCAGGAGTTAAGACTTAAATTACGTATCCTACAGGCACAGAACCAATTATCAGGCTCAACGGCTGAACAGTTGAAGGCGGAGAAGGAAATCGAAGCGGCCCTTATAAAAATTGCAGGAAAAAGGGAGGAAATCAACAGGAACTATAATCAGACATCCACAAGGTTGACAAGGGAGGAGAGATCCGCCAACGATGCAGCATTGAGGGAGAAGAAGGAAGCCGAGAAGAAGAAGCAGGATGCAGCCAAGAAGACTATGCAGGCTGAAATCGACTACATTGAGTCACAGTTGAAATATGTCGCAAAGGGTACGCAGGAGGAATACGACTTACGAAAGCAGTTGGCTGACAAGCGTATGGAACTCGCTAAGTTCACGGCACAGACCGAGATAGAGAACGCAGACGCATTGGCTAAGAAACTACGTGCAATAAGGAGCGAGTATCTTGCAGAACTCAGGGGTCTGTACAAAACTATGGCTGATGTATCCGACGGCTACTATGAAGCGGCATTGAAGCAGATTATAAACTCAAAGAAGGCTTCCAAGGAATACTACATCGACAGGAAGAAATACGATACACAGTATTACAACGCAAGGACGGCACTTTTAAACGAGGAGATGACGAGGGAACACGCACAGTTGCAGTCGGCTGCTATGATGCAGAGTAGAGATTTCATCGCATTCCTTTCAAAGGATACGGAGGCTATGACGAAACTGATCGACTCATTACCTTTCAAGCAGTATCTACAGGACATCGGAGTTGAGTTCAAGCAGTTCTACAAGGAGGCATTCAGCGAGAAGGACTTGGCCAAGAGGTTGGAGAATATGCGTACCTATGTCGAGGGATTCCTACAGAAGGGTATCATAAGGACACAGGATATGAACGCCGTAGAGCAGGCAGCACAGTTCGGGCTTAACCCGCAGGCCGTGAAGGATGCAAGCGGAGAGATTCAATATTACGTACTTGACCTCGCATATTTTGTTCACGATACGTGGAATAAGTTTTGGAATAGTCTTGACGACGAGGGCAGGAAAGGTCTTATGGGAATACAGAAATCCCTGTATGAAGCCGACAACGCCTACGTCGAGGGTATTGAGGAAATAGTCAAGAACGCGGCAGAGACCGATTGGGGTATGTTCGCAAGGGAAAACGCATTGGCTATCTCAAAGGCTAACAGGGACATCGTACAGAACTCACAGCAATATGCGTATGAAATGGTTCGTATCCAAGGGGAGTCCGTAGAGAAGATGAGGGAGCTTATGCAGACGTATGTAGAGATAGCCTCAGACCCTACGTGGCAGAAGAACCTGATAGATGCCGAGGCAAGGCTTACGGAACTTAAACGCACACAGACGCAGACACGTGTAGAGAATATGCGGTGGGAGGCTGAACAGCAGCGTATGTTCGGTGATGAGTGGAAACAGATATTGTCCGAGGGCGTACAGATGGAGCAGGACGGAAACGCGAAGATCAACGAGGCATATGCGGAGAGGCTTGCAGACAACTCAATGTTCTCACATAATTGGATGAACAATCTCGCGGCCACATTCGGATTCACACATCAGAAAACAGAGGAGTATCTTGAGAAGGAAAGCGCATTGTATGACCTTCAACACCTTACTTGGGACAAGAACGCCGAAACCTACGAACAGTTCCTACAAAGGAAGAAAGAGGCTACAGAGAGATACGTAAAAGCCACACAGAAGCTTTATCAGCGTGATGCAAAGAACTTGGTTGCATTCACGTCATCAGTCGGCTCACTTTTGGGTGCAGTGGGTGACGCTTGGGAAGATGAAATCGAGCGCAAGAAAGAGGCAGGAGAAGAGGACTCAAAGGAGCTTGAGAAAGAGTGGAAGAGGATGCAGGCATTGCAGATTGCGGCAGCTATTGTATCAACGATTAGCGGTGCGGTTGCAGCCTATATGAATGACGTTAAGACGTATCAGCCCGCTTGGGTGGGTATGGCGATAGGTGCTGTTGATGCAGCAGCCACATTGGTTGCAGGCTATGCACAGGTACAGACCATACGTAATCAGAAGTTCGACCCGAACAACCCTGATTCAACAGGAGGAGGCTCACCACAGCAGACCATTACAGTTGCAGGTGCTACACCATTGCTTGACGAGGCTACAGACCTTAACTCATTGCAGGATTTGCCTATGGCAAACGGAAGCGGTGAACAGGGTGATTCACGTGTATACATCTTACAGACTGACATATCCGAGAGCGACAGGCAAGTTGAGGTAAGACAGAACAGCACGACATTCTAAAATTGGTTTAATATTGTTAAAAAAACCGATAAGGCCAAGACGATGGGCGGGTAATATGAGCATACCCGCTCATTTTTTGCATTTTTTAACATTTGTGTGTATTTATTTTTTGAAACGATTTCAATAAGATATGGCTAATCCTATATACGACGCATACATATTAGACGAGTGGGACGGCATTATGGCTATCTCATTGGTACACGACCCCGCAGTTGATTCGCTTTTCACGGCATTCAACAAGCAGGAGAAGCGTGTGGAGGTGATGTATAACATTACCAACGAGGAACAGAGGCGCGTATTGGGAGTGGTTATGAGGGCTAACTATCCTATTTACAGGAAGAACGACGAGATGGGAGAATTCTACATACGTTACAGCCCTGATACCATACGTAAGATGGCACAGAAGATGTTCCTGATGGGTACTCAGAATTGCATAAATCTCGACCACGACCCTAATTGTTTCGTGGAGGGAGTACGTTGCGAGGAGGTATTCATAAAGAACACGGCTACGGGAATCACCCCTGTCGGCTTTGAGGATATTGATGACGGCAGTATGTTCGCCACATTCAAGATTGAGGATGAGCAGATATGGGAGATGATCAAGGCAGGTGAGTACAGGGGCTTTTCATTGGAGGGCTATTTTACACTCAAGGACGCAAACGAATTATATAAGAAGCAAAATAATAAAGAGAAATCCGCTATGAGCAAAATTAAGGAAGCATTGAAGAAATTGCTTGCCGAGATGGGTATGATTGCTACAGATAACGGAAACCTGAATTACGAGGGTGACGAGATTGCCGTTGGTATCGAAGTTACCGATGATGAGGGTAATCCAGTTGCAGACGGCGAATACAAGACCGAGGACGGCAAGGTAATCGTAGTAAAGGATGGTAAGGTTGCAGAGATCAAGGATGCAGAACCCGTAGAGGAAAAACCGACAGAGGAACCCGTTGAGGAAAAGCCCGTTGAGGGTGAGGATGAGGAACCCGTAGAGGAACCCGTCGAAGAGCCTACAGAGGAACCAAAGGAGGACGAGTTGAACGCAAAGATTGATGCTATGCAGGCTGAAATCGACGCATTGAAAGCAGCTATCGAAGAAATTAAGGGACAGCTTAACGCTCCCGTTGCTGAACCCGTTGCAGAGGTATTCGAGAAATCCGCTATTGTGACAGGTAAGAACAAAGCCGCAGAGTACGCCAAGTACCTGAAGGACTAATAAAATAAAATTAACTAAAATTAAGGAAAATTAACATTATGGCAAATCCTATTGTTACTTCTCTTCCCAATTATGTGGAGGAACATCGCCTTCCATTGATTGCAAAGTCGGTGCTTGGTGCAAAGACATCTAAAATGTGCAGCTTGGAGACAGGCGTAAAGGGCCCTACCGCCCTCAACCTTATGGACGCTGATCCCGTTTTCCAGAACGGTGACGATTGCGGATGGAGCGCAAGTGGTACTACTACTCTTTCACAGCGTATAATCACTCCTCAGCTCATCAAGGTCAATATGAACTTCTGTGAGAAGAAGCTTTTGAAGACTTGGGCTAACTACGAGGTGAAGATTGCCGCAGGTGACAAGACAGTTCCATTCGAGGAAGATTTCACTTCTCAAATCGTGAAGCGCGTACAGGAGAAACTTGAGAAACTTATTTGGATCGGTGACGGTTCCAAGGCTAACGAGTTCGACGGTTTCCTGACTATTCTTAACAACAGTGCATCCACAGCCGTTATTAAGAACTTCACAAACGGTACACCCGCTTACACAGCTATCAAGGGCGTTTATCTCGCTATTCCTGAGCGTGCATTGAAAGAAGACACCACTATCTTTGTTGGTACAGGTCTTTTCCGTACATTTATTCAGGAGTTGGTTGCAGGTAATATGTACCACTATAATCCAAACGACAAGGACGGTGAGTATATGCTCCCAGGTACTAATACCAAGGTCGTTGCAGTTGACGGACTTATCGATGCTGATGCCAACAACGAAATCATATTCGCAGGCCGCTTGAGCAATATGTTCTACGGAACCGATATGCAGGGCGACGAGGAACAGTTCGATATGTGGTACTCAAAGGACAACCAAGAGGAACGTCTCGCTATCCAATTCATTGCAGGCGTACAGGTTGCTTGGCCTGATGAGATTGTTATCGGTAATATCGCCAAGGCGTAAACATAGATTAACGGGGGTGTAAAAACCCCCATTAATTAACAATAATTAACATTTAAACCTTATATAGAAGATATGGGATGCTATTCATTAAATAAAGGTATCAACGGCGCGTGCGACACTTCTATGGGCGGTATCACAAAGGTTCTGCTTACCGAGTTCAACGAGGCTCTTTTCACTCTTAACAGCGGTGCTACAGAAGTTGAAAGCGTGCTTAGTGCAGCTACCTTCTACGAGTTCAATTTCCGCAAGGGAACAGGCTCTATGACTTCAACACTCAACGTTGACGACGCTAACTATTCAAACTATGTCGGTACTGACCTCGTTATGTCATTCGGTAAAATGGAGACAGCAAAGCGTGTTGCAGTGCAGGCATTGGCACAGAGCGAGCTTGCAGGTATCGTAAAGGATGCAAACGGCAAGTATTGGGCATTGGGCGTTACCGAGCCTCTGACATCAAGCGCAGGCGAAGGTGCTACAGGACAGGCAAGGGGCGATTCTAACCACTACAGCGTGACATTGCACGTTGATGAGGCTCAATATCCTTACGAGGTTCCCGCCACAGTGGTTGCAGGTATCACACCCGCACAGTAAAATGACAGTTTTTTCCATTAGAATTGTTATATAACCTGATTATTTTTTCCCGTAGGGCGAAAACCTTACGGGATTTTTTTTATGGGTTGAAAAAAAGGCGAGTTTTATGATATTTAATATAAAAAGCAGTGCAGATATGGTGAAAGTTCTTGTAAAAAAGGGTGAATTACCGTTCTATTTCCCTAAAGTTCGTGAAAATACCGTTGCATTACACACTTTGACCCTATACAACGATTTCGGAGACCCGATAAGGGAGATTGACGTGGTAGATACCAAGACGTTGAAGGACTATTACTATTTTTTGATCGATTTTTCCGACGTTCCAGACGGGGAGTACGTGTATACCATCGACGCTATTGAGAGGGGACTCATAATCATCGGTGATTTGACACCTAATAAGAAGCAGTACAGCAATACTAAAGAGACTATTCAATATGAAGGATAAGGAAGTGAAAATACCCGTGGCATTCAGTGCATTAGACCCGTATTTGGAGTCTAATATCGTCACGAACACGGAAAAGGAGATACGCGGGCAGAAGTTCATAGAGTTCGGAGACCGTAACCAATACCCGAACTACATTTGGGATTTGTATTCCAACGTATCTACATTACAGAGTATCATAAACGGTACTAAGGACTACGTTAAGGGAGACAAAATCACGTCTAACAACGCTATGCTTTCCGACAGGCAGGCAGAGGAATTGGTGGATTCATTGGCATTGGATTTGCTCATTTACGGAGGCACGTACATTTCCGTATTGAGGAACCGTATGGGCGACGTTGCAGTGCTTGATCCCTTGGATTTCCGTAATTGCAGAAGCGACAAGAAAAACGAGCAGTTCTTCTACAGCGCGGATTTCTCAAACAAGAAAAGCTACGGACGCTGCAAGGTAAACGTGTATCCGAAGTTTGACAAGGATAAGAGGGACGTTGCAAGCTCGATTTTCTTCTACAAAAACATCAAGCATCAGACATATCCCGTACCGTGTTGGAGCAGTGCGGTAATCGCAGCAGAGATACAGAAGAACATAAACCAATACCACCTCAATAATCTGTATAACGGTTTCGCCCCCAATACTATTGTATCGTTCAACAACGGCATACCGAGCGACGAGGTACGTGAGGAGATAGAGAGACAGTTCAACGAGAAGTACAGCGGTTTCGAGAACGCGGGAAGGATTATACTCAATTGGGCCGTAGACAAGGAACACGGCGTTACGATTCAGAAGATAGAATCCAATGATCACGCTACAAGGTACAACGAGTTGAAGGAAAGGTCGGAGGACGAGCTGTTCGTTGCATTCAGGGCAACACCTAATCTTTTCGGTCTGCCTACAAAGACAACGGGATTCAACTCACAGGAATATGCGGATGCATTCAAACTGTATCAGAAAACCGTCATACAGCCCCTACAATCGACGATCTGCAACATCGTGGACGATATTACGGGAGTGCCGCAATCAATCGCCATAGAGCCGTTTAAAATCGATTTTGAGAGCCTTAACAATAACGATACACAGACAATACAGTAAAGATGACTAACGTACTACTTATTTCGGAGAATTTTTTAAGGAGCAATTTCAGCA
>Ga0247611_10011265_pt1 | contig 10340 bp, 6 predicted proteins | sample 177DNAGHGhighgp2_FD_192422 | JGI IMG/M metagenome (GOLD analysis project Ga0247611, IMG submission 192422) | Sheep rumen microbial communities from Palmerston North, Manawatu-Wanganui, New Zealand - 1770 DNA GHGhigh gp2 | ecosystem: Host-associated > Mammals > Digestive system > Stomach > Rumen ... | reverse complement strand
CCCAATCTGCCGCAGTATATTGCGCTGATGCATGGTCCTGTCATGCTGGCAATGAAGACGGGAACAGAGGATCTGGCGATGCTGATAGCCGATGACAGCCGTTTCGGACAGTTGGCCGTGGGCAAGAAACTTCCCGTCGATCAGGCACCGATCCTGATTAATAACCAGATTGCCGACATCGCCAATCAATTGTCACCCATTGCTGGCAAGCCACTCCACTTTACACTCGCTACCAAGATGGTCAATGAGATCCGCAACGAACTGATACCTTTCTTCGAACTCCACGATTCCCGCTATATGATGTACTGGCTGGCGCTTTCAGAGGATAACTACAAGGGCTATCTCGACAATCTGGCCAAGCAGGAGCAGGAACGTCAGGCACTCGAAGACCGCACGGTGGATAAGGTGCAGCCTGGTGAGCAGCAGCCCGAGAGTGACCACTTCATGGAGACCGACGATTCATCGGTAGGCAATTCTAACGATGTGTTCTATCGTGATGCCAGCGACGGACATTACTTCAGCTATCTGATGCAGACGGGCGGAGAGACAAACCTGAGCCTGCGCCTGAAATATTGGGGTGTAGGTGAGTGGAAGAGCCATGAGTTCGACATCTTCGTCGACGATGTGCTGGTGAAAGAAGTGAACAACACGGGCAAGTACCGCATCTCAGAGTTTAAGTATGAGACCTACCCTGTGCCTGCCGAAGCTCTGAAGGGCAAGAAGCAGGTGCGCGTGAAGTTCGTGGCCAAACCCAAGAAACAGATTGGCGAGATCTATGAAGTGAGACTGGTGAAGTGAAAATTGGTTTCGGGGGTCAGTTCTCAGAAAGTTCAGGATTCTGTTGTTTCTCCTTAGCCTCCTTCCTGCTTCTCAATTCGTCCATATAGCCTGCTGTCACAATACCCGACGGCAGGGCTATAATGGCGATGCCAATCATGGACGAGACGATACTGATGGCGCGCCCTATGGTAGAGATCGGGTAAAGGTCGCCGTAGCCTACTGTCGTCAGCGTACAGGCAGCCCAATAGAAGGCATCGAAATAGTTCTTAAATAGGTATTCGCCCGTCTCGGGAACGATATCCTCTTCGGCATGGAACATGATTAGGGCCGTGACGAAGATATAGAAGATGGCCAGCGACAGGACCGTCAGCAGAATTTGGCGCTGCTTGCGGATGACAGACAAGATAATCTCCAGCGGCTCGAAATACCTGATGATCTTGAAGACACGCAGGATTTTCAGTAACCTCGGCACACGGAAAAGTTTGAACGAGGGTACAAGCAGATGGAATATGGGAAGGATGGAGAGCAGATCGATGATGGCCATCGGCGTAAAGGGGTGGATGATGAAGGCCATGTGTTTCTTTCTGCCCGAGATGTAGTCTGCCGTGTACCATCTCAGGATATAGTCGACGATGAAAAGCAGACTCGAGATCAGGTCAAACCACCAGAACAGCTTATAATACGTCCTGAACATCAGGGGCACAATGCCGATGATAATGGCTACAAGCATCACGACATTATAGGCACGTGATGCCAAAGTATCTTTGTGACTGGGCTCAATGAGCTTGTAGATTTCTTCGCGTGAAAGCATAGTCTTTGATTATTGTTTTTGCAAAGATACGGAATAAAATAGGAAAAACAAGCAAATTAGCGGAAAAATGTAAGAAAAATAGGGAAAAATCTTGCAAATTTGCTTTTTTATACTTATCTTTGCACTCGACACCCTATCGTTCTCATGGGGCTAAGGGGGTCAGGTTACTTTGAAAAAAGACGTTAACATATAACTCCCACGTCTTTCGCGTTGAATCATGCGATTACTATTAATCCGCCGAATTTGGGAGAGAGGAGGCACAAAACCTAAACGAAAATGAGAAAATTACTGCTACTCATTCTCACATTCCTTGTCATGACTGTACTGCCTGCAGTGGCAGACGGCATTAGCGTAATGAGTTTCAAACTGTTGGAAACCGATCTGACGGCTAACACTCATGGAACACAGAAGTTTGATCAGAATGGCGACAAGGCTGCCCTGATTAAGATTGTAACCCCCGAGAAGGGATTCCAGTTTAACGGTGGATCGCTTGGTATCGTTGGTACTGAGGAGAAACCGGGCGAAATCTGGCTTTATGTACCGCCACGTGCCCAGAAGCTTACCGTTACCCACCAGGTGTTCGGTGTGCTGCGCGACTACTATTATCCTGTATCAGTGCAGGGCGGACGTACCTACGAGATGCTGCTCGACATCGGTATCGGTCGTTATGTGACCATCACCACCTCGCAGGCAAAGTCCGATGTCACCATCGACGGTGAGTATGTAGGACAGTCGCCGATCTATAACCGTTATATGAACTACGGCCGTCATGCCGTTGTTACCCAGAACGGCATCTACGAGGGCCAGGACACCATCGTCGTATCCTTCAACGACAGCAAGGAGACCAAGATGGTGAACATCGCCATGCAGGATATGAGCCGCCACTTCGGTGAGGTGACCGTGAATGTAGAGAACAATGCCGACATCTGGTTCAACGACCGTCAGGTAGGTACCAGTACCTGGAGCACCCAGCTCCGTGAAGGTACTTACACCATTGAGACTCGCAAGAACGACTGTGACCCCGTGAGGACGACCTTCACCGTGCAGCCACAGCGCCAGAACACCATTACGGCAGCACCGCCGGCACCCCACACAGGTCGTCTGAACATCTACACCCGTCCTCGTAGTGCAAAGGCTATCCTCAATGGTACGACTCCCATCGACGTGGCAGAGTTGCAGACATTGCCCGTAGGTACCTATCAGTTGGCCTTCAGCCATAAGGGCTATGTGGGTACCGATCGTGAGTTCACCATTACACACAACCAGACGACGACAGATACCGTGACGCTGGCCCGTGTGAAATACATCAAGCCCAATGCCTTCTACTTCGGTGCCGGCTATACCCTGCGCTCACTCGGTGGTATCACGGCCCTCGCAGGTATTACCTTTAAGAACATCGACCTGCAGGCAAGCTATACCTTCGGACTCACCAAGAGCGACGACGTGAGATGGTACAGCACCGATGGTAACGACAGCTACCTGAGCAGTATCGCCTACAAGCGCTCTACGTTTGCTGTGAAACTCGGTTATCAGATTGTACTTACCGAGCGTCTGGGCATCACCCCGCAGATAGGCTATGAGGCTGAGAGACTCTCAGGTTCGGTTAAGGACGGCACGAATCTCTATGGCGACGGTGCTTCGGCTAGCTGTATCTCACTCGGTGCCAAACTCTTGTGGGCTCCGATACAACGACTCTACCTGTTTGCCAATCCAGCCTTCTCCATCGGCGCAAGCAAGGATGATAACTTCAAGAAGATTGAGGACAACAGCGATATCTCAGCCGGTGGCTTCATGATGAGCCTTGGCGCTATCCTCAACTTCTGATCGACACCTTATTTATAATATAAAGAGACAAACGGTATGAACAGAAAACATATCCTAGCAGTATTGTCATCACTCCCCCTCGTGGCATGCCTCTTCGCCTGCTCTTCCGACAATGAGGAAAGCAAGGCCGAAGAAGAGATGCTGAACGTGGAGCGTGAGGTGGCATTTGCTGCCACAGAAACCAGCTGGAGCGTGAAGCTCACCGCCGACTGCGCCTGGGAAGTAACCAGCGTGGAGAATAGCGGATGGGACGACTTCTCGGTATCGCCCAAAAGCGGCAAAGGAAACAGTGTCTTGGTAATCAGCTCCGAAGCCAACCACACGTCAGAAGATCGCATCGCCACCTTCATCATCCAGACAAATGGAGGCTTGAAGCAGAAGGTTACCGTTCATCAGACGAAGAGTGGTGCCGATCTGAGCATCAGTAGTCAGGAATTCAACTACGACGACAAGGAGGGCACGCAGACTCTCACCGTAAAATGTAACACCAATTGGGAGATTCTCGGTATGACTGGCATTGATTGGCTGGAAATAGGGCAGACCTCAGGCGGTGCAGGTGAATTTGAGATTCCCATCAAGGTAAAGGAAATCTTCGACGATGCCGAGCGCATAGCTCTGCTCACGGTATCGGCAGGCAGTCTAGGCGACAACATATTCGATGTGATAGTCTCCCAAAGCGGTAAACCGCAAATCTCACTGGCACTCAGCACTTACGCGCTGCCAGTGGCGGCTGCCGGCGGCACACAGACCGTCACCGTTACTAGCGACGGTGCCTGGATTGCGGCTGTTCCTGCATCCGCAGAGTGGATACATATCTCTCCGACATCGGGCGTCGGCAATGGCGAGATCACCGTCACCTGCGATGCCAACACTTCTATTCAGGAACGTCTTACAGTATTGACGGTTTCGGCTGGCACACAGCGACCTCAGCGAGGTGACGTGGTTATCACGCAGTCTCCTAACTAAACAGAGAACGATATGAAGACAAAGAATCTATACAGCATATTACTGGGCATGACGCTTATCGCATGCCTGGCGGGCTGCAAGTCCGACGAGACGACAGATGCCAAGCCTGCTTTGGAATTGGTGATGATACCTGACAAGGAAATCGTCATCCCTGCTTCCGAGACAGGAACGTCGGTGAATGTCATTGCCGACTGCTATTGGGAGATCACCGCTGTCGATAATTCCACTTGGGATGATCTCACGGTATCGCCCCGCTCCGGCGAGGGTAATGGTACCATCGTGTTTACCTCAGAGAAGAACAAATCGTCGCTAGACCGCACGGCCACCATCGTACTTGCTACCAAGGGAGGTCTGCAGCAGGTGGTAAAGGTGCGCCAGTCGAAGAGCGATGCGGCCTTGAGTATCAACAACGATTATTTCACCTTCGTTGATACCGGTGGTGCGGCTAACCTCGTCGTTTCCAGCAATAGCAACTGGGAAATCAAAGGTGCTGATGGCATCGATTGGTTAGAGATTGGAACAACTTCCGGTGTTTCCGGTACCACGGAGGTATCCTTCAACGTGAAGCAGGCTTACAACGAGCTTGAGCGTAGTGCCAACTTGACGGTTGTCTCAGGCGACAATGAGCTGCCGTTCAACATCTACCAGCCTGGTGTATCCTCGATAGCCCTGATGGTCAATCCTACAGCCCCTCAGACGTTCCCTGCCACCAGTGGCTCTCAGATTTTCAATGTCAGCTGTAACGCTGCGTGGTTTGTCCATGTACCCTCTTCGGCAACCTGGATCAATATAGATCCGATGATGGGCCTTGGCGACGGTGCGTTCACCGTTACCTATGGTGATAACCCCTCCGTTCGCGACGAGCGTCAGACGAACTTCATCGTCACCTCTGGTGCCAAGACCATCCAGCAGGTGGATGTCTACCTCAGTCAGGAACCCGCCGAGGAGGTCATCATCCCAGAGGAGCCGCATAACATCGATCCAAGTCTTACACGTTAAAACGATTAGGCTATGAAGAAATATCTATTATCAATTATATGCACCCTGCTGCCGATCTTCGCATCGGCACAGAACATCTCGTTTGCAGACGCAGGAGTTAAGGCAATTTGTGTGCAGAACTGGGATACTAATGGTGATGGTGAACTGAGTGAAGCAGAGGCTGCTGCTGTGACAGACTTAGGAACTGCATTCAGTGGTAACAAAGACATCACATCATTTGATGAGTTCCAGTATTTTACTGGTGTGACAGCTCTTAATGGATCAGAATTCTCTTCGTGCGAAAAGCTGACTTCCATCATATTGCCAGCCAATCTACAATCCATTAAAGGAGGTACATTCTGGCGATGTAATTCAATTTCCGACATCACTATTCCTGCAAGCACCTCATCCATTACGGAAGGAGGTCTATATGGGGAGTTCCAGAACATTTATGTAGATCCGGGTAATGTGAACTACACCTCTATTGACGGTATCTTATTCAATAAAGACCTAACGGTGTTGGTGAATTACCCAGCTTACAGAGAGGATGCCTCCTACACGATTCCAAGTTCTGTAACTATCATTGATCGCTGTGCCTTCTACAGCAGTAGACTAAGATCAATAACCATTCCCAACAGTGTCACCCGCTTTGAGAGTTCTGCTTTCAGATATTGTAGAAATCTAGAATCTATTGACATACCGAGAAGTGTTGAGTATATTGGTTATGATAACTTTGAATATGCCGATAAACTGACAACAGTCACTATTCCCAATAACGTCACATATCTTGGAAGTAGCTGTTTTACAGCTTGCAAAAAACTGCAGGAAATCATCGTAGAAGAAGGCAATCAGTATTGTGCTTCAGTTGACGGAATTCTTTATAGTAAGGATCTTAGTCAACTGCTTGCTTATCCAGCAGGAAGAACCGAAATATCTTTCACAATACCCAACCACGTTACTACCATAAATCAAGCAGCTTGTGATTATTGTGATTATCTCAATTCAGTGGTCATTCCCCGAAGTGTCACATCAATAGGATGGTTTGCCTTTATGAATTGCAGTAACCTGACTTCTGTCACCATGTACAAGAAAGAGCCAATATCTATTAGTCAATCTTTTACTTCTAATACTCTTCAAAACGGCACGCTCTTCGTTCCTTATGGTTCAAAGGAAAAATATCAAGCTGCGGAAGGTTGGAGTGCTTTCCAGCACATAGAGGAGTTCGATGCAGGTTCAGATGAAGCCCAATACTGGATAGAACTGCATTCAATGTTGGAGTACGCCGATGGCTTGTATGGAAGGGCTCGCGGCAACAGCAATGTTGAGCAATGGATGCTGGAAGAACTGTCGATGATGATAAATCGTGGTTCTGATATGTATGATGAGCATACGGCTGAAGAAGAGGAAGTCCATCACATGATTGAGGAGCTCAACTGGATTTGCTCTGAAATCGAAGAAGCGATGAACCGTGAGCCAGAGCCTTCTGAAGGTCCTGTGCCATACGCCATTTTCATCGACAATAATACAGCATTGGAGTTCCGCTATGATGATCAGAGGTCGGCATATCCTGAAGCAATGGATATCTATCCGTTTAGTTCTACGGTTGACAGAGGCTGGAACGATATGGCAGAATCTATTCACTCCGTTGTCTTCAACGAGTCCTTTGCCAACTGCACCACTATCACGAGTACAGAATATTGGTTCTTTGGTTGCTCTAATCTGGAAACATTTATCGGTCTTGAGAATCTGAATACTTCCAATGTTACAAATATGGCAAGCATGTTTCATGGTTGTAGTAGTTTAACATCCTTGGATCTTTCCAGTTTCAATACTACGAGTGTCACCGAAATGAAGATGATGTTCTATGAATGTCCTAATCTGACAACCATTTATGTCAGCAGCGGATGGAGTACAGCAAACGTCAGCTCTTCTGATTATATGTTTGGAGGCAGTGAACGCATCGTTGGTGGTCGTGGTACACAGTGGAATCCAGATTACACGGATGCTGCTTATGCTCATGTTGACGGCGGAGAAAATAATCCAGGTTATCTCACAGACCCCAACGCTGAGCCTGTAGAGAGCGAGGCATGGTTTGATGGTTTGACGGCTTGGGTGTATGGCGATGCGACGCTGGATGATGCCTTTGCGGAGGTAGGACGTGAGTCTGCTGTGCAGACCATCGCTGCCATCGTATGGGAAGGCACCGGCGCATTGACGGCAGAACAGATGCAGGGTATTACGAATCCGAACTTGCTCGTCTACGTCTCCGAGGCTTCGAAGACTCCTGCCGGTGTGCAGAACATTATCGTCAACGGCACAGCCTCGCGGATTGTGCTGACGGATGCCTCGGGCAATAACAACTTCTTCTGCCCAGAGCCGTTCACGGCACAGAGCATCAGCTACACCCGTAACTTCTCGCAGACCACGGAGATTGGTGTAAGCCGCGGATGGGAGACCATCGCCCTGCCCTTCACCGTGCAGAGCATCACGCATGAGAGTCATGGTGTCCTCGAACCGTTTGGCATCAACAACGGCTATCCCTTCTGGCTGAGGCAACTTGGAAGTGATGGTCTTGCCCGTGCTACCGTGCTGGAGGCCAACGTGCCCTTCCTCATCTGTATGCCGAACAACAGCGTCTATCCATCGGTCTACAACCAGGTAGGTAACGTCACCTTCTCCTCATCGAACGTGACTGTTCCCGAGACTCATCCTCTTGAGATGTTTGGCGCCAACGTGATACTGATGCCTGCTTTCCAGAATCAGGCTGCCGGCTCCGACATCTTCACGCTGAACGTGGGTGAAGCCCAAGGCGGTTATCCAGAGGGCAGTGTGTTCATCAGCAACTACCGCAGTGTGCGCCCCTTCCAGTGCTATGCCCGTCACTCTAATCAGGCTCGTGGAACGGATGAGATCCAGTACATCCCGCTGACGAGCATCGGCGGCGGCGATGATACCACCGCCATCATGGAGATCATCCAGCCCACTGCCAACGGTACAGGCGACTGGTACTCCCTCGATGGTCGCAAGCTCAGCAGCAAGCCCACCCAGAAGGGTATCTATATCCAGAATGGTAAGAAAATCGTAATAAAGTAATGAAACGCTATTTAGGCATAACGGCTCTGTTGCTGCTGTCCGTATGGGCGGCGGCACAGAAGCCTTTGGATGAAATCGCCCGCATCAAGGCCAATGATGACTATATATGGGGCGAAGGTCGAGGCGATACCGATGCGAAAGCCACGCAGTCGGCCCTCAATGATCTGATCAGTAAGATTTCCGTCACCGTGCAGAGCGAGACCAGTCTCGACATGCAGCAGATCAATGACGGTAAGAACATTGACTCCAAGTCGGCGATGGAGGCCGTCATCAAGACCTATGCCACGGGCAGTCTGACGAACACCAAGAGCATCTTCGTCACTCACGAGCCCAATGCCTACGTCTTCCGCTACATGGAGAAAGGCGAGCTCGAGAAAATCTTCGAGGAGCGCGAGGACCGTATCCTCAGCTATGTCTATACCGCCCAGAATGCCGAGCGCGAAGGCCGTATCGACGATGCCCTGCGCAACTACTACTGGGGCTTCTGTCTGCTGAAGAGCCTGCAGCATCCCAATAAGGTGAAGCTCGATCAGGATGGCGTGAAGCACACGCTGACGGTGTGGATCCCCGAGCAGATCAATCAGCTGCTGGGCAACATCAAGACCGAAATCGCCAAGATTGACGGCAATGTGGTCGACCTGTTCATCACCTACAAGGGCAAGCCCGTCACCAGCCTCGACTTCCGTTTCATGGATGGCCAGAACTACAGCTTCGTCAATTCCGCCAAGGACGGTATCTCCCAGATAGAGCTCAACCCTGCCACACCGACAGACAAGCTACAATTGAAATATGAATACGAGTTCACGGGGCAGATGCGACAGGATCGCGAGCTGGAGATGGTGATGGACGTGTTCAATCCAACGCCGTTCCCCAAGGCTACGGTCGTGGTCAATGGTGGTTCGAAGAAGGAGATGAAGGTAGCGATGATGCAGTTCCAGGAGGCCGTGACCACTATGAGCGAGGCCACCCACGCCACCGTTGCCGAGAAGCCCGACTTCTATGCCAAGACCGTCAATCAGATCATCAACGCCATCAAGAGCCGCAAGTATGATCAGGTGAAGACCGCCTTCACCGACGAGGGTTACGACATGTTCACCCGCCTTATCAACTACGGCACGGCCACCATCCTCGGCAATCCCAAGCTCCACTTCTACCGCCTGGCAAACCGCATCATCTGCCGTAGCGTGCCCATGAAGTTCGCCTTTAAGAACAACCGTCGCTCGTTCGTAGAAGATGTCACCTTCACCTTCAACGAGCGTGGCCTGATAGAGTCGATTGCCTTCGGTCTCGACAAGGCAGCGCGCGATGACATCTTCAACCGTGAGGCCCGAGGCTGGAACGACAGCATCCGCATGGTGATAGCCACCTTCCTCGAGAACTACAAGACTGCCTTCGCCCTGAAGCGTGCCGACTATATCAAGAGCATCTTCGACGACGATGCCATCATCATCGTGGGTCACGTCATCCGCAAGGCCCAGCGCAATGCAGAGAACGAGAAGTATCTCGACAACGAGATGGTGAAGCACACGCGTCTCAGCAAGCAGGAATACATCCGCAACGTGGAGCGCAGCTTCAAGAGCAATGAGTTCATCAACATCCGCTTCACGGATAACGATGTGAAGAAGATGGGTGTGGGAGCCGACACCTACGGCATCCAGATCCATCAGGACTATTACTCCTCGTCGTATGCCGACACGGGCTATCTCTTCCTGATGGTAGACCTCAACGACCCGGATCTGCCCTGCATCAAGGTACGCACCTGGCAGCCCAAGCGCGATCCCAACATCAACAGCAACTTCGACAAGAGCGACCGTTACTACGGCCTCATCTACGGCGGAAACTTCTAGCCTGAAAGATAGGAAGAAAGTATATTTTGCGACAGATTTCA
>Ga0247611_10011263_pt1 | contig 10341 bp, 2 predicted proteins | sample 177DNAGHGhighgp2_FD_192422 | JGI IMG/M metagenome (GOLD analysis project Ga0247611, IMG submission 192422) | Sheep rumen microbial communities from Palmerston North, Manawatu-Wanganui, New Zealand - 1770 DNA GHGhigh gp2 | ecosystem: Host-associated > Mammals > Digestive system > Stomach > Rumen ... | reverse complement strand
CAGAGAACTGTTCGATAAGACTTATTCCAATGATGTCAAAGAGCAATCTAGTCCCCTTATTCCGGGGTTGCTTGATTAATATTTAACCCGTCCCAATTTTAACGGGACACTAATGACAGGCCGGTATAATTATAGTCTGGTTTTCATCAAGTGGTTAGCGTTTTATCACTTTTTGAGTGTAAACGCCTCGGTCTGTATTCATTTTAACATGATAAACACCAGTTGGTAAGCTGCCAGTATAGACAGCTTCTCCAGGACGCAACTTCTGCTTTTCTATCCACTTAATACCTCGAACGTCATAAATGGTTAGTTGACTTACCTCCTCGTAGTTTCCTTTTATGAATACTCTTTCGCCCATGGGCAAAGGTGTTACATAAATGTTATCATGATTGAAGACTATCTGTTGGTCTTCAATTTTCACAACTTCGGGTCTCTCATCGAAGTTGAGCACCCATGTTTCTGCAGCACTTTGAGCTTCACAGATAAAGTGTAGTCTGTTTTCGTGTACAGGATCCTTGCCGTCTCGCAAAGTGACAGCTGTCTGCCATATATTGTCAGCGGGCAACATAGCTCCATCACGTTGGCGGATAATAGAAACTAACTGCAAACGGCCATTAGTGGGATCAGGCAGTGATCCATAGTTCCACCCAATAGTTGAAGGCGTGATATTGAGCAGATATGCGTTCTGTCCCAAACTACTTGTAGTAGCTCCAGCAGCCTTGACGACACTTTTCTGGGTACCATTAGTAAAATACACCTCATCTGGCTGGTCTTCTGCATCAGCCATATCGTTAACAAGGAAGCCCCTTCCTTTGTTGGTATCACCGAATACTCCAAATGGCGTGAAACCATGGATGAGTTCATGAATAGTCACTTGATCAAGCAATGAGAGATCTTCATTACCATAGCTTGTCACATGCGTGGCCTCCACATTGTATTTTATGAAATGGCCGAGCAGCGTACTGGTAAGCCACCATTGAGCATAGGCCTGCGACTTAGCGGGGATAGTACCGAAATCATTAGCTATAGCCTCACCGAAATTGAGTACGGCAGGCTCTCCGTTCACTTGGGAACTGATGAGTCGGAAGTTTATAAGCAGTCCCTTCTCATTCTCTGTAATTTGCGGCTGTTGTGTCACCATACGTACGTTCGTGGCATCACCAAATCCCTTATTATTGATGATAAGAGCAAACTCTGAAGGAACAATAGGCTCCACCTCTTCTGTTAGTGGGTCATCACCATAGGCGTCACGTTGCATGAAATAGGTTAAATCCAACTCTGGCGATGGCTTTACTTCCAAGGAAACAGGATAGAGGTCACGCACCTTTAGACCATCACCATCATCAAACTTAAGCGAGCCGCCAAAACTATACCTTACATTATGATCAGGTGCTGCATACTTGGTAGGAATGAATAGGTATCTTAATACACCTGTTTTTCCTTTTTCCAAGGAATAAACATCCTCATTAGTTTGCGTGAAGCCCTCATAGTTCTCCAGATTGATTTGCATTTCGTGGCTTGTGGCCAATGTACCATTTTCGTCTGTAACATTGAGATAAACTGCAATATCATCGATGTCGCTTTCGGTATTGTTCTCGATGGTTAGTGTACCACGGAAAGCCTGACGAGTAAACACCATTTCCTGATTCAACTGCATTTTCACCGTAGCACACACATTGCTAGAACCGCTATTTATGGCATCGGCATCCTCGCCCATGCTATGAATCATGTCTATACGGTCAGCGAATCCTAAGTTCACAACATCCTGCTCATACTTGGCAATGCTATCCAAATACAAATCCAATTTTATGATGTCACAATAGTTAGTACCATTCACCACCATGTTATCACGCTTTCGGAATGTATTCATCTGGCGCTCTATAAAAGTACGCAGATTGAAATCATACCAGTCGGCACTTTGCTGGGGCATCATGGAAATGGTAGTATTATAGATAGCATCCACACCTGTAGAGTAAAGAGTACCTTCCTTGTGCAACTGTGTCATCTTGTCAATGACTCCATCTATGCTAGGCATCAGCATATTGAATACTTCATCATCTTCTTGAAGTTGAGAAGCATTGGTTAATTCAACATAATAATTCCAGATGTTGTCATCCAAATGCATCAATACCATTAACTTTTCAAGGTATTGCTCCTTAATATCGGACGTCCCATTGGATGCAGACGTTCTTACAAGGAATCTTTTCTTTGCATGTGGGCCAAGTTCTTGAAGCATACACTCAATAACATCTTCCCAATAATCTTCACTATATACATTCTCACCAGGTTTGGGGAGAAAACAAGACATGCTACAAGTCAGCCAACTCGTAAACTGATAGGCTCCATAAAGGTCTATTTGTGACATAGGACGTGTTACATAGGGAATCCTCGGGTCTTCTAAAGGCTCGTCATCTATTGGAGGGTCAGGAGGAGTTGGTTTATCCGTTTCAGGCTCAATATCTTTTGGCTTGGAGGGATTGGGGGGGCAGGAGCTAATAATGAAATGAACTACCTTACCTACCCACGCTGTCCTGTCGGCCTTGCACACCCATTCCCAGCTTGCATAAGCATCACCATCGCATTTGCCATTTGAGCTATCTTTATGACGGATATTTGCTTTTGATGATTGAGTGCTGTTGTCCAAGCTAACGAGTACAGGAATGGTGTGACTTTGGTTAGCCACCAGATCAAACCCTGCATACTCTGTAAGAGGAGTGAAGATAAAACCTTCTCTAAACGGAACTTGCACACATACATTGTTAGCCGTGATAAGTCCATGGTTGGTCACGGTAATATTGAAAAGAAGATCATGCCCCTGTTCGACAGAATAGAGATCCAACACCTCTGGCATATCGATAGTGACAACAGGTACCGGCACCTGGGTTTCATATTCCAACTCCGATGTAATCTCATACTTGTCATCTGTCGTGGTTTCTTCTACGTTGTATGAGATACTGATAGCCTTGTAAGAAATAGTGGCCAAATGCTCAGTAGTCTCTCCCGGACTTACCAGAACATTTTGAATATACGAGTCGTGCTTTGGAGCTGTAACGAAAAGAGTATAATATCCTTCGGGAATGTCGTTAAACGACACCTGTCCATCTGTTGATGTGGTATCGCTGAAAAGAACTACACCTGTATTGTAATCCTTCAACGTAACATAAGCTCCATCCACATAGGGATGCTGTCCGTCAGCATCGCCATAGATGGTGTACTCATCCTCTACGCGGACAACAAGATTACCCTTATCCTCACCCACTACTTTCAAATTATAGCTGATGAGTTGTCCATCAGCTTTTTCACAATTGATGGCAATGGTGCCGGACTGTATCACGTTGACATCAAGTCCAGCAGGATTAAATAGCAGGCATAAGGTGGCACTGTCACCATGAGCGAGCGAAGGAATCTCCTTAGGTGTTATAACGGAGAAGAAATCTTGTCCTTCAGGTACACCCACAGAGATGATGCCCGTCTCACCGACACCTACATTAGAGAGCACCACAGGGATGACGGTTGGCTTCTTGTTGGTGATATTAGCCTTGATGACTGGTGTATCTATCGTAAGCGAAGCCTTTTGAACATTGGTATAATTATAGAGCACAAAATTCAGTGTGGCACCCTCGTCACTGGTCAGTCCTATCCATACTCGTTCCCACTTGTTTGTTGTTGTCGCTTCATTTGAAAGCATAGTCAGCTCTACCACCGCTTCGCCATTGGCTTCTAACAAAGATACGGTCTTGCCAGTTACTTCGTAATGACCTGCGTTGTCGATGACAGTGGTCTTTATATTATGAAGAGGCAGGCTGCTAAGGTTCTTGATAGGCACTCTGACAACATAAGGAGAACCAACATACATATAACTCTTTATGTAAGTGGCACTGGCACGTGCCATTCCATATACATGGATGGTAGTGGAAGTTTCTGTTGCATTCTCTCCCAACATACATGCTCCGATTGAGAAGTCACCACCCATGCCAGCAGGTAAAGCATACTCTGTAGTGAAGTGACCTGAGGCATCAGTCGTTGCCGATAATGCTTGGCGCTTTCCAAAGCAGATGACATACGGTTCTACTGTGATTCCTGCAACATTGCCTTTGACGGATGTGACTTGGCCACTTATTCTAACCGTCTCACCCATTTGATAGTTGGTACGGTCTGTTTCCACTTTGAAGGTATAGGGTGAACTGACAGCGAGTGGAATGGACATGGAATTGTTTAGGAATTGAACTTCTTCGAACGCTTTGTTCTTGTTACATTCCACATCAATGGTGTAACTGCCAGGCACACTGGGTGCAGTCAAGTTAAGTTTAACGGTTTTCCACTCCATAGAGGGAATGGCATCGGGTATGGTCATGGTTAATTCCTCATCTGCCACCTTTATCGTATAGGTGCTTCGGGGAGGAATATCAATCACGCCAATGTTGGAAATAGTAATCTCCACTGCGTACTCATTGCCGGCATAAATGTTTTCCGGACTGGTAACAATCGACCTGACTTTCATGTCGGGCAGTGTCGTGTCTGTGACATAAAGCCAAACCGAACCGCTGTTGAATCCCTCGGCATTAGCACGGATAGTAATTAAGCGACTCCCTTCCTGCATGTTGTTGGCCTTGGCAGTCACAACAAAAGTAACGTTTCTCTGGTTTTGGGGAATAGTCACTTGTGAGGGCATCACCACACCATCGTCTGTTGTTTCCAACGATACCGTGAGCGGTTTGTCAGTTTGGGTATTTCTTGTCAAGGTGATAACAGTACCCTTTGCATCACCTTCGCGAATCATACTCAAATTAGAAGACATCGAAAGCGTGGGACCGTCATCGTCTAAAATATGCAACTGCCGTGTGACAGTACCCTGTTTGTTTCCTACAACTCCACAATTGCACGAAGAGACGAATACTTCTGCCGTAATGTTCACAATACATTCACCTTCAACCAGCGTGTTGTCAACAACACCTATGGTGATGGTTTTCTCTGTCTCACCCTTTTCCAATACGATGGTAGAGGGATAGATGAGCACTCCCTCTTTGTCATCGACGAGGCGCACAGTGACCTTGTTGTTGGTCACTTTCGTTCGTTTCAGTGTAGCATATATGGCATTGATGCCTGCATTCTCACTTACAACGTCTGGAGTCAGTACAAGGTCAATTTCTGGTACATCATTGTCGTTAAGTAACAACAGTATGTTTGCCTTGGAGTAACCATCCGCAGTGGCAAAAAACTCCACTGTTTCAACATTGTCGGGATTGGTGTCGTCAAGAGCTGTCACTGTTGTACTTACTGATGTGTCACCAGCAGGAAGCGTGAGGGATTTGGGATAATTGAAACGGACGGCATGGTCGCATGAGAGGCTGATAACCAGATTGGTGGCCAGTGGTTCAGGCACAGTAACTGTTAGCTGGAAAGTCTCACCTTCGGTGACCTCTGATCTTGACGCCGTGAGTCGCATAGGTGGTCTCTCATCGTCACGGACAATGATGGTTCCTTCTACGGCATCGTAATTATTACCTGAAACTTGAATTGCAAAGATGGAGTCTTCATCGCAATCAGCATTGTCAGATAAGGTCAAGTAGAAATAGACTGTAGCTTGCTCACTGGGTATTGTTACCGTTTGTGGCACACCAAGGCGGTCGTCACCCTGAACTCTCGTCAGTTCAAAGGTTTCAGATGCTGCCCAGTTGCCACTTCGTGCAAGTTGGCATCGGATAGTTGTACTTTCACCCTCTTGTTGTGGCACCTGTGGCATGGTTAAGTAGAGCCGCTTGCCGACATGCAAGGGCGTGTCTGTTGTCTGAGCACTGTTGTTAGTTATGAAGTCAGTAGCCTCGCCTGAGCCAACAGATGGCACGATGGTGACACCAAGGTCAACATCCCCATCGATGCCTGGCAACTGTGCTAACATAATGTCAGCACTGCGCGTGACAACGGCACCGGGCTGCAAGGTCTCAGTGTCATAATAGGTGTTACCGATAGTAACCTTCCGTCCGGAAGCTGAGATAAGATGAATGCGTTCAGTCCATCCACCGTAACCAACCAAATTTCCTTGATTCTTCACCTGCCATGAGAGGTGTATCATGTCTTGTGGCATTACCTCACTGTTGGTGGTCTGTATGTTACTGATTATGTAGTCTGGACTATCGGGCTTTTCGTTCTCATTACGCACGATTTTTACCGAGCCATTGCGCACACCAATGTTTTCTTGCGTACCGACAGCCGTGAAGATAACACCCTCTGCCAGACCGATGGTGAAGACATCACCAACAGTAGCAGTTGCAGGCACTTTAATGGGAATCGTCAAAACTTTACCTTCAACACCCTGTATGCTCTCTGCTCCGCTGACAATAAAGTGCCATGTAGTGCTTGTCAATTTCTGCACCTCCAATGATTGCTTGGCAGCTCGTTCACATAGTGTTGCGGCATCGACATCGGCAGTGAAGCCTTCGGGGATGCTGATGTTGAAAGACAAGCCTGTTACCTCGCTGCCCCTATTCTGCAAATAGATAGGATAGGCAATGGTGTGTCCAGCGAGAGCACTCTCTCGCATACCATATATATTATATAGGTCACCCTGTGGTTCTCCAGGTTCATTAGGGTTGCCTGGCGAGTAGTTGTAGTCATAGTTTGCCACAAGTGTAGCATCCTTCTCTGGCATGGTAAATGCGAAAGCTGCAGATGTCGAGATGATAATACCTTCGTATGTCCAATTACGGAATACATAGTGTTGATTGGCGTAGGCACGAAGATTGACGTTCTCTCCAGTTGCGATATTATTGTCGCTGCTCAAATTGAACCATCCTGCGCCTTCGGGATTGGTGCGCAGAAACAGATGCCTTTTGATACTCGCTTGCCCCGGCTCATCAGGGTTATCAGGACTATACGTGTAGCGAGCCACCAATGTGATGTTGCCCGCAGGCATGGTATAGTTCATCGTTCTGGAAGATGAAAGAATGTTGCCTTGCGCATCTTCCCATTGTTGGAACACATAGTCGTTATGATCGTATGCATATAGCGAAAGCTGTTCGCCAGCTGCATGGTAGCTTTCTGTGTTCAAGTTATAATAGCCGGCATTGGCAGGCACCGCTGTCAGCGTCAGCTTCCATGGGCGGGTACCAGGCTCGTCGGGATTACTGGGATTGTATTGTGCCCTTAAGGCTGGGCTGACGAGCAGCACCAGCATGAGGAGCAAATATTTTAAATGATTCATGCTATGCTCGTTTTTCAATTATTTCACCATATACTTCTTGCCGTTCTTGAGATAGACACCCTTCATGACTTGACCTTCCGACAATTTTCTGCCTTGCAGGTCATAGACAGCGTTATTCGTTTCTTTATCATTCGTTGACATCATGTTGATGTCGGTGATGTCACTGCCCATGGAGAGGGTGAAACGCTGATTGATATGGCCGGCCTCATTGATAGTAAATGTATAACTCTCAAGGCTCAGGTCTGTAGCCTGACCAGTCTGGATGTCTGTAAGAATCAGATTGCCATGTCCGCGCACCAGACTAATGGTATAAGTACCAGGTTGATTGGTAATGATGCCTAAGGCAACAGAATTCTGCTGGTCAAGCGGACGCTCGTTGATAGCCAGTTGATTGCCTGATTCGTCTATGGTGTAGATTTGTGGTATCGTTGTTTCGCTACTAAAGAACTTGGTGACATCACGTGCAGCTTCATAAGCGGTTGTTGCTTCTGGATTAACCACTAATCGCGTCTGGTCGCTGTATGTTCCATCACCCACTTGTATGTCGAACAATTGACGGGCATTGCCTGCTACTTTGCGAATCCTTGCCGGACGGTCAACCTCAGCTTTCATCTGGCGTCCCTCCTTGGGGAAGAGAATTTGGGTTAAGTTGGCTGGCTTCTGCACGAAGAAAGCCTCCATGGGACAAAGTACATAATCGTCGTCTATGGGTGAATAGGCACGATAAGTCCGGTTGTTATAGTCATAGACGGTAATGGGTGCAGCAAAGTCCATATAGTAGGTGTCATAGTAGCAAGGATATGGATTGCCGACGTAGTTCCAGTTGGCGTCTGCTGCGTTTGGTGCATTATAGGTTTTCATGACAGTGGCAACATCATCATAAGCAAGAGCTGCATCTTTTCCACTGATTGTAGCAGGCATGGTAATCCATCCATCACGATTCGTCTGGAAGATGTAACCTTGTTTGGCCTTAAGTGTGTTGTCGGTCAGGTTCTGCCAACTGTCTTTCGGGCCGTTGACAGCACGGTTCTGGGCGTTATAATAGCGGAAGATGAAAGACGCCTCGGCATTGTCATGGCTCACGTCATTGACGTTCACATCGTGCAACGGAGTAATGAAGTACCAACGATTGCTCCTTGCATAGAAACGTGTGGTCACCTGATCTGCAGTCATGGCAGGGGTGCTGTTCAGCAGCTTTCCGAAAGACTTGTTTGGAGTGTTGACAGTGAAAGTAAGGGCTCCAACTTCAAACGGAGCATTACCGCCAACAATGAGACTTCCACCCTCAGCAAGCAATACATCCACTTTCTTTGCCGGACGCCGGTTATTGGTCAGTGTCAAGGTAGAGCCGATGTTCAAAAAATCCGTTTCGGCTCCTTCAATGATGCTGCCGAACTCATGCCAGTAAGTATCCAGTTTGTAGTCTACCACGGCAAACGCAGGCACCACCAAGGTAACCTTGCTACGGTCAACATAAGAGAAGGGGTCGGAACTGATAGCTGGAGGCGTTGCTGAAAGACAGGTCACTTTCTCCAATGATGTGCATTCGTAGAAGTTACTGTGGTAACCATCGTAGCCATTACCGTACTTGATATTAGGTGTTGCCGGAAGCACCAAATTCTTCAGACTCCGACAATGGGCAAATGCGTCACCGCCCAAATAACTTAGATTAACGGGTAACACCACGCTTTCTAAACCACTCAGTCTAAAAGCACCATTATCGATAGTGGTGAGTGTCTGAGGGAAATCAATGCTCTTCAAGGAAGATGAACTAAAACAATAGGAGCCAATACTGTTTAATGCCGGTGGTAGAATAACCGATTCTAGTTCTGAACAGGTTTCAAATACGCCGTTCTCTAATTTGGTGATTCCATTGGGAAGACTGATGCTTTTTAGTCTTTTACATTCATAGAATGCGTACTCCCCGATGCTGGTCAAGGCAGAGTTTGGCGCAAAATCTACCACTGAAAGTATTTCGTTTTGATAGAAAGCACGCTGTCCAATGCTGGTTACACTTGCGGGAATACTGATATTGCCTAATTTTGTATTACGAAATGCTTCATTGCCAATGGTTTTCAGACCTTTAGGAAGTAATATGTAACTGAAGTCGGACCAGTATTCAAATTGCTCGTTTGGTACTTCCGTAGCAGTTGCCTGACTCAAGTCAGCCCCCGAGAGGTTAGCCATATTCTTGATAGTGGTCCAATCATCGTCGTTCATGGCTCCTTTCACGCGAAGAAACTTCACGTCGCTTAGCATGTCAACTTGATAGAGCACTTCTTGTCCTAATGTGCCAGGAGTGGCAAGTTCAACACTAACCCAACCGAGGTCTTCGCCATAGATGCCAAAGTCCACATAGTCTTCACCGCCTCCAGAATCATTGACATATACAGCTAAAAGATTGTCACCTATTTTCAACATCTCTTTTGGAAAATACACCTTATTATATTTTAATGGTTCGTCAAAACCAGAGATATCGTATATTTTTCGTCCGTTGAGATAGACTATACACTGATCGTCGTGAGTAACGTATAATGCATAAATATCTTGGTCTAAAGAATTCACATTGAAGTGGCGGTGCACGTAATAGCTATTGTAAGACCCCTGCCATTGCGTAGCATAATAAGGTAGGCCATCGTTAGTACTACTGATAGGACCACTGATGTCTATCCACGAACTGTCATCATAATCGGTCTTAGACCAGTTGCTATAATAGTTGTTTGAGTACTTTGCCTGCCAAGGCTGTTTGCTCAGCTGCCCAAAAGGAGCTAAAACCGTACTGGCCTGCATGGAAATAAATCCCGTCAAGGCAAAAACAACAACGGCAATGCCGCGCATCAAATTTAAAAAGAATTGTTTTTTCATGAAAGTTAGGTTTTTATAGTTAATATGGTATTATATTGCAAATATAGCTATTTTTCTCCATTAGACAAAAAAACTATAAGTATTTTTTTATTAATTTCAACAAAATATAATAAAGAACCCCGAAGGTATTTGCTTACTTTCGGGGTTCTTTTATTCTACGGTTTCCAACGACTATACAATCTTGTATCGGATACGGAATGACATTTTCTCGTTATCCCAGTTGGTGCCTAAGATCTCAAATCTGCCTATCTGACTGGTAGAACGGACATGCTTGC
>Ga0247611_10011261_pt1 | contig 10343 bp, 8 predicted proteins | sample 177DNAGHGhighgp2_FD_192422 | JGI IMG/M metagenome (GOLD analysis project Ga0247611, IMG submission 192422) | Sheep rumen microbial communities from Palmerston North, Manawatu-Wanganui, New Zealand - 1770 DNA GHGhigh gp2 | ecosystem: Host-associated > Mammals > Digestive system > Stomach > Rumen ... | reverse complement strand
ATATACAGCCAAGTACGATTCCGTAGAGGACTTTGAACAGGAACTAAGAAAATATATCTGGTGGTACAACAATAAAAGAATAAAACTGAGGTTAAAAGGAATGAGCCCGGTGCAATACCGAGCTCACTACAGAGAGTTATAAACAGTTATTAATCTGTCCAACTTTTCGGGTTCACTTCAAATAGGCACATCCTCATTTTTTTCACGTTGATTTTCACACTTCCCCTACACTTCTTCTCTTCTCATCCCAGACTATTTATCAGCTGAAACCAGCCTTTTAATCACCTGAGAGCATTCCTATTATCAAGTAAAATAAATTATATTACAAAGTAAAATAAATTATATTGCAAAGTAAAATAAATTATATTGGAAAGTAAAATAAATTATATTGGTAGATAGAAAGGTTGTTGTTGAGGGATAGACGCTATCCTTTGACAGGACAAAAGTTCACATATCGCTGAAATCAAACAGACATGTTTTGAAACTATTTACATGATTTCTGTCACGAAGTGACACTCATTAGGAGTCTGTTCCCCAAGTCGCACTTATGGGAATCATAGATATAACAAAAAAAAAGGTGTGTCATTTGACACACCTTCTTTCTATTGATTTGTATTTACCGGTGGCTTATCCGATTTCAATCTGGCGTTCCACCTTGGTCTTGGCCTGTTCGGTCTTTGGCAGGTCAATGTAGAGTACGCCGTGCTCGACGCGTGCGCCAATCTTGGATTTCTCTACGTCGTCCGGCAGAATGAGCGTCTGCTCGAACTTGGTGTAATTGAACTCACGGCGCAGATAGTGCATCTTTTTGTCCTCCTCCTTTTGCTCGTTCTTCTTTTCCATCTTGATGACGAGGTTGCCGTCTTCGTTGATGTTGACGTTGAAGTCCTCCTTCTTCAGCCCGGGTGCTGCGAGTTCAACAGTATATTCGTTCTTGTTCTCAATGACGTTGATAGCAGGAGCCGTTGCGTTGGCGCGTGGCATGTAGTCTGTGTTGAAGAAATCGTCAAACACGGTGGGTAACCAAGAGTTTCTGTTCATTACTGGTAACATAATCTTATCCTCCTATATTTAAAGTTGTTATTAATTTTGTTTTGACTTCCGGACTTTTTGTTTGTCCGGTTCACTGACTCTTTACACAACATCTGTACCAGATAGGTGAGGGTGACAACTTGTCTCGCTTGTATGTCAAAATGGCATCGGTTAAAAGGGTTTGCCTTCATGAAAGGGTTAGCCTTCATGAAAAAAACACGGAAACATTTGGCTGTTTACAAAATAATTCGTACTTTTGCAGCGTTCAGAGGAATGAGGGACCCGAGAAGGGTTCCTCATTTTATTTTAAATCACACAATATGACAGACAAAAACATTGTTAAGAGCATCGTAGAAGAATGGTTGGAGGGTAAGGATTATTTCCTTGTTGATATTGAAATCAGCCCCGACAATCGCATCGTAGTTGAGATTGACCATGCCGATGGGGTGTGGATAGAAGACTGCGTAGAGTTGAGCCGTTTTATAGAAGACAGGCTCAATCGTGATGAGGAAGACTTTGAACTTGAAGTCGGCTCTGCCGGTCTTGGACAGCCCTTCAAGGTGCCCCAGCAGTATATGAACTTTGTGGGCAAGGAAGTTGAAGTCTTGGATGCTGACGGCAAGAAGGTGCAAGGCGTGTTAAAGTCTGTTGACGGCAATGACTTCGTTGTCACAGTGAAGGAGAAAGTCAAGGAAGAGGGAAAGAAACGTCCCACCATCCAGGATGTGGACCATGCCTACAAGATGGACACTGTGAAATACACCAAGTATTTGCTCAACTTCAAATGAAATAATTCAAAAAATAAGATAATGGCAATTAAGAAAGAAGAAACAGTAAGCATGATCGATACTTTCCGCGAGTTTAAGGAAACCAAGAATATCGATCGTACCACGTTGGTGAGTGTTCTCGAAGAGAGCTTCCGTAATGTGCTCGCCAAGATTTTTGGCAGTGACGAGAACTTCGACGTCATTGTAAACCCCGACAAGGGAGACTTCGAGATCTATCGCAACCGTGTGGTTGTGGCAGACGGTGAAGTGGAGGATGAGAACAAGCAGATTGCTCTGAAGGATGCTCAGAAGATAGAGCCCGACTACGAGGTTGGAGAAGATGTCAGTGAGCGCGTTGATTTCACCAAGTTTGGCCGCCGTGCCATCCTGAACCTCCGTCAGACGCTGGCTTCTAAGATTTTGGAGTTGGAACACGACTCCCTCTACAACAAGTACAAAGACCGTGTGGGTCAGATTGTTTCCGGTGAGGTCTATCAGATGTGGAAGCGTGAGGTCCTCGTGGTTGACGATGAGAACAACGAGCTCATTCTGCCCAAGAGCGAGCAGATTCCTTCCGATCAGTATCACAAGGGAGAGACCATCCGTGCCGTCATCCATCAGGTGACCAACGAGAATAACAACCCAAAGATTATCCTCTCTCGTACCAGTCCCGTATTCCTGGAGCGCTTGTTGGAGTCTGAGGTGCCAGAAATCAACGATGGCCTTATCTCGATCAAAAAGATTGCCCGTATGCCGGGTGAACGTGCCAAGATTGCTGTGGAGAGCTATGATGACCGCATCGACCCTGTAGGAGCCTGTGTGGGCGTCAAAGGTAGTCGTGTGCATGGCATTGTGCGTGAACTCTGCAATGAGAATATCGATGTTATCAACTATACCACCAACACTAAGCTCTTCATTCAGCGTGCGTTGAGCCCTGCCAAGGTGTCCAGCATCAATATTGATGAGGAAAACCGCAAGGCGGAGGTGTTCCTCAAGCCAGAGGAAGTAAGCTTGGCCATCGGTCGTGGCGGTCTGAATATCAAACTTGCTTCAATGTTGACCGAATATACCATTGATGTCTTCCGTGAAGTTTCAGAGAATGAGGCTGATGAGGATATCTATCTTGATGAGTTTGCAGATGAAATTGACCAATGGATTATCGATTCCATCAAGGCCATCGGCCTCGATACCGCTAAGGCCGTAATGAATGCTCCTCGCGAGATGCTGGTCGAGAAGGCCGACCTTGAGGAGGAGACCGTTGACCATGTGCTGGAGGTTCTGAAGGCAGAGTTTGAGTAACTTCAGACGATATAAAATCTATAAAAGGTAAAATCGAAAATTGTAATAGATGAGTATCAGATTAAATAAAGCAATCCGAGAGTTGAACATTGGACTCCAGACGGCAGTGGAGTTCTTGTCCAAGAGAGGAAACCTTGGTGAGGAGAAGCTTGAGCTGACCTCCAAGATTAGTGATGAGCAGTATGAACTCCTTGTCGGTGCTTTCCAGCAAGATAAGGAGGTACGCTCACAGGCCGAAAAACTCTTCCAAAAGAAGCCCAAGGAAAAGAAACCTGTGGCAGAACCTCAGGAAGCCCCCGCAGAGGAAGTCGTTCATACCTCTACCGTACAGCAGTTCAAACCGTTGGGAAAAATCGACCTGGACGCTATCGGACGTAAACCTGCTGCGACAGAGAAAACTCCCGAGAAGCAAGCTCCTGTGAAGGAAGAAGTCAAGGCTGCTGCCGTCAGCCCGAAACCGGAAAAGGCCGTAGAGCCGAAGAAAGTTGAGGAAACTATAGTTGAGGAGAAGAAACCTGCTCCTGTTGTAGATGCTCCAAAGCCCGAAGCTCCGGTTAAGCCAGAACCCCAGCAGGAGAAAGAAAAAGAGGCTGCACCCGTTGCTGAGGCTCCTACATCAAAAGTGGAGGCCCCGGTTCCAGCCGAAGAAACGATCAAGGCAAACGAGACAGAGGAGCCTAAAGTCTTCCAGCTAAAGAGTGAGCGCAAGATAGCCAATGCTCCGCAGTTGAAGATTCAAGGGAAGATAGACCTCGATGCCCTGAACCAGACCACACGCCCGAAGAAGAAATCCAAGGAGGAGAAGCGTAAGGAACGTGAGGAGAAAGCCCAGCAGCAGCGTGGCGAAAAGAAGAAGCGTGCCCGTATCAACAAAGAGCGTGTCGATATCAATGCTGCTGCCAATCAGGCCTCTGCAGAAGCATCTTCCAAGAAGAAGGATGCTTCAAAGAAAAAGAAAAACCGCGGTCGCAACCAGCGTCCTTTGGAGGTCAACGAGGAGGATGTGGCACGCCAGGTTAAGGAGACACTGGCTCGACTGACCAACAAACAGACCCAGAACAAGAAGGGTGCCAAATACCGTAAGGAGAAACGCGATGCCGCACAGGAGCGTCTCAACGAAGTGCTCAGTGCAGAGCAGGCAGAGAGTAAGGTGCTCAAGCTCACAGAGTTTGTCACCGTCAGCGAATTGGCTACGATGATGAACGTGGGTGTCACTCAGGTCATCTCTACCTTGATGTCTGTCGGTATCATGGTGTCTATCAACCAACGTCTGGATGCAGAAACCATCAACCTTGTGGCCGATGAGTTCGGCTTCAAGACCGAGTATGTCAGTGCTGAGGTGCAGGAGGCCGTCAGTGAAGAAGTGGACGATGAGAACGATCTGGTCTCCCGTTCACCCATTGTCACTGTTATGGGACACGTCGATCATGGTAAGACTTCGCTGCTCGACTATATCCGTAAGACCAATGTCATTGCCGGTGAGGCAGGAGGTATCACCCAGCACATCGGTGCCTATAACGTGAAGTTGGAAGACGGTCGTCGTATCACCTTCCTCGATACCCCAGGTCACGAGGCGTTCACCGCCATGCGTGCCCGTGGTACACAGGTTACCGATATCGCCATCATCATCATTGCTGCCGATGACTCTGTGATGCCCACTACCAAGGAGGCCATCGCTCACGCTCAGGCTGCTAATGTACCCATAGTCTTTGCCATCAACAAGATAGACAAGCCCGGTGCCAACCCCGACAAGATTCGCGAAGATCTGGCACAGATGAACCTGCTCGTTGAGGAGTGGGGCGGTAAATATCAGTGCCAGGAGATTTCTGCCAAGAAGGGTCAGGGCGTGAATGAACTCTTGGAGAAGGTGCTCCTCGAGGCCGAGATGCTCGACCTGAAGGCTAATCCCAACCGCAAGGCTACAGGTTCTGTCATAGAGTCCAGTCTTGACAAAGGCCGTGGCTATGTCTCTACGGTGCTCGTCAGCAATGGTACGCTGAAAGTTGGTGACAACGTCATCGCCGGAACCAGTTGGGGTCGCATCAAGGCAATGTTTAATGAGCGCAACCAGCGCATTGAGAAAGCGCTGCCTGCAGAGCCCTGTATCATCCTTGGCCTGAATGGAGCTCCCACAGCCGGTGATACCTTCCATGTGCTGGAAACAGAGCAGGAGGCCCGCGATATCGCCAACAAGCGCTTGCAGCTGCAACGTGAGCAGGGACTGCGCACACAGAAGAAGTTCACGCTCGATGATATTTCTCACCGTATAGCCCTCGGCGAGTTCCATGAACTCAACATTATCGTCAAAGGTGATACCGACGGTTCCATCGAGGCTTTGTCAGACTCTTTCATCAAGCTCTCTACCGAGAAGGTGCAGGTCAATGTCATCAGCAAAGCTGTCGGACAGATTTCTGAAAATGATGTCATGCTGGCATCGGCCTCCGATGCCATCATCGTTGGCTTCCAGGTACGTCCCTCTTCAGAGGCTCGCAAAGCAGCTGACCGTGAGGGCGTTGAAATCAACACCTATAGCATCATCTACGATGCCATCGATGACATCAAATCGACAATGGTGGGCATGCTCGACAAGGTGATTAAAGAGCAGGTTACCGGTCAGATAGAAGTCAAACAGGTATTTAAGATCTCTAAGGTCGGCACCGTGGCTGGTGGCTTGGTCACCGAGGGTAAGGTCCACAACAAGGATAAGGCCCGTGTCGTGCGCGACGGTATTGTGGTCCACACGGCCGCTATCGATGCGCTGAAGCGTTACAAAGACGATGCCAAGGAGGTCGCTGCTGGCTTGGAATGCGGTATCTCGCTCGTCAACTTCAACGACATTCAGGAAGGCGACATCATAGAAACCTTCACGGAGATCGAAGTTCAGCAGAAGCTGTGATAGATGCTTAATGCTAATGCATAATGCATAATGATTTGTTTGAATGAACTCAAATAGTAATGAGTATGTTCGTCAGGTAGCTGAACAAAAGTATGAGTTTGGCTTCACTACTGACGTGCAGACAGAAATTATAGAAAAGGGACTCAGCGAGGATGTTGTCCGCCTGATATCTGCCAAGAAGGGTGAGCCCGACTGGATGTTGGAGTTTCGGTTGAAGGCTTTCCGTCATTGGAGAAACCAAAAAGAACCGACGTGGGGGCACGTTCATGTGCCCCCCGTGGATTATCAGGCTATCTCGTATTACGCAGACCCGACAGTGAAAAAGGCCGATAAAACCGATCATTCTGGTAAGATTGACCCGGAACTGGAGAAGACCTTCGACAAGCTGGGCATTCCCTTGGAGGAACGACTTGCGCTGAGCGGCAATACGGCTGTCGATGCCATTATGGACTCGGTCAGCGTGAAGACTACTTTTAAAGAGAAACTCCGCGAGAAGGGTGTCATCTTCTGCTCTATCGGAGAGGCTATCAAGGAGCATGGCGACCTGGTGCGCCAGTATCTTGGCACCGTGGTCCCCTATCGTGACAACTTCTATGCTGCCCTCAATTCTGCCGTGTTCTCCGATGGGTCTTTCGTGTATATTCCGAAAGGCGTGCGGTGCCCGATGGAGTTGAGCAGCTATTTCCGTATCAATGCGCGTAACACAGGACAGTTTGAACGCACCCTCATCATTGCCGATGATGATTCCTATGTCTCTTACTTGGAGGGTTGCACCGCGCCGATGCGCGATGAGAACCAGCTCCATGCTGCCATTGTGGAGATTGTCGTGATGAACAGGGCGGAAGTGAAATACTCTACCGTGCAGAACTGGTATCCTGGTGATGAGCAGGGTAGGGGTGGAGTGCTCAATCTCGTGACCAAGCGCGGCGACCTGCGTGGTGAGGGTTCCAAACTCTCTTGGACACAGGTAGAGACGGGGTCGGCCATCACCTGGAAATATCCGTCGTGCATTCTGCGCGGCGACAACTCCGTGGCAGAGTTCTACTCCGTGGCTGTGACCAACAACTACCAGGAGGCCGACACTGGAACCAAGATGATACACATGGGCAAGAATACTCGTTCTACCATTATATCCAAGGGTATCTCAGCCGGACACTCACAGAACTCCTACCGTGGCCTTGTGCGTGCCACCTCCGGGGCCGACAATGCCCGCAACTACTCTTCGTGCGACTCGCTGCTGCTTGGCAGCAACTGTGGTGCCCACACCTTCCCCTACATGGATGTTCACAATGACACGGCCGTTTTTGAACACGAGGCAACGACATCGAAGATTTCTGAAGACCAGCTGTTCTATTGCAACCAGCGCGGCATACCCACAGAGCAGGCCGTCGGCCTTATCGTCAACGGATATGCCAAGGATGTGCTCAACAAACTGCCTTTTGAGTTTGCTACAGAGGCCCAAAAACTTCTCAGTGTCTCTTTGGAAGGCACGGTTGGATGAGATGGAATAGGATAATCGTGAAATAGTCATATCATTAAAAATGTTAGAAGTCAGGAACCTACACGCCAAGATTGGCGATAAAGAAATACTTAAAGGCATCGACCTCGTCATTCGTGATGGCGAGACCCATGCCATCATGGGACCCAACGGTTCTGGTAAGTCAACACTCTCTGCCGTACTTGTGGGCAATCCGCTCTACGAGGTTACGGAGGGCGAGGTGCGATATCATGGCAAAGACCTTCTGGCTATGAAACCCGAGGAGCGGGCTCACGAGGGCTTGTTCCTCTCGTTCCAGTACCCCGTGGAGATTCCCGGTGTGTCGATGGTCAACTTCTTAAAAGCAGCTGTCAACGAGAAGAGGGCCGCCAAGGGCTTGCCTAAGCTCAAGGGTATGGAGTTTCAGAAACTCATGAACGAGAAACGGCAGATTGTGGAGCTGGACTCTAAGTTTACACGTCGTTCAGTCAACGAGGGGTTTAGTGGCGGAGAGAAGAAACGCAACGAAATCTTCCAAATGGCCATGTTGGAGCCCACGCTCAGCATTCTCGATGAGACAGACTCCGGTCTGGATGTCGATGCCATGCGCATCGTTGCCGAGGGAGTCAACAAGTTACGCACTCCGGAGACTTCGTGCATCGTCATCACTCATTACGACCGCCTGTTGGAGATGATACGCCCCGACATCGTTCATGTGCTATACCAGGGACGCATCGTCAAGACGGCAGGCCCTGAACTGGCTAAGGAGATTCAGGAGCGAGGCTATGACTGGATAAAAAACCTCACCCCTGACCTCTCTCTGCAAGAAGAGGTGTGAGAAAACCCATGATGAAATGATGACGCAAATGGATATGAACCAGGAAAAACAAAACGCTTCTTCCCTCCAATACCTGGACCTCTACGACCAGTGTCGAGACATGCTCTTCGACCATTCTGTCGAGGTGATGAATGCTGTGCGAGATGCTGCCTGTGAGCGGTTTCGCCAGAGCGGATTCCCCTCCAAGAAGGTGGAGCGCTACAGATATACCGATATAGCCCAGCTGTTTGCTCCCGACTATGGCATGAATCTCAGACGTTTAGAGATACCTGTCAACCCCTATGACAGCTTTCGTTGTGATGTGCCCAACCTTTCGACGTCGCTCTACTTCGTTGTCAACGACATGTTCTATGAAAAGGCGCTTCCCAAGACATCGCTGCCCGAGGGTGTCATCGTGGGGTCACTGGCCCGCCATGCCGATCTCGTCAAGGACTACTACAACCGACTGGCCACCCAGAAGGGTGATGCTGTCACAGATTTGAATACCATGTTTGCCCAAGACGGACTGCTAATCTATGTGCCCAAGGGCGTGGTGGTCGATAAGGCTATTCAGGTCATCAACATACTGAAGGCGCCCGCTGGCGGAGGGAGAAAGGCAGAGGCATCCCTCATGGTCAACCGTCGCGTGCTCGTCGTTGCCGAGGAAGGCAGCGAGGTGACGCTCCTCTTCTGCGACCATGCTGCCGACAACCAGCCTTTCCTCACCACCCAGGTCACGGAGGTATATGCCGGCGAGCGTAGCGAGGTGAACCTCTACTGTCTGGAAGAGACCCATTATAAGAATGTGAGGGTCAGCAATGTGTATGTCGAGCAGCAGCGCGACAGCCGCCTGAACCATCATGTCATCACCCTCCACAACGGAGTGACGCGCAATATGCTGAACCTGACTTTTCGTGGAGAGGGAGCATCGTGCAGTCTTGGAGGTTGTGCCATCTCCGACAAGAAACAACATGTCGATAACAACACCCTCATCGACCACCAGGTGGGTGGCTGCACCAGTCACGAGCTATACAAGTATGTGCTCAACGACCAGTCAACAGGAGCCTTTGCAGGCCGCGTACTGGTGAGAAAAGGGGCACAGAAGACTTCGTCCGACATGCGCAACCAGAATCTCTGTGCCACGCGTGAAGCCCGCATGTACACCCAGCCCATGCTGGAGATTTATGCCGATGATGTGAAGTGTTCGCACGGCTCCACAGTGGGACAGCTCAACGAACAAGCCCTGTTCTACATGCGGCAGCGGGGCATCAGTGAAGCCGCCGCACGCCTGCTCCTGCAGCAGGCCTTCGTTGGTGAAGTCATCGACAACATCCGGCTGGAGCCCCTGCGCGACCGCCTGCGCTACCTCGTGGAGAAGCGTTTCCGTGGAGAGCTGAACAAGTGTGAGGGCTGCAAGCTCTGTCAATAAGAATGGAGGTCTTCAGACCGTCTGCATAGTAATCATCCAATCCTTTGTGGAATTGGATGATTTTCTGTTTATTCAGGACTCATCAGTGTCGTCGTGAGTATGCTCATTGCCTACGGATGGGTATGCCTGATAGCCTTTCAGCGTGCTGCGAACTCCCAGGTGGGAGTCGATTACAGAGGACAGAATACGGTCAAATTTGTCCAAAACGAAAAATATTCCATCAAAGGCGGTGATCTCCTCAGATTTTTGTTGTATCTTTGCCATGTCATTGATGATTTTGCTTGTCTTGTTTTGCAGCACTAAGGTAAGTGAAAAATCTGACATGACAAAATCCTTGGCCGCTCGGTTTTGCCGCTTCGCGCGTCGAAGAACTTTTTGTTGCTCAGGTACTTATAAAGAATATTAAACTGAAGTGCTGCGGAATTTAGGATTAATAAAAAACAGCCAGGAAATGAAAAGAATCTGCCTGATCCTACTTGTCACAGCATGCATATCCGTTTACGGCCAGTGCCCATTGCGCCGCACAATGCCTGACGGTCATGTCTTCGTTGCGGCCCATCGTGCCGACTGGAAGTATGCACCGGAAAACTCCCTGCAGGCACTGCGCAATGCCCTGTTTTTCGGAG